>Ga0209344_10000560_pt1 | contig 62038 bp, 50 predicted proteins | sample Cruoilmetagenom6_FD_187293 | JGI IMG/M metagenome (GOLD analysis project Ga0209344, IMG submission 187293) | Oil polluted marine microbial communities from Coal Oil Point, Santa Barbara, California, USA - Santa Barbara Oil Seep Sample 6 (SPAdes)... | ecosystem: Environmental > Aquatic > Marine... | reverse complement strand
GCGCAGGAACTCCCGCACCAAGCGGTGGTATTTGGTGGCAATTCTCAAACGAAATCCGTGCTTTAGCCGAAATGCAGCGGCGGCCGCGTCAAGGTCGTCAAGGCTGTTCACATCGACCCAGCAGCCTGGCACAGCCAGCACCAGATCCGCCTGCCCGAACCCCAAGAGCGCCAATTCCCGCACCCTGAGATCCCATTGCCCCAGCTTTTCGCGCACCAGATCCGTGCCCGTGACCCCCAGATTGATCCGCCCCGCTGCCAGCTCACGCGGGATTTCCCCCGCGGAAAGCAGAACAAGCTCAACGTTATCAATGCCTTGGACATAGCCCGCATATTCGCGTTCCGATCCCGACCGGCCCAGCCCGATGCCCCGCTGACTGAACCAGTCAAAGGTCTTTTCCATCAGCCGCCCCTTCGAGGGCACTCCCAGCTTGAGGCTCATGACAGCCCCCCCAGTTCCACAACCAGCCCCGGCCGGACCACCCCGCCCACCGCCGGTATCTCGCGCCCGCGCCCCAGTTGCCGTGTCAGCGCATCATAGCGCCCGCCAGTGGCGATCGGCGGCAGGTCGGGGCGATTTTCTGCATAGAAACCAAAGACAAAGCCGTCATAGTATTCCATGTTGGTGCGCCCGTAGCTGGCCTCGAAATCCAGGTTTGACACGTCAATCCCGCGCGCTTCCAGTGCCTCCAGACGCCGCGCCAGGCGCTCCACGGCGGGCTGGATCGCGGGCAGATCCACGGCGATATCGCGCAGATGCTCAAGCGCATTATCCGACGTTTCGCGTACACCCAGGATCGCGTCGATCAGCGCCACCTCGTTCTCCGAGATCGGCGCGGTCGCCGCATCTTCGCGCAAGGCATTGATACGGCTCATTATTTCGTCTTCGCCGCGCATCCCGATGACCGGCCCCGCCTCCGCCATCGGATCGGATTGCGCCAGCAGCGCCGCGCGGCTTTCCGGCACCGGCGCGCGCCCCGCATAGCGATCCATCAGCGCCCGGAACCGCCTTGGCCGCCAGATATGACGCCGCAACGCCCGCTTGCGCCCCTCACTGGTGCACAGCGCATCGACCGCCGCCATCAGGATACCGATATCGCCCGTCGCGGCGCGCAGACCAAGCGGCTTCAAGGCATTGAAAATGATACCGAAAACGCGGGCGTCCGCCGCCTCGGGCGCGGTGCGTTCAAACACCTCGAACCCGACCTGCATGTATTCGCTGGCGCGGGCCGGGTCGTCCTCCTGACGCCGGAACACCTCGCCCGAATAAGTATAACAGGCCGGTTCTGCGCCATGCTCCATGTGCATCTGAACGACCGGCACGGTGAAATCCGGGCGCAGCATCTGCTCCCCGCGCAGCGCGTCCGAGGTCACATAGGCCCGCGCCCGGATGTCCTCGCCGTAAAGATCAAGCAACACTTCGGCGGGTTGCAGGATCGGGGTTTCCACCGGCTGCGCGCCCTCGGATTCGAACAGCGCTCGCAGTTGCGCGGCCTCGGCCCGGATCGCGGCGCGATCACTCATCCGCCCTGCCCCTCCAGTATTTCACGAACCTTTTCAACAAGTTGGTCGCGCGGCACCTCGAACTGACTGGGCCGTTCCTTCCATTCTTCCAGCGTCGCGCTCTGGGCGATCTGCGCACCAAGGATCAAATCCTTGATCTGGATAACGCCGCGTTCCTTCTCGTCGCCGCCCTCGATCACCGCGATAGGCGCGCCGCGCCGGTCCGCGTATTTCATCTGGTTGCCGAAATTCTTGGGATTGCCCAGATAGACCTCGGCGCGGATACCCGCCCGGCGCAGTTCACCAACCATGCCCTGGTAATCGGCCATCCGGTCGCGATCCATCACCGTGACCACCACCGGCCCATTGATGGAACCGCCGATGCGGCCTTTTTCACGCAGTGCCGCCAGCAGCCGATCCACCCCGATCGACACGCCCGTCGCCGGCACGGCCTGTCCGGTGAACCGCTTGACCAGGTCGTCATAGCGCCCGCCACCGGCGACGCTTCCGAACTGCCGCTTGCGGCCCTTTTCGTCAAGGATATCAAAGGTCAGCTCGGCCTCGAAAACTGGCCCGGTGTAATAGCCAAGCCCCCGCACGACGCTGGGGTCGATCACCACGCGATCCGTGCCATAACCCTGAGCCGCAAGAAGATTGGCAATGGTTTCAAGCTCTTGCACGCCCTCCTGGCCGATGGCCGAGTCACCGACCGCGGCGCGCAGGTTCTGAAGCGTCTCCGCGGTATCCGCGCTTTTCGAGGTCAGGAACGCCAGCACCGGCCCGGCCTGATCATCGCTCAGCCCCACGCCGTCGATATAGGCCCCCGAGGCATCGAGCCGCCCCTTGCCCAGCAATTCGCGCACACCGCTTTCGCCGACCTTGTCGAACTTGTCGATGGTGCGCAGCACGGCGTCGCGCTGCTCACCTTCCTCAAGACCCATCACCTCAAGCACGCCATTCAGGACCTTGCGGTTATTGACCCGCACGATGTAATCGCCCCGCGCGATACCCACGGTTTCCAGGGTGTCGGCCAGCATCGCGCAGATCTCGGCATCGGCAGCAACCGAAGGCGCGCCGACCGTATCCGCATCGCATTGATAAAACTGGCGAAACCGCCCCGGTCCCGGCTTCTCGTTGCGCCAGACCGGCCCCATCGCATAGCGCCGGTAGGGGGTAGGCAGGTCGTTGCGGTGCTGGGCATAGACCCGCGCCAGCGGCGCGGTCAGGTCATAGCGCAGCGCCAGCCAGTCGTCGTTTTCGTCTTCCTGCCATGCGAAAACCCCCTCGTTGGGGCGGTCCACATCGGGCAGGAACTTGCCAAGCGCCTCGACCGTCTCCACCGCCGAGGATTCCAGCGCCTCAAAGCCGTAAAGATGATAAACCCTTGCAATCGCTTGCAACATCTCGGCGCGCTCGGTCACCTCGGCGCCGAAGTAATCGCGGAACCCCTTGGGCGTTTCGGCCTTGGGGCGGGGCTGTTTCTTCTCTTTGGCCATGCTGCGGATCCATCGGGGTTTCGTCCTTGCCGCAGCGTCTATCGGATGGGGCCAGCGGGGGCAAGCTGTGCCGCATTGACGCCCACGCCCCGGACCCGCTAGATCGACCCCATGGAACCCATTGAAGAACAGATCGCCCACCTCACCCGCATCGTCGACGATCTTTCCGAGGTCGTTGCCCGTCAGGAGCGTGAACTCGCCCTGATGACGCGCCGCGTGCAACTGCTGCTCGAGCGCGAGGCCACGCGCGAGGTCGATCAGGGCGGCAGCGTTCCCCTTGGCGACGAGCGCCCGCCCCATTGGTGAACTCCGCCGCCTAGAGCTCCTCGACGGTCATGACCCCCGGCAGGCTCTTGATGGCGCCCTTGATCTGGGGGTTCACCGGGAACTCCTCGCCCGCATCGATCTCGACCTCGCCGGGCAGACCCTGCGCCATCAGGTTGAACCGGATCGGCCCGCGCCCGCCGGATTTCACCGTCTGCGCAGCCTTCGCCAGCACCGAGGCCACCGACGGGATCGCATCCCCGGTTTCGATAAATATGCGCAACCCGGTCGCGCTCACATCGGCGACAACCCCGTCGATCGGCGAAATCGAGCGGCCCAGCAGCTTGAGCTGATCGCTTTCCATCGTCGCCTCGGCGGTCAGCACCACCTGTGACCCGGTTTCCAGGTGATCGCGGCATTTCTCCAGCGCCTCGGAAAACAGCGTCACCTCGTAGCCGCCGGTGACATCCGACAGCTGCACAAAGGCAAAACGATTGCCGCGCGCCGATTTGCGCTCCTGGCGGCCCGCCACGACGCCGGCCATCTTGACCACCGCCGCGCCCTTGCGCTCGATCATCGCGGTCACTTCGTCCAGCGTTTTCACGTCCTTGCGCCTGAGCGCGCCCATGTAATCGTCCAGCGGATGCCCCGACAGGTAGAACCCCACCGCCTTGAACTCCTCGGTCAGGCGCTCGGCGGGCAGCCAGTCTTCGACCGGACTCAGGCGCGGTTCGGGCAGATCGTCGCCCGCCTCGCCGAACAATGACACCTGGTTGGAATTCTTCTGATCGTGGATCGCCGCAGAATAGTTCATCAGCGCCTCGATACTGTCGAACACCCGGCGCCGGTTGCGGTCAAGCTCGTCAAACGCCCCGGCCCGCGCCAGCATCTCCAGCGGCCGCTTGCCGATCCGCTTGAGATCGACCCGCCGCGCCACGTCGTAAAGCGTGGCAAAGGGTTTGTCGCCGCGCCCCTCCACGATCAGGCGCATCGCCTCGACGCCCACGTTCTTGAGCGCGCCGAGCGCGTAATGCAGAACCCCGCCGCGCACCTGGAACATCGCATCCGAGCGGTTCACGCAGGGCGGCGCATAGGGCAGGCCAAGGCCCTTCTTTACCTCCTGGAAATACACCGCCAGCTTGTCGGTCAGATGGATATCGCAGTTCATCACCCCGGCCATGAACTCGACCGGGTGATTGGCCTTCAGCCAGGCAGTCTGATAGCTGACCACCGCATAGGCCGCCGCGTGCGACTTGTTGAAACCGTAATTGGCGAACTTGTCGAGCAGGTTCCAGACTTCGAGCGCCTTGGCATCATCCACCCCGTTCGCCTTGGCGCCCTCGATGAACTTGGGCCGCTCGGCATCCATCGCGGCCTGGATCTTCTTGCCCATCGCGCGGCGCAGCAGGTCGGCGCCGCCAAGCGTATAGCCCGCCATATCCTGCGCAATCTGCATCACCTGTTCCTGATAGACGATGATGCCCTGAGTCTCGTCCAGGATATGATCGACCGTCGGATGCAGGTAATCGCGCGCGCTCAGCTCGTTCTTGACCTCGCAATATTTCGGGATGTTCTCCATCGGGCCGGGCCGGTAAAGCGCCACCAGCGCCACGATATCCTCGATACAGGTGGGCTTCATCCGCTTGAGCGCGTCCATCATCCCCGAGCTTTCCACCTGGAACACCGCCACCGTGCGCGCACGCGCGTAAAGCTCATAGGTCTTTTCGTCGTCCAGAGGTATCTGCCCGATATCGTTCTCGGCCCCCTCGAAGGGCTCGTAGATGGTGCTGCCATCCTGCGCGACATGCAGGTCGCGCCCCTCATTGTGGATCTGCTGCATCGCGTTCTGGATAACCGTCAGGGTCTTGAGGCCCAGGAAGTCGAACTTGACCAGCCCCGCCTGCTCGACCCATTTCATGTTGAACTGCGTTGCAGGCATGTCCGAGCGCGGATCCTGGTAGATCGGCACCAGTTCATCGAGCGGCCGATCCCCGATCACGACCCCCGCAGCGTGAGTCGAGGCATTGCGCAACAATCCCTCGACCTTCATGCCGTAGTTCAGCAGCCGGTCCACCACCTCTTCGCTGCGCGCCGCCTCGCGCAGGCGCTCTTCCTGCGCCAGCGCCTGTTCGATCGACACGGGCTTCACACCCTCGACCGGGATCATCTTGCTCAGCTTGTCCACCTGCCCGTAGGGCATCTGCAGCACCCGCCCGATATCGCGCACGGCGGCCTTGGACAGCAGCGCGCCGAAGGTGATGATCTGCCCCACCTTGTCGCGTCCGTACTTCTCCTGAACGTAATGGATCACCTCCTCCCGGCGATCCATGCAGAAATCGATATCGAAATCGGGCATACTGACCCGTTCGGGGTTCAGGAACCGCTCGAACAGCAGGCTGTAGCGCAGCGGGTCGAGATCGGTGATCGTCAGCGCATAGGCCACGAGACTGCCCGCCCCCGAGCCCCGCCCCGGCCCGACCGGAATATCCCTTTCCTTGGCCCATTTGATGAAATCGGCAACGATCAGGAAATAGCCCGGAAAGCCCATCCCCTCGATGATCCCCAGCTCGAATTCCAGCCGCTTTTCATAGTCTTCGACGGATGCCGCATGCGGGATCACAGCCAGTCGCGCCGCCAGCCCTTCCTTGGCCTGCCGGCGAAGTTCGTCAACCTCGTCATCAGCGAAACGCGGCAGGATCGGATCCCGCCGATACGCTCCGAAGGCGCAGCGCTTGGCGATCTCGACGGTGTTTTCCAACGCCTCGGGCAGGTCCGCGAAAAGTGTCGCCATTTCCTGCGGTGTCTTGAGATAATGCTGCGCGGTCAGGCGGCGGCGCGGCTCGCCCTGATCCACATAGGCCCCATCGGCCACGCAAAGCATCGCATCATGCGCCTCGTACATGCCGGGATCGGTGAAATAGACGTCGTTCGTTGCGACCAGCGGAATGCCCATCCCATAGGCCATTTCCACGAACCCACGTTCCGTCTGGCGTTCGGCCTCCGGCGCGCCATCCTCACCGGGATGGCGCTGCAACTCGACATAAAGACGATCCCCGAACGCGCCATGCAGCCGAGTCATCAGCGCCTCGGCGGCCGGGCGCTGACCAGCCTGCAACAGCCGCCCCACCGGCCCGTCCGGCCCGCCGCTCAAACAGATCACATCCTCGGCGTGGCGCTCGAGATCCTCGATCGTCAGATGCGCCAACTGCCCGTCCCCGCGCAGGTAAAGGCAGGAATTCAGCTTCATGAGGTTCCCGTAACCCCGCTCGCTCTGCGCCAGCAGAACCACCGGCGCAGGGGGCTTGGGGCGCTCGCCGGGCTGGACCTCGACATATTCCAGATCCATCTGGCAGCCCATGATCGGCTGAATGCCCGCCCCGCTCGCCGTGACCGAAAATTCCAGCGCGGCGAACATGTTGTTGGTGTCGGTGACCGCCACCGCGGGCATGCCCGCACGTTCGCAAAGACCCGCAAGCGTCTTCAGCCGCACGGCGCCTTCCAGCAGGGAATATTCCGTGTGAAGACGAAGATGGATGAATCGGGGATCACTGCTCATATGTGCAGAGTAGCTTCCCCACTCGCCGGGAAAAAGGCGCTTCGCGCGCGCTTGCGCGTTTTTTGCCCATCCCGCCGACTGAGCGCACCCAGGGGCGCGCAAAAAGCGCGCAACCCATTGCCCATCATGGCGCCCCTGCGCTAGTCATCCTGAAACGCCGCGCAACCGCGCCACCAGGGGACCTACGCGTGACAGCACCATTGCTTGCCATTTCGGGACTGACCAAGGCCTATCCCGGAGTCGTGGCCAATGACAGCGTCTCCCTCGATATCGCGGGCGGCGAGGTTCATGCGCTGCTTGGCGAAAACGGCGCGGGGAAGTCCACCCTGGTCAAGATGATATACGGCCTGGTGAAACCCGACAGCGGCACCATGACCCTGCATGGCGCGCCCTTTGTGCCGGGCGAACCGCGCGCGGCGCGCGCCGCCGGCGTGGCGATGGTGTTCCAGCACTTTTCACTCTTCGACGCACTCAGCGTGGCCGAGAACATCGCGCTCGGGATGGAATCGCCCCCGCCTCTGCGGGACCTCTCGCGGCGAATCCGCGATGTCAGCGAGACCTACGGCCTCCCGCTCGACCCTCACCGCATCGTGGGCGATCTTTCTGCAGGCGAGCGCCAGCGCGTCGAGATCCTGCGCTGCCTTCTGCAGAACCCGCGGCTCCTGATCATGGACGAGCCCACCTCGGTCCTGACCCCGCAAGAGGTCGCGATCCTCTTCCAGACCCTGCGCAAACTCGCCGCCGAAGGCGTGTCGATCCTCTACATCTCCCACAAGCTCGAGGAAATCCGCACGCTGTGTGACCGCGCCACCATCCTGCGCCAGGGGCGCAATGTCGCCACCTGCAACCCGCGTGAAACCACCGCGCGCGAGATGGCCGAGATGATGGTCGGCACCACACTTGATGTCACGGCCCGCCCCGCACGCGCGCCCGGCGCGACCGCCCTTGATATCACCGGCCTCTCGCTCGCCTCGCCCAACCGCTTCGGCACGGCACTGAAGAACCTGCATTTCACCCTCGCCGAGGGCGAAATCCTGGGCATCGGCGGGGTCGCGGGCAACGGTCAGGATGAACTCCTCGCGGCACTCTCAGGCGAGTTGCGCAGCGCCCCCGGCGCAATCCGGCTCAAGGGCCGCCCGGTTGGCGCGCTCGGCCCCGCAGCGCGCCGCCGCCTGGGGCTGCTCACCGCCCCCGAGGAAAGGCTCGGCCACGCCGCCGCCCCCGACATGAGCCTGACAGAAAACGCCCTGATGACCGGCGCCGAGCGCGAAGGACTGATGGCGCGCGGCTTCATCAGCTGGGCCGCCGCACAGGATTTCGCCGCGCGCATTATCTCCCGTTTCGACGTGCGCACGCCCGGCCCCGACACCGCCGCGCGCGCACTTTCGGGCGGCAACCTGCAGAAATTCGTCATCGGCCGCGAGGTTCTCCAGCGCCCCGAGGTGCTGATCGTCAACCAGCCCACCTGGGGCGTCGATGCCGCCGCCGCCGTGGCGATCCGCCAGGCCCTGCTGGATCTCGCCGCCGACGGCGCCGCGATTCTCTGCATCAGCCAGGATCTCGACGAACTGATGGAAATCGCGGACCGCTTCGGCGCGCTCAACGAAGGGCGGCTCTCCGACATCCGCCCCACCCATGCGCTCAGCCTTCAGGAAATCGGCCTGATGATGGGCGGCGCGCACGGTATGGAGGTAGCCCATGCCTGACCGCCCCCGCGCTTCATCTTGCCCGAAATACTCCGGGGGAGTCGCCCCTTGGGCGACGGGGGCAGCGCCCCCCTCCACCGCCACGAAGGCGCGCCGATGAGGGTCCGGCTGGAAAAACGCCCCCAGCCCTCGCGCCGCTGGCTCTATCTCTCGCCGCTCCTTGCGGTGCTGGTCACCATGCTGGCAGGCGGCGCGCTTTTCGCGGCACTCGGCAAGAACCCCGTCGAGGCCATCGCCACCATCTTCTGGGAACCGCTCTTTGGCGAATTCGCCTTCTATTACCGCCCTCAGCTCCTGGTGAAGGGCGCGCCGCTCGTTCTGATCGCCATCGGGCTGTCGCTCGGGTTCCGCGCCGGAGTGTGGAATATCGGCGCCGAAGGGCAGTATATCATCGGCGCCCTCGCGGGGGCGGGTGTGGGGCTGGCCTTCTACCCTCTCGATGCCTGGTTCGTCTTTCCGCTGATGGTGATCGCGGGCGCTATTGGCGGGCTGGCCTGGGGCATGATTCCGGGGCTGCTCCGGGTCCGCTTCGGCACCAACGAGATCCTCGTCTCGCTGATGCTGGTCTATGTGGCCGAAAAACTGCTGGCGGCGATGGCGCTCGGCCCGATGAAGAACCCCGAGGGCATGGGCTTTCCCGGCAGCCGCAACCTGCAACAATACCCGTCGGCGCATAATGCCGACCTCATCGCCGATACCGGGATGCATTGGGGCGCGGTCGCGGCGCTGATCGCGGTGATCTTCGCCTATATCCTGCTCGGGCGTCATGTGCTGGGCTACCATATCCGCCTGACCGGGCAGGCCCCGCGCGCCGCGCGCTTCGCGGGTGTCGACCCGGCGCGCCTCGTGCTGTTCTGCCTTGGCGTATCGGGCGCGCTGGCCGGGCTCGCAGGCATGTTCGAGGTCTCCGGACCCGCCGGACAGGTCAGTATCGACTTCAATGTCGGCTACGGTTTCACCGCGATCATCGTGGCCTTCCTGGGGCGCCTGCACCCCTTCGGCATCGCGCTGGCGGGGCTGTTGATGGCGCTCACCTATATTGGTGGTGAGATCGCGCAGTCCAATCTCGGCCTGCCGGCGGCGGCAATCCAGATGTTCCAGGGCATGTTGCTCTTCTTCCTGCTGGCGGTCGATCTGCTGACCAATTACCGCCTGCGCCTGCTCCCCCGACCGGAGACCGCATGATGGACCTCTCCTCGATCAGTCCGATCCTTCTGCTGGCATCGATCATGGCCGCCTCGACGCCGGTCCTGCTGGCGGCGATCGGCGAATTGGTGGTCGAGCGCGCAGGCGTGCTCAATCTCGGGGTCGAGGGAATGATGATCACCGGGGCGATCTGCGGCTTTGCCTTCGCGGTGAACACCGGCTCGCCGGCGCTCGGGTTTCTGGCCGCAGCACTCGGGGGGGCGGGCCTGTCGCTGCTGTTCGCGCTGCTCACGCAATTCGCTCTGGCCAATCAGGTGGCCTCGGGGCTGGCGCTCACGCTCTTCGGCCTCGGGCTGAGCGCGCTTCTGGGCCAGGGCTATGTCGGCATCAAGCCCCCGCCCACGGCCCGACTGGACATTCCGGTGCTCAGCGACATCCCGTTCCTCGGCCCGGTGCTGTTTTCGCACGATCCGATGGTCTATATCGCGCTGGCGCTGGTCGCCGCGGTCTGGGCAGGTCTGAAATACACCCGTGCCGGGCTGATCCTGAGGGCCGTGGGCGAAAACCACGACGCCGCCCATGCACTCGGCTACAAGGTTGTGCGCGTGCGCGTGCTGGCGATCGCTTTCGGCGGTGCCTGCGCCGGACTTGGCGGGGCCTATCTCAGCCTCGTTCGGGTGCCGCAATGGACCGAGGGCATGACCGCCGGTGCGGGCTGGATCGCGCTGGCGCTGGTTGTCTTCGCCAGCTGGAAGGCGGGGCGCGTCTTGCTGGGCGCATGGCTATTCGGCGGCGTCAGCGTGCTGCAGCTCAACCTTCAGGCCGCCGGTGTCGCGCTGCCGGTCGAATATCTCTCGATGTCGCCCTACCTGATCACCATCCTCGTGCTTGTCATCATGTCGGCGGACCGCAGCCGCGCGCCCGCGTCGCTGACCCGAATTTTCCATGCCTCGCAATGAGGCGCTGCCCATCCTCAAACCACAGGGAGTTCAACACATGACCCTCAAGACCCTTCTGACCGGCGCCACGGTGGCGCTTGGCCTTGCCGCCGGCGCCGTGACCCCGGCGCTGGCCCAGGACGACAAGACCAAGGTCGGCTTCATCTATGTCGGCCCGATCGGCGATGGCGGCTGGACCTACGAGCATAACCAGGGCCGCCTGGCCCTCGAAGAGCATTTCGGCGACCAGGTCGAGACGATCTACCAGGAAAGCGTGCCCGAAGGCGCCGACGCGACCCGCGCGATCACCCAGATGGCGCTGAATGGCGCGGACCTGATCTTCACCACGTCCTTCGGCTACATGGATGCGACCGTCGCCGTGGCCGAGAAATTCCCGGACGTGAAATTCGAACACGCGACCGGCTACAAGACCGCCCCGAACCTTTCGACCTACTCGGCCCGCTTTTACGAGGGGCGCGCGATCCAGGGTCATATCGCGGGCAAGATGACCAAGTCCAACATCGTTGGCTACATCGCCTCCTACCCGATCCCCGAAGTGATCCGCGGCATCAATTCCGCCTTCATCCACGCCCGCAAGGCCAACCCCGATGTCGAGTTCAAGATCATCTGGGCCTATACATGGTTCGATCCCGCCAAGGAGGCCGACGCCGCCACCGCGCTCATCGAGCAGGGCGCCGACGTGATCCTGCAACACACCGATTCCACCGCCCCCCAGGCAGCGGCTGAAAAAGCCGGCGGCGTGGTCACCTTCGGGCAGGCCTCGGACATGGCCGAATACAAACCCTTCCCGCGCGTGAGCTCGATCATCGACAACTGGAAACCCTATTACATCGCCCGCACCCAGGCGGTGATCGACGGCACCTGGGAAAGCCAGCAGGTCTGGGACGGCATCGGCCCCGGCATGGTCGGCATCGGCGAGATCACCGACGCGGTGCCCGCCGAGGTCAAGGAAGAGGCGCTGGCCCTGAAGGACGCGATCGCCTCGGGCGATCACCATCCCTTCACCGGCCCGCTGAAGAAGCAGGACGGTTCGGACTGGCTGGCCGAAGGCGAAACCGCCGATGACGGCACGCTTCTGGGCATGGATTTCTATGTCGAGGGGCTCGACGCCGAAATCCCGCAGTAACGAAAACGGCCGGGGGGCCAGCCCCCCGGCCCCCCCGAGGTATTTTCAGCCAGATGAAGCGGCGGACAGGCGCTTGCGCGGACCGGCACGCGAGGCCTTCCACATTCCCGCGCGGCGTGGCAGTTTCACGTCATGACACAGAACCTCACCTCCCCCGACGCCACACCGGCCAGCCGCTTCGCATTCGGCACCATGCAATTCGGCGGCGCCGCCGACGAGGGCCAGAGCCGCGCCATGTTCGACGCCTGCATCGAGGCTGGTCTCAATCATTTCGACACCGCCTATGTCTATACCGACGGGGAAGCGGAAACGCTGCTCGGGCGGTTTGCCGCGCCGCTGCGCGAGCGGCTGATCATCGCCACCAAGGCAGGCTATCTCGGTGGCGCGGGACGCGACAACCTGATCAAGCAGTTCGATATCTCGCGCCAGCGGCTCGGGATGGATCACGTCGATATCCTCTATCTCCACCGCTTCGATCCCGACACCGATCTCAACGAGACGATGGAGACCTTCGCCAGCCTGCGCGATGCGGGCAAGATCACTTATATGGGGCTGTCGAACTTTGCCGCCTGGCAGGTGATGAAGGCCGCCGCCATCGCCGCGCGTTTCGATCTGCCCGTGTCGATCCTGCAACCGATGTACAACCTCGTGAAACGCCAGGCCGAGGTCGAGATCCTGCCGATGTGCCAGAGCGAAGGCATCGCCGTGGCGCCCTATTCACCGCTGGCGGGCGGGCTTCTGACGGGCAAATACGCCAGCGGCGGCACCGGGCGTCTGACCGAGAACGACCGCTATGCCGCACGCTATGGTCAGGACTGGATGCACAAGGCGGCAAGCGGCCTGAGCGAGATCGCCGCCGAACTGGGCGTGAGCCCCGCCACGCTGGCCGCCGCCTGGGCCGCTCATCATCCCGCCGCACCGATGCCGATCCTTTCGGCGCGTTCAACCGCGCAGCTGCAACCCTCGCTCGACGCCATCAGCTTTGACATGGATGACGCGCTTCGCGCCGGGCTGAGCGCACTCAGCCCGGCGCCGCCCCCCGCCACCGACCGCCTGGAAGAGGCCTGAAGGTGACGCGCCGCCTCAACCTGCCCGACAGTGCGTCGATTGCCACGCCGGGGGAAGATGGCCGCCTCAACGCGCCTTCGGCCGCGCGCAACGCCGCGCCAATCCTCGATCTGCTGCGCCATCACGGCCCCGCCAGCGGACACGCGCTGGAACTGGCCTCGGGCACTGGCCAGCACGCCGCCCATTTCGCGCCCGCCCTTCCGGGGCTCACCTGGCAGCCCACCGAGATCGACCCCGCGCGCCGCGCCAGCATCGACGCCTGGGCCGCCAGCGTGAACGCCCCCAACCTGCGCAAGGCGATCGAGCTTGACGCCACCGCGCCGCACTGGGGCGCGGAACACGCCGGACAGGATCTCATCTTGCTGGTGAACCTCCTGCATCTCATCAGCACGGATGAAGCGCGACAGCTCATATCGGAGGCCGCACAGGCGCTCGCCCCCGAAGGCCGCTTCATCATCTACGGCCCGTTCCTGCGCGCCGGCGAGACCATTTCCGAGGGCGACGCCAGCTTTGACGCCAGCCTGCGCGCCCAGGACCCCGAGATCGGCTACAAGGACGATTTCGACGTCATCGACTGGCTGCACGATGCGGGTCTGACGCTTGTCGACGTGGTCGAAATGCCCGCCAACAACCTTGCCATCGTCGCCCGCCGCCCAGCGTGAAGACGCCATTGAACCGGCGCGCCGCGCTGGCAGTCTGACCGCAGTTGATGCCGGAGGATCGAAGGCGGGAGCGAGGACAGCACGGCGCGGTTCCGTCCCGATCCCGGCTTCCTGTCGCGCCATCGCGCCCGGTTTCACGCACGCATCAATCAGGGCGCGCGCTCTCCTGTCTGATCTGGGTCAAGGTGTCCGGGCACCGCGCGCTCTAGGACAGGCTCGAAACACATCGAGGAGTGCGAATGTGACCTGGAACGACAAACTGAACGACACGAGGCAACAGCTGCGGGCGCTCAACAAGACCATCCCCGACACCGCGCAGGCCTTTGGCGCGCTTGGCAAGGCGGTCAAGGAAGGCGGCGTTCTGGAATTCAAGACCAAGGAATATGTCGCGCTCGGTATCGCGGTCGCCACCAAATGCGAGGCCTGCATCGGGCTGCATGTCGAGGCGCTGGTGCGCTGCGGCGCCACCCGCGAGGAACTGGGCGACGTGCTCGCGATGACCATCCAGATGGGCGGCGGCCCTTCGATGATGTATGCCGCCAAGGCCCTGGATTGCTTTGATGAACTGACCGGGCAGGCGTGACGGCACGCTTCTTCCCAACCCGAAAAGGTGCAGATGATGACATATCCCATGCTCGCCACGCTCTGCCTCGCCATTTGCGCCAGCGCGGCCCAGGCGCAGGACGGACCCGGCCAGAAATTCATGTCCAATTGGGATCTTGACGGCGACGGAGCCGTCACCCTGTCTGAGGCCAGGGCCATGCGCGAGAACATCTTTGCCGCCTTCGACAGTGACGAGGACGGCAACCTGAGCAGCGACGACTATGACATGTTCGATGCGGCGCGGGCCAATGACATGGCCTCGGTCACGCCCGAAGGCCGCGCGCCGATGCGCCGGGTGGCGGGTGGCCTGAAACGCGAGATCACGGATCTCGATCACGACGGCACGGTGACGCTGAGCGAATTCCTGGACAGCACCGCCGCCTGGCATGAAGCGATCGACACCAACGGCGACGGGGTGGTCACGCCGCAGGATTTCGGCCAGGGAAACTAGGCACCCTGCTCCGAGTGCCGTGAACCGAGGCTGTTTCCCCTTACGCCAAGGGCGCGAATCTGCGTCTTCTGTCCGCGATCAGTGACAGTTGGAAAAGGGTTAACGAATGTCGATCATGAAACTTCTCGAACAGGCGCAGGGCGGACAGGGCCTGAGCCAGCTTGCCAGCCAGTTCGGACTTGACGAAAGCAAGGCGCGCGCATTGACGGACATGCTGGCGCCCGCCATCGGCCAGGCCGCCAAGAAACGCGCTGAAAGCGGCGGTGCCGAAACCGTTCTCGGCTTCATGAAAGGCGAGGACAAGGCCGCCTTCTTTGACGATGCGAGCGCCGCCGCGACACCCGAGGGGGTCGCGCAGGGCCAGTCCTTTCTGGACAGTCTGATGGGCGACGCCGCCGCGACCGAAGGGCTGGCCAGTGCCGCCGCCGAGAAGGCAGGCGTCGATCAGCGCACGGTCTCGCAATTCCTTCCGGCGCTTGCCGCGATGGCACAGGGCGGGCTGCAGAAGCAGATGCCCGATTCCTCGATCGACGGCATGATGGGCACGCTTCAGGGCGCTGGTGGTGCCGGCGGCAATGGCCTGATGGGGATGATCGGCGGACTGCTCGGCGGCAAGGCAGGCGCGAAATCCTCCGGGCCGGACCTTTCGATGTTGACCAGGATGCTCGATGCAGATGGCGACGGCTCGGTGGTCGATGACCTCCTCGGCAAGATCATGAAATGAACGCGAACGGGGCAGACGCCAAGGTCTGCCCCGCTCCATTCCGGCCGGTCTGTTTCTTCGGCGCTTGCCTCAGCCCGCCGCTGTCCAGCGATCCGCGAAATCGAAGGCCTGGTCATAGCCGAACAGCGCCGCGGCACCGCCGGTATGCAGGAACACGACCCGCTCGCCCTTCTTGAAGTGGCCCTTGCGGATCAGGTCGATCAGCCCGGCCGCACCCTTGGCCGAATAGACCGGATCAAGCAGGATCGCCTCCAACTCGGCAAACATCCGGATCGCCTCCAGCCCGCTTTCGGTGGGAATGCCATAGCCCTCACCGACATAGTCGGTGTTGGCGACCACGTCCTCGCGCTTGACCACCCCCGCACAACCCAGTTTCTCGGCAGTGGCGCAGGCCAGGTTATAGACGTTTTCTTCCTGCTTGGCCTTGGGCGCGCGCACCCCGATCCCCAAGAGCGGGATCTGCGCGTTCATCGCCTGAAGCCCGGTAATGAGCCCCGCCTGCGTGCCCGCACTACCGGTGGCATGAACCAGGTGGTCGATCCTGAGGCCGGTGCCGTTGACCTGCGACAAGAGCTCGAAGGCGCAGTTTACATAGCCCAATGCGCCCGTCGCGTTCGAGCCACCGCCGGGAATGGTATAGACCTTGCGGCCCTCGGCACGCAGCCTCTCGGCCACCGTTTCCATCTCGGCATTCATGTCACCGCCACCGGCGCGCTTTTCGGTCGTGGCGCCATGCAGGTGATCCAGCAGCACGTTGCCATTGTGGTTGTAATTCGCATCGTTGGAGCCGGTCCGGTCCTCCAGCAGGATATGGCAATCCATCCCCAGCTTGGCGGCAAAGGCGGCGGTCTGGCGGGCATGGTTCGACTGCGTCGCGCCCTGCGTCATCACCATGTCGGCGCCCTGCGCTTCGGCCTCGGCCATCAGGAACTCGAGCTTGCGGGTCTTGTTGCCCCCGGTGCTCAACCCTGTGCAATCGTCGCGCTTGATCCAGATCTCCGGTCCGCCCAACTCGGCGCTCAGCCGATCAAGACGTTCCAGCGGCGTAGGCAGATGCGCCAGAAAATGACGTGGGAAGCGGGCGAGATGCATGGGGAATCCTCCTTATAATGCGTTACACTCCAGATAACGCGGCAAATACCCCCGCGCAAATGCGAATACCGCAAAACATATTGCACAACTTGCATTTTGTGGCGCCGCACCCTATCCCCGATCCATGCGTCTCGATTGGCTCGAAGATATCCTTGCGGTGCTCGACACCGGCTCCTTTGCCCGCGCGGCAATGGCCCGCAATCTCACGCAATCCGCCTTTACCCGGCGCATCCGCAGCATCGAGGACGGCATCGGCGCCGCCCTCTTCGACCGCTCCTGCAAACCGGTGCAACTGCTGCCCGATGTGCGCGCCCGCGAAGCCGAGATGCGCCGGATGGCAGCCGATCTGCGCGCGCTGCGCGACGGGCTGCGCCAGTCCGCCTCGGGCGCGGGGCGCATCGTGTCTCTGGCCTGCCAGCATGCGATCACCACCACCGTTTCGCCCCGCCTCGTGCACCTGCTGGCACAGGACCGCTCGGTGCGGGTGCGCTCGGGCAACCGCGACGACTGCCTCGGACAGCTTGTCACCGGCGAGGTCGATCTGGCCGTGATCTACGACTCCCCCCTCGGTCCGCCCCGCCCCGACAGCCGCGTCTTCACCGAACTCTCGATCGGCACCGAACCGCTCGTGGCCGTCTGCGCGCCCGCTCTCGCTGCCCGCGATCCCGATGCTCCACTGGCGATCATCGCCTATCCGGGCGATGTCTTCCTCGGGCAGGTCGTCGAACGCGCCGTCCTCAGCCGCCTGCCCCCCGGCACCGAGATCACGCGCAAGGCCGAAACCGCGCTGACCCTCGCCGCGCTCCAATATGCGCTCGACGGCATCGGTATCGCCTGGCTTCCCCATGGCGTCGCCGCCGAGGCGCTGTCGCAAGGGCGCCTGGTGCGCGCCCCGCTTGGCGGCGCCGACCACATGCTCGACCTGCGCATGATCCGCCTCGCCGAACCGATCCGCCCCGCGACGCTCGATTGCTGGGATCTCTTGCGCGCCGCCCTCGTCCCAAAATGAAAAAGGCCGGGCTTTCGGCCCGGCCCTTCGCTTCAGCCATCCACCCGGATGACCTCGTTCTTGGGGTCATAGGGGCTGTCCTCGACAACCTCGGCATCCCAGAGCGCCCCCAGGATACGCACCTTCAGCTTCTGCCCGACCTCGGCCTTTTCGGGGCTGACATAGCCCATGCCGATGGATTTCCCGAAAGCCACCGAATAGCCACCCGATGTCAGGCGGCCCACCCGCGTGTCGCCATCAAACAGCACCTCCGCGCCCCAGGGGTCGGCATCCTCCGGCCCGTCGATCAGCAAGGTCACGCATTTGACCCGCACACCAAGCGCGTTCATCGCATCCTTGCCCTGGAAGTCCTTCGACTGATCCACGAAACGCGGCAGGTCGGCCTCGAGCGGCGTCGCATCCCGGCCCAGCTCGTTGCCGAAGGCGCGATAGGATTTCTCCTGGCGCAGCCAGTTCTGCGCGCGCACCCCGACCAGCTTCATGCCATGCTTCTTCCCGGCATCTTCCAGCAGGTCGAAAAGGTAGTTCTGCATCTCGATCGGATGATGCAGCTCCCAGCCCAGCTCGCCCGTATAGGCCACGCGGATCGCGCGCACCGGGCACATGCCCAGCTCGATATCGCGCTGGCTCAACCACGGGAACCGCTTGTTCGACAGCGCGGTCTCGGGCTCGGCATCCTTGACGACCTCTTTCAGAACATCGCGCGATTTCGGCCCGGCAATGGCGAAGACGCCCCATTGCGTGGTCACATCCTCGACCGCGATATAGCCGAACTCGGGCGCCTTGTCCTCGGCGCATTTGCGCAGGTAGTCGCCGTCGTAATCGGTCAGCGCGCCCGCAGACACCAGGTAATAGCTGTCCTCTCCCAGCCGCACGATGGTGTATTCGGTGCGCGTCGTGCCCTCGGGCGTCAGCGCATAGGTCAGGTTGATCCGCCCCACCTTGGGCAGCTTGTTGCAGGTGAACCAGTCAAGGAACGCCGTCGCGCCCGGTCCCTTCACCGTATGCTTGGTAAAGGCCGAGGCGTCGATCAGGCCGACACCCTCGCGCACGGCCTTCGCCTCATCGACCGCATATTCCCACCAGCCGCCGCGCCGGAAACTGCGTGCGTCATGGTCGAAATCAGCGGGCGCACCGACGGGGCCGTAATAGTTCGCCCGCTCGAAACCGTTGACCACGCCGAACTGGGCGCCGCGCGCCTTCAGCCGGTCGTAGCTCGGCGCGGTGCGCAGCGGGCGGCAGGCCTCGCGCTCCTCGTCGGGATGGTGCAGAACATAGACGTGGCTATAGGCCTCCTCGTTCTTGCGCGCGGAATATTCGGTGGTGATCCAGCTGCCGAACCGCTTGGGATCAAGCGAGGCCATGTCGATCTCGGCTTCACCCTCGACCATCATCTGCGCCATGTAATGCCCGGTGCCGCCAGCGGCGGTGATGCCGAAGCTGAACCCCTCGGCCAGCCACATGTTGCGCAGCCCCGGCGCCGGACCGACCAGCGGGTTGCCATCGGGCGTGTAACAGATCGGACCGTTGAAATCGTCCTTCAGACCCACGGTTTCCGAACTGGGGATCCGGTGGATCATGCTCATGTATTCCTCCTCGATCCGCTCAAGGTCGAGCGGAAAGAGATCGGCGCGGAAACTGTCGGGCACGCCGTATTCAAACCGCGCGGGCGCATTGAGTTCATAGGGGCCAAGGATCCAGCCGCCGCGCTCCTCGCGCACATACCACTTGGCGTCGGCATCGCGCAGCACGGGATGTTCAGGGTTGCCCGCCTTGCGGTATTCCACCAGCGCCGGGTCGGGTTCGGTCACGATGAACTGATGCTCGACCGGAATGGCCGGGGTCTTGATGCCCAGCAGGCGCGCGGTGCGCTGCGCGTGGTTGCCGGTGGCGGTGACAACGTGCTCCGCCGTCACCACGATCTGCTCCTCGGAGGGGACGAGGTTGCCGCCCTTCTCGACCATCTTGGTCAGCGTCACCTCCCAGGCCTCGCCGGTCCAGTGATAGGCATCCGCCTGCCACTTGCGCTCGATGGTGACACCGCGCTGGCGCGCGCCCCGCGCCATGGCCATGGTCACGTCCGCCGGGTTGATATAGCCGTCGGTCGGGTGATAGATCGCACCCTTCAGATCGTCGCAATTGACCAGCGGCCAGCGCTCCTTGATCTGCGCCGGCGTCAGCCACTCGAAGGGCACCCCCACCGTTTCCGCAGTCGAGGCATAGACCCGGTACTCGTCCATCCGCGCATCGCTTTGCGCCATGCGCAGGTTGCCCACCACCGAGAACCCGGCATTGAGGCCGGTCTCCTCCTCCAGTGTCTTGTAGAACTTGACCGAGTAGTCATGGATATGGGTGACCGCGTAGGACATGTTGAACAGCGGCAACAACCCCGCCGCGTGCCAGGTGGAACCGCTCGTCAGTTCGTCGCGCTCCAGCAGCACCACGTCGTCCCATCCGAACTTGGCCAGATGATAGGCGATCGATGTGCCGATGGCGCCGCCACCGACGATCAGGGCTTTGACATGGGTCTTCATTGGGTTGCGACTCCTTGAATGCGTTGAACCCTGTTTATCAGTCCTGCAACGTCACGCAGGGTCCAGCCGACACAAGATTGCGCAAAACCGACGCCGGGCAACATCTTCGCGCCCGCTTTCACGGCCAAAGGGGCTTCATCTTGCCAAAAATACTCTCGCCGAAGTCCCGCAACCGGCAATGGCGGAGCTGCCGGAATGATACCGACCCGATACCGACGTGATACCGACACGATACAGATGCCGTTTTCGGCCCGTTTCCGGCCCTCTCACTCGCCCAGCGCGATGCCCTCGCGGCGCGGATCGGCCCCGCCGCGCAATGTCTCGCCGATCGCGATCGCCTGCAATCCCGACACCATCGGCCTCGCCGAAACCTCGTATCCCATCGCCTCGAGCTCTGCCGTGAGCCGCGGGGAAACCAGGCCCGCCTCGACATCGAAAACGCCGAAACGATTGACCATGTTGGGCAGGCTAACCGCTTGTTGCACATCCATTTTCCAGTCCAGATGAGCGATGATCGCCTTGACCACGTAACCGATGATCCGGCTGCCGCCGGGGCTGCCCAGGATCAGCACCGGCGCACCGTCCTTCAGCACGATGGTCGGCGCCATCGAGGATCGCGGCCGCTTGCCCGGCTCGACCCGGTTGGCGACCGGAACGCCGTCTTCATGGCTTCTGAAGGAAAAATCCGTCAACTCGTTGTTCAGCAGGAATCCCCGCACCATCAGACGCGACCCGAATGCGTTCTCGATTGTCGTCGTCATCGACAGCACGTTGCCGTAACGATCCGTTAACGAAATATGCGAGGTCGAGGGAAACTCGATCGATTCGTCATCCGCCAGGTTCAGCGCATGATCGAATGCCGGCCGCCCCGGCGCCACCTCGGGCAGCGCGTCGTCGCCCCTCAGAAGCTGTGCGCGGCGCTCCAGATAATCCTTTGCGATCAATCCCTTGATCGGCACCGGCACGAAATCGTCATCCGCCATGTAGCGACCCCGGTCGGCAAAGGCCAGTCGGCTCGCATCCCCGATCAGTCGCCATGCCTCCGGGCTTTCAGGCCCCATCGCGGCCAGGTCGAACGGCTCCAGCATCCCCAATATCTGTCCCACCGTCAGCCCGCCCGAAGACGGCGGCCCCATCCCGCAGACCTCATAGGCGCGGTAAGCCACGCAAACCGGTGCGCGTTCCTTCACGCGATAGATCGCAAGGTCGGTCTCGGTCATGACCCCCGGATTGCCCTGCGCGCCGCGCACCGTCTCGACGATATCGCGCGCGATCTCTCCGCCATAGAAGGCCGCCGCGCCCTCGCTCGCGAGGCGGCGCAATGTCTCGGCATAGTCCGGGTTCCGCAACCTCTCGCCCACTTCCAAAAGGCTGTTATCGCTCAGGAAATAGTCCCTTGTCGGGCCGAACCGCGACAGGCGCATCGCGTCCCCCGCCACCATGATCGACAGGCGCGGGCTCACAGCGAAGCCTTCCTCGGCCAGCGCAATGGCGTCATCGAACAGCCCCGCCCAATCGGCCCGTCCCCAGCGTTCATGTGCTGCTTCCATCAACGCAGGCGTTCCCGGCACCCCCACCGAGCGTCCGCCCACCACGGCATCATAGAACTGCAGGGGCTCGCCCGCTTCGTCCTGGAACAGGCGCGGCGTCGCCGCCAGCGGCGCGGTCTCGCGCCCGTCGAGCGTGGTGATTTCACCGGTCGTTCCGTCGCGCCAAAGCAGGAACGCACCGCCCCCCAGACCCGAGCTTTGCGGCTCCACCAGCCCCAGCACCGCCTGCACGGCCACCATCGCATCCGCCGCCGTACCGCCCGCGCGCAGCACTCTCGCACCGGCCTCGGCGGCAAGCGGATTGGCCACCGAAACCATCCAGTCCCGTGCCTCGACGGGCCTGCCTGCGGATTTTGCGGCCTCCGCCGCGGCAACATCGGGCGACACCGTCGCCGATGCCGCGGGCCCCGCGCCCGCCCCTTCCGGCGCAACGCTGTCGGTCGCCTGCTGCGCCCATGGCGCGCCCGAAAACAGCATGGCGGCGGCAAACGCCGTCAGGATCGTTCTCATGTCCAACCCTCCCTGCGTGGCGCATCTTAAAGCATTGCCGGAACCACCTGATCGGGCGGACGGTGGCCGTCCTGAAAGGTCTTGATGTTCACGATCACCTTCTCGCCCATCTCGATGCGTCCCTCGACCGTCGCCGAGCCCATATGCGGCAACAACACCACGTTCTTGAGTTCGCGCAGACGCGGGTTCACCTCGGCGCCGTGCTCGTAGACATCCAGCCCCGCACCCGCGATCTCGCCCGCGCGCAGCATCCGCGTCAGCGCATTCTCGTCGATCACCTCGCCCCGCGACGTGTTCACGATCACCGCCTCCGGTTTCATCAGCTTCAGGCGCCGCGCGTTCATCAGGTGGAAGGTCGAAGGCGTATGCGGGCAGTTGATGCTCAGCACATCCATCCGCGCGACCATCTGGTCAAGGCTCTCCCAATATGTCGCTTCGAGAGCCTCCTCGATCTCGGGGCGCAGCCGCCGACGGTTGTGGTAATGGATCTGCATGTTGAACGCCGCCGCGCGCCGCGCCACAGCCTGCCCGATCCGGCCCATCCCGAGGATGCCCAGCCGCCGGCCCGACAGCCGCCCGCCGAGCAACGCGCTTGGCGACCAGCCTTCCCAGCCGCCCGACTGCATCAGAGCCAGCCCCTCGGGAATGCGCCGTGCGACCCCAAGGATCAGCGCCATCGCCATGTCGGCGGTGTCATCGGCCGAGACACCCGGCGTGTTCGACACCAGAATCCCGTGCTGGCGGGCTGTCTGGACGTCGATATGATCGACTCCCGCCCCGTAATTCGCGATCAGCTTCAGGCTGTCACCCGCCTGCGCGATCAGCGCCGCGTCGATCCTGTCGCTCAACGTCGGCACCAGGACATCCGCCGAACGCATCGCGCTGGCCAGCGCGGCGCGGCTCAGGGGTTTGTCATCCTCGTTCAGGGTAACGTCGAACAGTTCTGCCAGCCGGTTCTCGACCGGCGCGGGCAAGCGTCGCGTAACGACAACACTCAGACGTCCAGATGACATGCACCCCCTCCTTTCACTTTTCATACCGGCACATTGCTGCCAGAGTGGCGCAGGAACGGACGGGGCACAAGAACCCCATGCCGCTCATCGTGCAGAAATCGGATCACAGGCCATGAAATCGCTGCTTGGGTTGTTAGGCGCATTGGCGCTCTCGCTGGGGCTTGCCACGCAATCACCCGCCGCCGAACGTGGGCCGGTCACCAACCTGCCCCTGCCCCGCTTCGTGTCGATGAAGGCCAGCGAAGGCAATATCCGCCGCGGTCCCAGCCTGACACACCGGATCGACTGGGTATTCAAGCGCAAGGATGTGCCGCTGGAAATCACCGCCGAACACGGCCACTGGCGCCGCGTGCGCGACCGTGACGGCGCGGGCGGCTGGATTCACTATTCGCTGCTCTCGGGCGTGCGCACCGCCATCGTCGAAGAGGACCTGCTGGACCTCCACGCCAAGCCCGACCCCTCAACCCTGGTCGTGGCACGGCTTGAATTCGGCGTGATCGCGCGCATCGAATCCTGCAGCGTCGACTGGTGCCGGATTTCTGCCGGCGGCTATACCGGCTGGAGTCCCAAATCCGCGATCTGGGGTGTTCGCCCGCGCGAAACCCTCGACTGAGCCGGGCCGACGCACCGGCGGGTGCCCTCATGCACGGACCTTGTGAGAGCGTCTGCGCGGCGCCTCCGCATTGATCGGTTTTTTTTCGTTTCGGGCCTTGAACAGGGTCAAGGTCCAGAGTAATTAGCGCGTCACCGTTGGGGTGTAGCCAAGTGGTAAGGCAGCGGTTTTTGGTACCGTGTACCGTAGGTTCGAATCCTACCACCCCAGCCAAGTCCTCCCGATCCTTGACCCGATGAACCGCGCGGACGCCGTGCGGTCCGGACGTGCCCCGGCTGATGACCCCGCGACGGGTGGCTCGGATGATGTGTTGGTCGGCCACAAGTCCGCGTGGTCAGAGAACGGTCCCGGCAGGTAACGACTGGCCGGGGTCAGATTACGAAGTGGAGCATGTCAAATGGCGGGTATCGTCGGTGTTTTCCGGAACGTTGTGTTCCTCGGATGGCTTTCCATTGCACTGGTTTCCACCACGATCGCGGCGGGTATCTGGGCCCTGCAGATGACCACCACGGTCGCTGCCATGAGCGCAAAGGCAGCATCCACGGCGGTCGCGCATCGCAAACAACTGGCGAAGGCCGTCGCGAAGGCCTAGGCGAAGGCTCGCTTGCGCAGAGCCGTCGTCGCCGTTCCGATCGCCGGTGTCGCCGCTATTGGTTACTTCGAGGAGCAGGATTATCAGGAGTGGCTGGCGGAGAACCCCGACGGGACTCGCAAGCAATACGCCTGCGAGGTGGCGTCGCTGACCGCGGAGGTGGTCGACGAGGTGCTACAGGACCTACCAGGTGGCCTGCGCCCGGACCCAGAGACGGTATTGGGCTACATGCCGGAGTGTGAGTGACATGACCCGGCCTGCAATGCGCGGGAGCGCTGCGCCTGATCTTGGCCGGTTGCAGACTTGCTGGAATGCGATCCGGCGGCCTCCGCTCCAAGCAAAAACCACTTGTGGCAGATATCTCCTCGCCTCCCTCCACGTCCGGTGGGCATGGATCACTCGTAGTGCCGTTCCTGCCCGCCGCTGATATGGATCACGGTCCCTTGCCGAGAGGTCAGTTCGGATAGCTTGTCGTCCGGCAGGCCCGTCAGCAGGCCCCGCATGACGATCAGCGTCACCTTGTGCGACACGATCACGGCCGGTCCGGTCAGGTCGGCCAGAAACGCAGCTGTCCGCGCCTGAAGCGCCGTCAGACCCTCGTTGCCCGGTGCCTTGAAATACAGGTCGAGATCCGTCTTGCAGCGCGACACGATGTCGGGATCGCGGGCGACGCGTTCAGCAGGAGTCAGCCCTTCCCATTCGCCGCATCCGATTTCGATCAGGCGGTCGTCGATGGTGCAGTCCCGCCCCTCCAGCGCAAGCGCGGCGGTTTCGCGGGTTCTGGTGAGGGGGCTGCAGTACAGGCCGATATCGTCCAGTCCGATATCCAGCCGCTTGAGGATGCCAGCCTGCGCCTTTGCCTGCTCGCGGCCCAGGTCGGTCAGGTCGGAATTCATCTGCCCCTGAATGCGGCCCGCCTTGTTCCAGACGGTTTCGCCATGCCGCAAAAGGTAGACATCGGGAATCGGGTTCATCTTGACAGCCTGTATGTGTTTCAGAGAATGACCGCGCTGGAGGTATTGGCGACCAGATGCACCTGTGCCCCCGGATCGAACCAGTCCCGCCCGGCACTGTGACTTTGATCGACGACAATCTCGGCGCCCGCGACCTTGACCAGATACCGGATCTGACTGCCCAGAAACTCGCGGTGCAGCACCTCGCCTTTCAGGGCGTCCTGCTCCGGGGCCTGCGTCATCGAGATGTTCTGCGGACGCAAGACCACGTTGCTTCCATCCAGATTACCCGAGGCCGGGATCGTGAGCACCTCGCCGGTTTTCGTGTGGAACCGCGCGACATCGCCGTCGATCTCGACCCGGCCCTCAAAGATATTGGCGGTGCCGAGAAAGTTCGCAACGAATAGGTTGGCGGGCCGGTCGTACAATTCCTGCGGGGTGCCGATCTGCTGAATCACACCGCCATCCAGAACCGCCATCCTGTCGGATGTGGTATTCGCCTCTTCCTGATCGTGGGTCACGAAAATGGTCGTCAGGCCCAGCTTGCGCTGAAGGTGCAAGAGTTCGCGGCGCATCTGCACGCGCAGCGACGCATCGAGATTCGACAGCGGTTCGTCCAGCAACAGAACCTCGGGTTCGACAACGACCGTGCGCGCAAGGGCGATACGCTGTTGCTGCCCCCCCGATAGCTGGTTGGGCATGCGGTCGGCCAGATGCGCCAGCCCCACCAGATCGAGCGCCGCGTCCACGCGGTCTCTGATCTGCTTTGCAGGCACCCGGCGTTCCCTGAGGCCGAAACCGACATTGTCGCGCACGCTCATATGCGGCCAAAGGGCGTATGACTGAAACACCATGCCGACATTGCGTTTCCACGGGTCAAGCCCGACAACATCGCGATCCCCGATGAGGATGCGCCCGTGTGGCGTCGGGCCGAACCCGGCAATCGCGCGCAGCAATGTCGATTTGCCCGATCCCGAGGGGCCGAGGAAGGCGAAAAACTCTCCGGGGCGAATATCGAGGTTCACGCCGCGCAGGACCTGTGTCTCGCCGAACGACAGGTGCAGGTCTTCGATCTTGATGCCGGTCTGGTCCATTCTTCCGTCTCCGCCTTTTCAGTGCATATCGGCCGAAGCCTTGGCCTTCTTGTCGCGTTCGATAATGACCTGGGATGCCAGCGTGCCAGCGGCTACCAACAATACCGCCACCACACCAAGCGCGGCCCCTGCCCCGCGTCCCGACGGCGTCTGCATGAACAGGTAGATGCCATAGGCCAGCGGCGCATCCTGATTGGAGCTGACCAGCATGATGGTGGCCGACAGTTCGACTGCTGCGGTGGCAAAACTGGTCACGAATCCCGCCAGCAGACCGCCCTTCATGAGCGGCACGACGATCTTGTAGATGGTGCGCTTCTTCGTGGCGCCGAGGCTCTCGGCGGCTTCCTCCAGAGCAAGGCTGACCTGCTGCAGCGCCGCCATGCAGGCGCGCAGCGCATAGGGCAAACGGCGGATCATCAGCGCGAGGGCGATCACCACCCACCAGCTGGCCAGCGGTTCGCCGACAAACGGCACATCGACGCTGTGGAAGGTCCGCAGATACCCGATCCCGAGCACCACGCCCGGCACGGCCAGCGCGGCCGTCGCCAGATAATCGAGTCCCTTGCGGCCAAAGATATTGGTGCGCAGCACGATATAGGCGATAGCCGTTCCAAGGATCACGTCCGCTGTGGCGGCGATCCCGGCATAGAGCAGGGTATTCATAATGAAGGACTTGGAGCCTTCCCACATCGTCACGTAGTTCTGCAGGGTGTAGCCGTCAGGCAACGGCGCGAAAGACCATATCGTGCCGAAGGACAAGAGCGTCAGGCCGATATGAGGTGTCAGGACCAGCAACAGAATGAAGATCACGACGCCATAGGCCAGCATCTTTTCCGCCGGTTTCAGGTTGCGCTTGGCCATTCCGCCGCCGCCTTTCTGGACGGTCGCGTAATCCTTGCCGCGCATGAACAGGAACGACGCCCACAATGAAAGCACCGAAAAGACGACCAGAATGACTGAAATCACGTATCCCATCGGATCGCTGATCCCGATGGACGAAATCCGCAGATAGGCCTGCGGGGCCAGCATGTTGTTGACGTTAAGAAGCAAGGGCGTTCCCAGATCATCGAAAACCTTGATGAAAACCAGCGCCGCCCCGGCGATGTAGCCCGGCATCGCCAGCGGAAAGACGATCCGCCGAAACAGCCGCATCCCGTGCGAACCGAGGTTTTGCGCGGCCTCTTCCATCGAGCGGTCGATATTGCGCAACGACGCCGACAGGTTGATCAGGATGAACGGGAAATAATGGATCGACTGCACGAGGATCACACCGTTCAGGCCCTCCATGAACGGAATGTCGAACCCGAGGTAATCGCGCAAAAGCAGGTTTACCGTGCCATTGCGCCCGAAGATCAGCTGCATCGCGACCGCGCCGACAAAGGGCGGCATGATCAGCGGAATGAACCCCAGGCTCTGGATCAGCACCGATCCCGCAAAATGAAACCGTGTCGTGATATAGGCCAGCGGCAGCGCGATCGCGGTGGCCACCACCACCGACATGGCCGAGACATAGAACGAGTTCCAGAAACTCTCACGGAACAGGGACGTGCGGAAGAAATCCAGAAAGTTCTGCAAGGTCGCAGCGCCGGTTGCCGGGTCCTGGAAGGCGACGATCATCACCTGAGCGACCGGCACCAGAAGCAACCCGATCAACAGCAGCGCGATAAACAGCGCCACCATGTTCAGCCCCGACAGGTTCGGCACCAGCCATTTGGGCAGACGATCGGCGATTCCGGCACTCACGCCGGGCGTAGACCTGTTCATGCTTGGCATTTTTCCCACCTTCCCCGAAACCCCTCGCCGCGCTGAACGGCGAGGGTGAGACCGGCCCGAACCGGGCCGGCAGAGCGCTTACAGGGCTGCTGCCTGTTCGGCCAGTTCACGGGCGCGGCGGTAGTTTTCGACCACCATCGCATCCCATTCCTGTTCGACCTCGGCCTGACGGCCCTCGACCGTGTCGCTCGCCGTGCGGCGCTTCTTGGTGAAGATCGCGGCGAAATCGGGATCGAGGCTGGTGGCTTCGTCAATCGGGTTGGCCTCGATCAGGCCGCGGGCTTCGGCGATCAGGGTCTTGGCCTCGGCATTGTCGCCATCCGCGTGCTTCATCTCGGCCTTCTGAATCGCGTTCACGGCGCTGCGCAGGTCATCGAGGCGATAGGTGATCATCACGTCGAACATCGAGTTGACCAGGTTATAGCGCGCGCCGGATTTCTCGACGTCGAATTTCACGCTGGCGCCGATGGTCGAATCCTTGAACGGGTTGGGGAACCCTTCGGGCGCGTTGGCATAGCTCGCGGGGTTGACCGGCAGCCGCATGATCGCAGGGTCCAGAAGCACGGATTGCCCTTCGGGGGTCAGCAGGAACTCGACAAAGGCGATTGCGCCTTGCTGATTGGGCGCGTTCTTCACCACGGCAACATTGGCCGGAACCAGGGCGGTGATCGTCGGATAGGCGAAATCGACAGGGAACCCCGACGCCTTGGACGAGAACCCGAAGAAATCGATCACGATCCCCAGGCCGAAACTGCCGGTGTTCACCCCGTCAGGCACCCCGAAGCTGCGTTCGGTCACTGTCGAGAAGTTCCCGGCGATCCATTTCCATTTGGCCCAGCCGTCATCCCATCCGTCGCCCTGCAGGACGGTTTCGACGGTCAGGTGCGTCGTGCCGGACCGCGATGGCGCGGACATGCCGACATGGCCGTGATACTTGGGATCGGCCAGTTCCGCCCACTCGCGGGCGGGCTCCAGATCGTTCGCCTTGAGATAGCGTTCGTTCCACATGATGCCGTATCCCGCACCCGCGAAACCGAAGTAATACCCATCCGGATCGTTCAGCGGATAGGCCCCGATCATGTCGGGAATGCCTTCGGATGCGATCTGCACCTGATCCAGCATACCGTCGCTTTTCAGGACCTCGAACGCATCCGGCGCCGACGCCCAGAAGATATCGGCGGTGTTATCGCTTGCGATTTCCTGGATATACTTCACCCCGGCCGAGGTTTTCTTGTTCAGAACCTCAAGGTCGTATTCGGGATGTGCCGCCTCGAAGGCCGCTTCGATCGGGCCGGTCATCGAGTCGGGGAACGATGTGATGACCGTGATCGACCCTTCGGCCACAGCCGTGCCGCCCGCCAGCGCAGTCGCGGCCAGTGACGAGAAGAACAAATGTTTCAAATTCATGGAACCCTCCCAGATATCCTCGCGCTCCTCCAGCGCCCGCAAACTGTGTCGGCAACCGGAGAAGCGATCAAATTTCTTGCGAAAATCGGGGTTTGCGGGTGGCTTTAGGTCGATTTTGACACGCCACTTGGGTCAAAACTGACCTATTCGGACAAGCCTACCGCCTTGAGTCGCAGATAAAGCCGCTTGCGCGGGATCGACAGCATCGCCGCTGCATCGCCCTTGTGTCCGCCTGTCTCGACAAGCGTACGCACCAGCAGGCTGCGCTCGAAATCGCGCATGGCTTCTTCATATGACATGGACTGCCCCGCATCGCGTGCCGTCGTCTTGAGATCGATCGGAAGACCGATCACCAGACGGTCGGCCACGTTGCGCAGTTCACGCACATTGCCGGGCCAGTCATGCGCCCGGAAGCGTTCGATCAGCGCAGTATCGACACGCGGCAGGCTTTTCCCCAATCGTGCCGCCCCGGTGCGAAGAAAAGTCTCGAGCAGGATGAAGATATCCCTGTCACGGCTGCGAAGCGGGGGCAGGCAGATCGTCGCGACATTTATCAGATAGTAGAGTTCCCTGGTCAGGACACCGCTTGCCATGTGTGCATCGGGATCGCCGATCATCGACACAACCACGCGCGGGCGTTGGCTCTGGCGCAGGAACTCTGCCAGATGGCTTTGCAGAAAGGCATCCATCTGATGCAGCGACCGCATGAACAGCGTGTCTTGCGGGTCGGTCTGGCACTCCAGTTCGGCCCGCAGGCTGTCTATCGTGGCTGTCGCGCAGTTGATGGTGTGAAATTCGCCCGTCAGTTCGGAAAACTCGTGAATCGTGCGTGCGCCGAGTTCCTTGCCGGTGCCCGCCTCGCCGTGAAGCGTCACCGTGACAGGCAGCGGGGTCACGTTCAGCAATTCGTTTCGGCAGGCCTTCATGGCCTTCGACGTGCCAATCAGACGCGAGCGCATGTCGCTGTAACGCGCCACCCGGCGGCGCAGGCGATTGTTCTCGACAGCGAGCTTGCGAACCTTCAACCCCCGGCGCAGCAGGTTGAGCAGGTAGTCGGGCTGCACCGGCTTTTCGAGAAAATCATACGCCCCCGCCTTGGTGGCGGCGATCGCCGTGCGCAGATCGCCGTGCCCCGTCAGCATGACGAAGGGCACCCCCGGCGCAGATTTGCGAGCCGCCTCGAGAACCGCGAGCCCGTCCATGTTCTGCATTCTGAAATCGCACAGAATGATGCCGTTCCATTCCGGATCGAGCTGCGCCAGCATCGCATCGCCCTGCTCGAACGCGACGGTCGGAAAACCCTCGGCCTCCAGGAACTCACATGTGGCTTCGCGGAAATCCTTGTCGTCATCCACAAGATAGATCAGCTTTTCATCCGTCATGGCTCATGTCCCTTTCGGCAAGATGACCGTGGCGCGCGTGCCGCCCTGTGCCCGGTGCGCCAGACGCAGGCCGCCGCCCATTCCGGTGATGATGTTATAGGAAATTGACAACCCCAGACCCAGGCCTTCGCCGGGCGGTTTGGTTGTCACGAACGGATCGAAGGCGCGTTCGGGCTCCAGGTCGCCCAGACCCACGCCGGTATCGAGCACCGAGAAGGCCACGTTGCCGGGCGCTGCGGACTCGGCGCGAAAGACGATGACACCGGGGCCTGACGTGGCCGCAATCGCGTCGATCGCGTTCGAGACCAGGTTGACCACGACCTGTTCGATCAGAATGAAATCGCCGGTGGCGGTCATGTCTCTCAGGGTATCGTCGATCTCGACCGTGATACCGTGATCGTCCAGCCGAGAGCGGAGCAGTTCGCAGGCCGCGTCGGTCACCTGCAAGAGGCGGATCGTGTCGCGCCTGTATTCCGAAGCGCGCGCAAAACGCCGCAAATGGCTGATGATGCGCTCCATCCGGGCGACCAGATCGTCGATTTTCTCTGTCTGGCCCTGTGCCGTCGCCACATCGCCGCGCTCAAGCGCCCGTCCGGTCATGTGCAAACGTTGTCGAATTGCCCCAAGCGGCTGGTTCAGCTCATGCGACAGCCCCGCCGACAGGTTGCCAAGCGCCGCCATCTTGCCCGTCTGAACAAGCTCGGACTGGGTTTGCTGAAGCTGTTCGATCGCGCGGTCGCGCTCTTGCACCGAGTCGCGAAAGGCTTCGACCGCCCCGGCAAGCTGCGAGATTTCGTCATTGCGGGCCGGAAGAACCACAAGACTGGGTTGCCGCCCTTCGGCAATCGCGCGCATCGCGGCGGTTAGGTGATCCAGCGGGCGAATGATTGCGGGACGGATATATGCGAAAAGGATGGTCAACGCGGCCAGCGCCGCGAATATCGTCATCCCCACCAAAAGGCGAACCGTACGCGAAGCACTGATTTCAAACGCCTCGCTGGTGCTGAGGATTTGGGCTCGGCGATCCGCCGACAGATCCTGCACAAGCGATTGCAGCGCGGACAGCCCCGAAAGACTGGCCTCGAGGTTCTGACTGAGAATCCCGCGTTCCTCCAGCCAGTTGCGACGGATCGAAACAATACTGCCCTGCCCGATGGTGATCTGATTCAAGGCCTCGATGGATTGCCGCAAGGTGACATACTCCGCCTTGAGCGGCAGCCCCTGAAGCTGTCCGTTGAGACGGCTCAGCGCATCCGACAAGAGCCCTGCGAATTGTTTGAGCTGTTCCTTCTGCATGCTCGCCGAACCTTCCACTGCCAGGGTGCTTGCGATCGAAGCTTCGGTGCCGATGTCCACGAACGTTCGGTAAAGCGCCTGTTCGGCCATCAGCACTTCGGCCCGCCTGCGGCGTTCAGCAGGGTCGTTTTCTTGGGTTAGGCCACGGATCAATGCCGCGATGTTGAAAGAAAAGTCCGCAACCAACGGCGTGGTTTCGTCCTGGATATCCACGTTGATCCAGCGCAGCCTGTCGACCTGTCCGCGCAGGGTCGTCTCGAACCGGCGGGCCCGGTCCAGTGATCGGATCACCCCGGCCAGTTTCCGTTGCAGGTCCAGCGATTGCGCCTGCATCTCCGGCGTGCTGAAGGAGTCACGCAGCATCTGGTTCAACTGATCCACCGAGACCCGCAGATCGTTTTCAAACGTATTGGGCGTGTCGGCATTGGAATAGAGAATCCGATTGCTCAGCACCGCCAGGTCCGATGCCTGCGCCGCCAGATCGGTGGTTTGCATCAATCGGGGCGTATGTTCGGTGCTGAAGGTGTGAACCAGTGCCTGAGCATTACCCAGCCAATAGAGCGCGATCCCGATCACCGCCCATGTCAACAGCACCGCCGTGACGATCATCAGGAATAGACGCGTCCAGATCTTCGGCAGCAGCCGGTCGAACAGGCGCTTCATGGAAGATACCTTTGCTGAAGGTCCAAAAGCGCGCGTTCCGCCTCCTCCAGTTGCGCAATGACCCGCGCCCGCCAATCCCCTGCCAGTGAGCGCATATGCGGATCCATCCGGATCAGCGAGGTGTTGCGCAACCCCGCATCGGCCCCTGTCGCCAGCCTGGCCTCGTCTTCTGTGGCAACCACGGTGGTCAGCAGTTCGTGAACCCGATCAAGGGACGCGGCCGGTGCATATGGTTTCAGATCATGATGCATACGCCAAAGCGTGCGGCGGCGATCCAGTTGTTCGGTGATCATCAGATCGAAAAGGGTATTCACCGCCCAGTAGCGATCCGCCGACGTTTCAGCATCGTATTCGAACCATGTCAGTTTCAACGCGTCCACGATCTCCGTGGGCAGCCTGTCCTTTACTTCGGCGCGAATGTCCGGGTTATAGGGGACGCGCGAAATTCCGGGCGAAAGCAGGGTCAGTTGGCCTTCCCGCGACAGCACGGCGCTCAGAAAGGCACAGGCCGCATCCGGATCGCGGCCATTGCGCAAGATCCCGATCTGCGCGGGCGCAACAACAAGGGGTCGTCCGTACTGGAACCTCAGGAAGGCGCTGTCGGCCTGTGACAGGAAATCGATCGTCAGGCCGATATCGAACCTGTCGTTCGCAAGCCCGTCGGGAACCCCGAAACTGCGCGCCGTGAGAGTGGACAGGTTCGCCGACATACCCAGGATGAACGCCCAGCCATCCTGCCAGCCCCTGACCTGCAGGATCTGCTCGATCAGCATATGGGTCGACCCCGACCGCGCGGGGCGCGCCATCGCCAGACGATTGCGGTATAGCGGACGCGTCAGGTCATTCCATTCGGCAGGCATGAACAGGTCCGAATCCCGACGCCGCGCCCATCCGACCGAGGACAGCGCAAATGCGGCCACCGGCGGCGGCCCATCCGTCCCGCAGACATCGCCATCGGCAAAGGCATCGCTGCGCGACAGTATTTCAAACGCCTCGGGCGAAGAGGCCCAGAACACGTCAAAGCCGCGTTCGTTGCCGCGCAAGATCTCGTCAATTCCGGCAATGGTGTTCTTGTTGAGCACCTGCACCGCCCCGCCCTCCGTCCGGGATATGAAAAGATCCACATAGGGCTCCGATACACTGGGCGGCAGAGATGTCAGAACACGCAGATCGGCCGCGCTGACCGTTCCGGTCAGGCAGGCCCATAGGCATATCAATATGACCGTCGGATACCGCATGGGGCGCAGGATACCGGGCCAGCGCATTTTGAAAAGCACAGACATTCTCTTCCGCCCTCACGGGTGAAACACCCGTCTTGGCGAAGGATCAGGGGGAAGCCCGGAAGACAGAGAGCCGCTATCCGCCGGTAGCGGCGGCTTTGGGCCATCGCCGCCTTGGTTCAATGCCGCCTTTCAATGGCCGAGAACCTGATCCAAAAACAGCCTCGTGCGGGCGTGCCTTGGCTGCCCGAAAAAGCTCTCGGGCGGGCCTTCTTCGATGATCCGCCCTTCGTCCATGAAGATGACACGATCAGCGACCTCGCGTGCAAAGCCCATCTCATGCGTGACGCAGACCATCGTCATCCCGTCATTGGCAAGAGTCACCATCGTGTCCAGGACCTCCTTGATCATCTCGGGATCGAGCGCCGAAGTCGGTTCGTCGAACAGCATGATGTTGGGCTGCATGCAAAGCGATCTTGCGATCGCGACGCGCTGCTGCTGGCCGCCAGACAGCTGGCCGGGATACTTGTGCGCCTGCTCGGGGATCTTCACCTTCTCAAGGAAACGCATCGCCGTTGCCTCGGCCTCCTTGCGTCTCTGGCCACGCACCCAGATCGGCGCGAGCGTGCAATTGTCTAGGATCGAAAGATGCGGGAAGAGGTTGAAATGCTGAAACACCATGCCGACCTCGCGGCGCACCTGGTCGATATTCTTCATCGCGGTGCCAAGTTCGGTGCCATCCACCGACACCGAGCCGCTCTGAAAACCCTCAAGCGCGTTGATGCAACGGATCAGGGTAGACTTCCCCGATCCCGACGGCCCGCAGATCACGACCCGTTCGCCGCGCCCGACCACGAGGTCGATGTCGTGGAGCACCTGAAACGAGCCGAAACTCTTGGAAAGGCCGCTGATCTCGATGGCGTTCTCTTCGACCTCGGCGGCAAGCATCGCTTGGCTGTTCATTGCACATTCCCTGATCTGTCTTTGTCGGTCATCGCGCCGCTGCGAGCGATTACGCCCAAGGGCACGGGTTTCAGCGGCGGGCGGATCCGGAAATAGCCGGTGCTATCCATATCCTGTCCAAGGCCTTCGGAAATGACCTCGCTCACCGCAAGGCCACAGACCCGCCCCTGACATGGCCCCATCCCGGCGCGCAGCAGGAACTTGACCTGGTTCGGCCCGCTGGCACCGTCGCGCACCGCCTGGCGGACGCGGCCCGCCGTGACCTCTTCACAGCGGCACAGCGTCGTCATATCGGCTGGTCGCCTCAGCGCCTCTCCGGGGCGATAGAGGCTGTCGAGGAAGGGCCGCGTCGCCCTTCGCTTCGCCACGCGGGCTCTCAGGGCGGGGTCGTCGCTCCCTGCGGCCAGCCTGCCCACCAGCTGTCCCTCGAGCCAGGCGACCTCGGCGCCCCCGATCCGCGCCCCGTCACCGGCCAGGAATATCCGCTCATGCACCTTCAGCCCCGCATCGCGTTCCGGGAAAAAGGCATGTTGCTCCCGATCCCATTGATGCGGCAAGCGCAACAGCCGGCTGGCCTGCTGGTTGGGGATCACGCCCGCATGCAGGCCGATGATCCCGGCATCGATGCGCTGCGCGCGCCCGCGCCAATCCCTGAAACCAAGCGCCTGCACCCGGCCGTCCCCCTCGACACGAAGCGCTCTGGCAAACCGATGCACCGCCACACCGGCGCGCTGCACCCGCGCGATCAGCCCAAGCCCCTTCGCCAGCGGCCCCGGATGGCGCAGCGCGCCCGGAAGATACCGGAGCGATCTCAGATAGGCTCCACCGGACACGCTCTCGACCACGGCGCGCGGCGGGTTGCCCGCTTCGACCATCTGCGCTGCCAGAAGCCACAGCAACGGCCCCGCCCCCGCCAGCACCGCATTGTCGGCGCTCAGCCGCGCGGATTTGAGCAGGATCTGCAACCCGCCAGCCGTCATCACGCCCGGCATCGTCCATCCGGGGATCGGAACGGGACGTTCCAGCGCCCCGGTCGCAAGCAGCAACCGGTCCGCCGTGATCGCGACCCCGCCGTCCGGCCCGGCACATTGCAGAGTCGGCCGCCCCGCGACGATCTCGATATGCCAGACGGTGTGTTCGCGAAGATATGTCGCGCCGCAGGCCATGAAGTTCTGGACCTGAACGCGCCCGAACTCATATTCCTTGCCAAGACGCGCCGCATGGTCCGGCGCCGCGCTGCCTGCGGAACGCCAAATCTGACCGCCCGGTTCGATCTGGTCGTCGACCACGATCACGGACAACCCCGCCGCCCTCGCTGCAAGCGCCGCGCCGATCCCGGCCGGTCCGGCTCCGACGATCACCAACTCCGCTGCCATGTGCTCGCCACTCATCTGCGGGCTCCGATCTGGGGGCGGATCGCCATACCCTCCTTCAATCTGACCTGGCAGGCCTGACGGTTCGGCACGCCATCGATCTCCACCAGGCATTCAAAGCATGTACCCATCATGCAGAAAGGCGCGCGCTCCTGTCCCGACACCGGATGGACCCGGTTTGCGCGCACGCCCGCCCCCAACAGCGCCGACGCGACCGTGTCGCCGTCACAGCCGCTGAGCGACCGGCCATTCCAGGTGAACCCGATCCGCGCGCCGGAGTCGGGCATTTCGTCATTGCTACGCTTGAACATGCAACCTCCGCGAGGACATCGCCGCCAACTGCGGCGGGAAACTTGCTTCCGCGATCATCGGGGCAAGACGCAATGCGTGGACCGGCGCCAACGTCACACCCGAATGGCAATTCGCCGAGAACAGGCCCGGATACTGCGTATAGCTGTCGTAAAGCGGAAAACCATCCTCGGTCATCGTGCGGATACCGCCCCAGGCCCGCACCAGGTTCACCTCCACAAGCCACGGGAACATGCGAATGCTCCTCTGCGCGATGTCGCTGATCATCTCCGAGGTCGACCGGTCGTCATGCCCCGCTTCGGGTTCCTTGCTGTCGCCAAGCAGCATCGTACCCGCTTCGGTCTGGCGCACCTTATGCGTCGGAATCTCCATCACGGGGGCCATCCGTTCGCTCACCAGGATCTGCCCCTTGAGGCCAAACACCGGAATATCGAGAGCAAGCATGGTCCCCAAAGCCTTGTTCGCGGTGCCCGCCGCCAGCACCACGGCAGCGGCTTCAAACCGGCTCTGACCGCTTTCGATCTTCCAGACCCCGTTTTCCCGCCCGATGGACGTGACCGCATGGTTCGACAATATCTCGCCGCCCTGCGCCTGAATGGCACGGTGCATGGCCAGCAACAGCCCGTGCGGGCTGGCATGTCCGTCCTGTCCGCAAAAACCCGCGCCGACAACATCCGCGCCGATCCCCGGCACAAGGTCGGCGACCTCGCCCTGGTCCAGAACCCTGAGATAAAGCGGGTTTTCCCCGCCAATCCGCTCCATCCGCGCGAACAAAGCGCGTCGGCTCTCAAGCTCGGCCTCGCTCATGCACAGATGCAGCCCGCCATTCCCCGAGAACCCGCAGGACACGCCCGTCAGATTCAGCAGCTCGTCCTGAAAGGCAGGCCAAAGCGCGATCGCTTCGCGCGTCCAATGAGCATATTCGGCCAGCCCATCGCCCTTGGATTGCCCCCAGACCAGCCCGAAATTCGCCCGCGCGGCGCGCTCGGCGTCATCGGCGCCATCTAGAACCAGCACCTTGATGCCCCGGCGGCACAGGCCCCAGGCAATAGCCGATCCGACCATGCCCCCGCCTATCACGATGGTATCGGCAGTTGCGGTCACGCGTCATGCCTCGAAATCAGCTCCAGGAACCGTCTGCTGCGCTCGGCCTTGGGGGCGGTAAAGAAGTTGTCGGGCGATGCCATCTCGACGATCTCGCCCTGGTCCATGAAGATCACCCGATCCGCGGCACTGCGCGCAAAGCCCATCTCGTGAGTGACGCAGATCATCGTGATACCCTCCTGCGCAAGACGCTTCATCACCGCCAGCACCTCGCCGACCATCTCGGGGTCCAGCGCCGATGTCGGCTCGTCGAACAACAGGACCTTGGGCTGCATCGCCAAGGCGCGGCATATCGCGACGCGCTGCTGCTGCCCGCCCGAAAGCGAGGCCACCGGCGCGGTCTCCTTGTCCGCAAGGCCAACCATGTCCAGCAGTCGGCGCGCCTCGTCTTCCGCTTCAGCGCGGCGCATGATGCCCGCGCGCCGCGGCGCAAGGGTGATGTTGCCCAACACGTTCAGATGCGGAAACAGCGCATAGTTCTGGAACACCATCCCGACATTCAGACGCACCTTGCGCCAGCGCCGCTGGGAAATGCCGTTCACCTGCTGGCCATCCACACGGATACTGCCCCCGGTCGTCGTCTCAAGCCCGTTGATACAGCGGATCAGGGTGGATTTGCCCGATCCCGAAGGCCCGAGAACCACCACGACCTCGCCGCTGGCGACCGTCAGATCGACATCCCGCAGCGCCTGAATTCCGCCGCGGAACTCCTTGTTGAGCGCGGATATCTCGATCAGCGGCCGTTCCATCACGCCGGGCTCCCGGACCGTGCGACGCTTTCATAACGCGCGCAGGCCTTGGCAAGCAGGTCCTCGGCGGCCTCCTGGCGCTGACAATGGCGCGCAAGGCCCGCTTCGGCCTTGGCCAAGCGAAGCCGCGCTTCCGCCAAGAGGCTGGTGCTTTCCTTGCGGCTCGGCCCGCAGCCGGTGGTCGCGTCAAGCACGCTTGCCGGATCAAGCGCTTCGTCCAGCAGCGCCTGCGCTTCCGCGAGCGCCTCGCCGGTCTGTTCCATATAGGCCGACTCGATCGCCGCTTGCGGTGTTGCGCCATCCAGCACCAGCCGGACATAACGCCCGGTGATATGGTGCGCCTCCCGAAAAGGTAGCCCGAACCGGGTCGACAGAAGGTCGGCAAGCGTCGTCGCGGTCGCGAAATTCGCACCGGCCAGTTCGGCCATCCGGTCGCGGCGTGGCTTGGCGCATTCGATGACGACCCTTGCCGCGGGCAGCATCTCGGCCAGTTCCTCGACCGCGCCCCAAAGCCATCGCCCGGACTCGAATCCCACCTCCTGGCTGTGCCCGAAGGGCACCGCGCGACAGGCGGCCACCGCCGTGGTCAGCGCGCCGACCATTGCCGCGGGCCGCGCCTTGAGGTGCTCAAGCACCGCAAGGTTCTTCTTTTGCGGCATGATCGACGAGGTGATGGCGACCCGGTCCGGGAATTCCAGCATACCGAATTCGAATGTCGCCCAGAGATAGAAATCCTGGCACATCCGGCCGATCGTCATGGACAACTGCGTTGCCGCCGTCGCCAGTTCGATCATCGCGTCCCGGTTGCCGACCGCATCCAGCGAATGCGGCTGCGCCTTGGAAAAGCCCAGCAGCTCGGCCACCCGGTCGCGATCGATGTCAAACCGCGTCCCCGCCAGCGCCCCGGCGCCCAACGGGCATTCATCCATGCGCATCAGCGCATCCTCAAGCCGACCAGCATCGCGTGTCAGCGCATTCTCGAGCCCCAGAAGATACCACCCGAAGGTGATCGGCTGGGCATGCTGCAGATGCGTGTAGCCCGGCATGATCGTGGCGATCTCGTCCTCGACCCGCGCGATCAGCGCCTTGCGCAGGCTCAGGCATTCGCGCAGCAGGCTCTCGGCCAGCTTGCGGGTCCGCATCCGGTCCTGGGTCGATTTCAGATCGTTGCGCGAGCGCGCCATATGCAGCCGCCCGGCCTCCGGGCCTGCGCGGTTGGTCAGTTCGGCCTCGTAGTTGAACCACGGATCCTCGCGCTCCGGATCCAGCGTGAAGGCATCCGGCCCTTCCGCGTCAAGCTGTGCGATATGCCCGAGCAACCGGCCCGCGACATCGGGTTCGATCAGCCCCTGTTCGGCCAGCATCACCAGATGCGCGCGGTTGATGCGGGTGAACCAGGGCAGCGAGGCCGGAAATCCACGCACCAGTCCGGGCGCGTTGATGCCTTCGATGACCTCTTTCGCCAAAGGCTCGTTCAAGAAGCCGCTGACCTTTGATTGCGCGGGCGCTGCGGCCTCGGGATGATCGGGTTGGACGGACATCATGTATTCTCCGGATTCACTTGGGTTTCATGAGTAGATGCGATTTCCTGCGGCGCGTGCCGGTGCACGGTGCGCGCCGTCACGATGCGCCGCTCCAGCCAGGCGGTGAACAGGTTGAGGCTGTAGCAAATGACGAAATAGACACAGAGCACGAAGCCGAACACCATGAAGGCGGGGCTTTCGCCGGTCATCATCGTCTGGCGCTCGACGATGATCTTGGCCGATCGCAGGAACTCGGTCGCGCCCACAAGCGTGGCCAGCGATGTCGCCTGGATCAGCAATGAAAAGAGGCCGGTAAAGGCAGGCAGGATCGGCAGCACGATCTGCGGCAGAAGCACGAGGAACATGGTCTCCCACGACCTCAGGCCCAGCGCCTGCGCACTTTCGCGCTGATGTTTCGCCAGCGCGTTGAATCCGCCACGGATGATCTCTGCGCCATTGGCGCTGCCCCAACTCGTGAAACTGACGAGCGCCGCCGAGAACGGGTCCAGAGCCAGCCCCACCAAGGGCGCGCCGAAGTAGACGAACAGAAGGTTCACCACCAGCGGAATATCCCGGAAGAACTCGACGTAGATCACCGCCAGCGCGCGCAGGGTCCAGAACCGCGACACCGAAGCGATCCCCACGAAAAGCGAGATGAAGGCGGTGAACAGAAGGGTCAGCGAGGCAAGTTGAAACGTCACGATCAACCCGCGCCACAATAGCGGAAGACTATCTATGATAAGCTGCATGTCACCCGCCTCCTCAAGCTGTCCGGAATGGTGCCTGCAGCACCGCTTCAAGGCGCCGCACCGCGGCCGAGAGCAACAGGACGATGGTCAGGTAGATCAGGCCGATCGCGAGGAACATCTCGAGCGTGCGGAAATCCATCGCCACCCGGTTCATCGCCACAAAGGTCAACTCCGCCACACCGATCGCCTGAAGATAGGACGAGTTCTTGAGCACCGACACAGATGTATTGAGCATCGCGGGAATACAGACCCGCAGCCCGATGGGTAGTGCGACGAGACGGAGGTAAAGCGCTGGGCGCAACCCAAGCGACAGCGCCGCCTCCTGCAATCCCTTGGGCACCGCCGCCAGCCCGCCCCGGACATTCTCGGTGTTATAGGCGCCACCCCAGAGCGACAGCGCCAGAACCCCCGACCAGAAGCCCCCGAGTCCGAGCCCCAGCGACGCCAGCCCGTAGAAGATGAAGTAAAGCTGCACCAGAAGCGGCGTCGAGCGCATGAAGTGCACATATGCCGTCGCGATCTGCGATAATACCGGCACCTTGAACAGCCGCAGGCAGGCACAGACCGTGCCCAGCACCACCGAGATCGCAATCGACACCAGGCTGACGAGCAGCGTCATCCACAGACCCTGGAAAAGGTCCGGCGTCGCCCCCCAGATGTAGGGAAAGCTGAATTCATAGCTCATGACAGATTGACCTGACTTGAACGGGGACGGAACAGGGGCAACGCGGCCCCCATCCCGTCCAGGTTCTTATTGCGACGGCTTCTTGGACATGTCCCAGAAGGTCTTCTTCACCTCGACGGTTTCGGGGTCGGAATAGGTTTCAAGCCACTCGCTCAGCTTGCCCTCTTCGGCCATCCGCTTGATCGCGGCATTCACATAGGTCAGCCACTCGGTCTCGCCCGGCCGCACGGCCGCGCCCCTTGTGCCGATCTTGTAGGATTCCTCGATCAGGCGGATCTTGGAATTGTTCTGCACCATCGAAATCAGGACGGCGGTGTCATGCGCATAGCCCTCGACACGGTTCTGCATCAGCGCCTGAAGGCTGTCCGAAACCCCGTCCAGCAACAGCTTCTCGACCTCGGGATGATGCTCGTCGAAATAGGGAATCTGCCAGGCGCCCTTGATGAAGGCCACCGGCTTGCCTTCGAGATCGGCCAGCTTGTTGTATGAATCTTCGGCCCGCACGACCATGCCGGACGACGACCACGCATAGGGGTCGGTGAAATCCACCACTTCGGCCCGCTCGGCGTTGATCCCCATCGTGGCGATGATCACGTCGATCTTGCCGCCCAGAAGCGCAGGCACCCGGTTCGAGCCGGTGACACAGACGATCTCGGCCTCGGCATCCTCGCCAAAGGCATATTTCGCGATCTGGTGTCCCATCGACACTTCGACCCCGACCGGCGTGCCGGAATTGTTCAGAAAGCCCTCGGGCGGATAGTCGCATTTCGTGCCGACGCGCACGACCCCTGCGTCCTCGATGGCCTGGGGCACCGGGGGCATCTCCTGGGCAAAGGCGACCGACGCCGGACCGGCGGCAAGGCACAGCCCCGCGACAAGCCCGTAAGCGGTGAAAGTCTTTGATGATGTCATCGGGTAGTCTCCTTGTTGTATCTGCTTTTTCCAATCGCAGGCATCGCAGGATCACTGCGAAACCGGCACGCCGTTCAAACTCGACACATACGCGAAAGGTTGTTTTTCTTGGGGCAAGCGTCCGCTCACCTTGGACAACCCTCTTGACGGGAGGGGATAAAGTCAAAGAATAAATAATGATGAAGATATCACCTGAACTCATATAGGAATAAAGCGCTTGCCCGACATGAGGATAACCCACCGCCAGATCGAAGCCTTCCGCGCATTGATGGTCAGCGGATCGATGACAGAGGCCGCCCAGTATCTCTCGGTCACGCAGCCCGCCGTCTCGAAAATCATCAGCCAGCTGGAATCGGAACTCGGCTTCTCGCTGTTCGAGCGCCGTCAGGGCAAGCTCAGCCCGACCGATGACGGCTATATCCTCTATGCCGAGGTCGAACAGAGCTTCGCCGGGCTGGAACGCATCAAACGCGCCGCGAAACGTATCCATGACCGCACCGCCGGCAGCCTGCGCCTCGCGGTCTTGCCGACCTTCGCGACCGGTTTCATCGTCCATGTCGCACGGCGGCTCTACCAGACGGTCGGCGGGTTGCAGCTCTCGATTCAGGCCTACAATTCCGAAGAGGCCGTCGAACTGGTCGCCTCAGGCCTGTGCGAACTCGGCTTCGCCATGACGCCGGTCGATGCGCGGCGCGTCCATGTCGGGCCGGTCATGTCGGTGCCTTCCTTCTGCATCCTGCCACCGGGCCACCGCCTGCAGGACCGCCACGAGATTTCAGTCGGGGATCTTGCCGGCGAAACCTTCATCGCCACGGCGGAAGGTACCTCGAGCCGCCTGCGGACGGATGCGCTGTTCGCTTCGATGAACATCTCGCGCCGGATTCAGACCGAGGCGCGCTGGTCGCTCACCATATCCGAATTCGTCCAGGCCGGGCTCGGGTGCAGTATCGTCGACGGCTTCACCGCTGCCAGTTTCGCGGACCGCGGCGGTCTGGTCAGGCCGCTGCGCGAGAAACTGGATTTCACCTTCGTCTGCATCACCCCGCGGGTCGCAAGCAAATCGGGCACCATCCGCCTGTTCGACGAGGCCTTCGAGATCGAGTTCGCGGCATTCCAGGAGCGATTGAAAGCCTTGCAGCATACACCTTGATGGCGCTCGCCCTGCCCAGCGCTCGCCGCAAACCGCGTTCCTTCACACCCGCTCAGGGCTTGCGGAACAACCGTGTCAGTTCAAACAGGCGATCCAGCCGCTCGAACCGCTCGCGCGCATCGGGCCAGCGTTCCTCCTGCGTGGCGGCGATCAGCGCCTCCAGCAGCGACAGCGTTGCGATGTTGGAATCCCATGCCGACGGGATCTCACCCCAGCAATTGAAGGTGATCTCGGCGACACCGGCCACCGGACTGGCCCATTGATCGGTGATCAGGATCACCCTGACCCCGCGCTCGGCCGCGATATTGGCCAGCCGCAGCAGGTTCTCTTCATAGCGTCGCACGTCAAAGATCAGCAGCGTATCGCCCTCGACCATATCCAGCACGTAATGCGGCCATGTCGCAGGCGACGAGGTCAGATGCACCACGCCTTCGCGGATCGCCTGGAAATGGGTAAAGGCATATTCCGCCAATGACCGCGTGATCCGCCCGCCCACCACGTAGAGCCCCGAATCGCCGGCCAGCAGCTGCGCCGCGGTGTCGAACTGCCGGGAATCGATATTGGCAAAGGTCTGGCTCAGGTTCTGCGTCACCGAATCCGCGAACCGGTTCAGCATATGCGATTCGGGCGCCTCGGCGGCCCATACTGCGCGCCGCGCCGTGGGGCCTGACACCTTGGCCTGCAACTCCTGAAGCAATGCCTGATGGAACTGCGGATAGCCCTTGAAACCCAGCTTCTGCACCATCCGCGCCACCACCGGCGTCGACACCCCCGCCCCCGCCGCCGCCAGCGTGATCGTCGCCAGGCCGGCACCGGGATAATCTTCGACCAGCGCATTGGCGAACTTGCGCTCCGATTGGGTCAGCTGCGGATAATGCTTGCGGATCAGCTGGCGCACCGTGACTTTCGCGGCCGTCTGGGGGGGCGTTCCGGTGCGCGCGCGATCAGTCAAAAGCGGGGCCTCGTCTGGCTGTTTTTTGTGCAAATCCCCGGCGCGCAAACACGGAAACGACTTCGCCCGCCACGTCACTGGAAAATTATTGACATAAATATTGCCTCGTGGAAAGGTTTTTCCAATTGCAGGGGGATGACCGTGGCCGAGACCGCCGAACAGGCCTATGACGTGATGAATGCGACGGGCGCAGGTCCGGCGGTGATCATCTGCGAACATGCCTCCAACCACATCCCCGAACGCTATCACGGGCTGGGCCTCGATGACGCCGCCCGCACCAGCCACGCCGCCTGGGACCCCGGCGCCGAAGCCGTGGCCCGCCTGTTGAGCAAGGCCCTCGATGCGCCGCTGATCGCGGGCCGGGTTTCGCGGCTGGTCTATGATTGCAACCGCCCGCCCGAAGCGCCCAGCGCCATGCCCGCTCAAAGCGAAACCATTGCCATCCCCGCCAATGCGGCCCTCTCCGACGATGATCGCGCAGAACGCGTCCGCACCGTCTATGACCCGTTCACCGCTGCGGTCACCGACCTCCTCGCGCAGCGCAAGGCGCAGGGCACGCCCTTCGCGCTGATCACGATGCACAGTTTCACGCCGCTCTGGTTCGGCACACCGCGCCCGGTCGAGATCGGCATCCTCCATGACGACGACAGCCGCCTTGCCGATGCCATGCTGGCCGAGACCCACCGCCTGTCGCATCGCCGCATCGCGCGCAACGACCCCTACGGCCCGGCTGACGGGGTGACCCATACGCTGCGCCTGCACGGGCTGCAGAACGACCTGCCCAACGTGATGATCGAACTGCGCAACGACCTTCTGACCACCCCGGCTGACGAACGCGCGATGGCGCAGGAGCTGATCACCCTCCTGCTTCCCGCGCTCGCGCACCTGGGCCTTCGGGAGCAAAGCGATGCCTAGGGCGATGCTGGCCTATATCCGCGTGATCGACCGCCTGAACCGCTTCATCGGGCGGATCGCGATGTATATGATTTTCGCGCTGATCGGCGTGCTGCTCTGGTCCTCGGTCTCCAAGACCTTCTTCACCCCGTCCCTCTGGACGCTGGAAACCGCGCAGTTCGTGATGGTCGCCTATTACATCCTCGGCGGACCCTATTCGATCCAGCTCGGCTCGAATGTGCGCATGGACCTGTTCTACGGCGACTGGTCGCCGCGCACCAAGGCCTCAGTCGATGCCTTCACGATCTTCTTCCTGGTCTTCTACCTTGGCGTCCTGTTTTACGGCGCGATCAGTTCGACAGCCTATTCGCTGGGCTATTTCGGCATGGAGCCGTTTCAGTTCTTCGGGGATCTTCTGGTGACCTTCGTTACCCAGGGGCCGACCGCCGCAGGTGACATGCTGGGCCACCTCGAGGTGAGCTCGACCGCCTGGCGGCCGCAGATCTGGCCGATCAAGGTGCTGCTCTGCGTCGGGGTCTTCCTGATGATCCTGCAATGTCTGGCGGAATTCTTCCGCGATCTCGGTCGCATCCGGGGAGTGGAGGTCTGATGTCCCAGGAACTCATCGCCGTTGTCATGTTCTCCGGCATGATGCTGATGCTGATGACCGGACAGCGCGTGTTCGGCGCCATCGGTTTCGTCGGGGCAATGGCCGGGCTGATGCTCTGGGGCACGGGTGGCGCCGAGATTCCGTTCTCCGCCGCGATGAAGCTGATGAAGTGGTATCCGCTGCTGACGCTGCCGATGTTCATCTTCATGGGCTACGTGCTCTCGGAAAGCCGCATCGCGGACGACCTCTACAAGATGTTCCATGTCTGGATGGGGCCGGTGCGCGGCGGGCTGGCCATCGGCACGATCGGGCTGATGGTGCTGATTTCGGCAATGAACGGCCTTTCGGTCGCCGGCATGGCGATCGGCGCCACCATCGCCCTGCCCGAACTTCTGCGGCGCAATTACGACAAGCTGATGGTGACCGGCGTGATCCAGGCCGGGTCATCCCTTGGCATTCTTGTGCCGCCATCGGTGGTGCTGGTGCTTTATGCGATGATCGCGCGCCAGCCGGTCGGACAGCTCTGGCTGGCCGGAGTGGTGCCGGGGCTGATGATGGCGACTCTGTTCATCTTCTATATCTGGCTGCGCTGCCGGATTCAGCCCGAACTGGGGCCTGTCCTCCCCAAGGAAGAACGCAACGTCCCCCTCTCAGAAAAACTGCGCCTCCTGCGCGCCGGCCTTCTGCCGCTGGTGATCTTCGCCACCATGATGGTGCCCTTCGTCAAGGGCTGGACCTCGCTGGTGGAAAGCTCGGCCATCGGGGCGATCACGGCCTTTCTGGCGGCGGTCCTCAAGGGGCGCATGACCCGCGAGGTGTTCGAGACATCCGTGCGCAGCACGCTGGCGATCTCCTGCATGTTCATGTGGATTATCCTCGCCGCTCTCGGCTTCGGCGCGATCTTCGACGGGCTGGGCGCGGTCAGCGCCATCGAGGACCTGTTTACCGCGCAGCTGGGCCTTGGCCCCTGGGGAATCCTGATCCTCATGCAGCTCAGCTTCATCATCATGGGCACGTTTCTTGACGATACCGCTATGCTGGTGATCGTCGCGCCGCTTTACGTGCCATTGGTGGGCGCATTGGGGTTCGATCTGATCTGGTATGGTGTGCTCTACACGATCACCACGCAGATCGCCTACATGACCCCGCCCTTCGGCTACAACCTGTTCTTGATGCGCGCGATGGCGCCACCCGAAATCAGCCTGCGCGACATCTACCGCTCGATCGTGCCCTTCGTGGCCGTCATGGCCCTGGCGCTGGCGCTGGTGATGCTGTTCCCGCAGATCGCGCTCTGGCTGCCGAACTACGTCTACGGAAAATAACCGCAAGAAGAAGCCCCGCCCAAGGGGCCGAACCATAACAAGGAGAGAAAGAAAATGACCACGACAAGACGCAAGTTCCTGAAAAGCGCCGGGATCGGTATCGCCGCAACGCCGCTGGCCGCCCCGGCCATCGCGCAATCCACCATCACCTGGCGGATGCAGACCTATGCCGGCGCGGCCCTCGCCGAGCATGTGGTGAAGCCCGCGATCGACACCTTCAACAAGATCGCCGGAGACCGCATGCAGATCGAGCTGTTCTTCGCCGATCAGCTGGTTCCGACCGGCGAGCTCTTTCGCGCTCTCCAGCGCGGCACCATCGACGCGGTGCAGTCGGATGACGATTCGATGGCCTCGCCCACCGAAGTCACCGTGTTCGGCGGCTATTTCCCCTTCGGCTCGCGCTACTCGCTCGATGTGCCGGTTCTGTTCAACCAGTATGGCCTGAAGGATATCTGGGACGAGGAATACGCCAAGGTCGGCGTCAAGCATATCAGCGCCGGGTCCTGGGACCCCTGCCATTTCGCCACCAAGGACCCAATCCACAGCCTCGAGGATCTCAAGGGCAAGCGCGTCTTCACCTTCCCCACAGCGGGCCGCTTTCTGTCGCAGTTCGGCGTCGTGCCGGTGACGTTGCCCTGGGAGGACATCGAGGTCGCCGTGCAGACCGGCGAACTTGACGGCATCGCATGGTCGGGCATCACCGAGGATTACACCGTCGGCTGGGCCGATGTGACCGACTACTTCCTCACCAACAACATCTCCGGCGCCTGGGTTGGCCATTTCTTCGCCAATATGGGCCGCTGGGAAGAACTGCCCGAGGATCTGCAACTTCTGCTGGCAACCTGCATGGAGCAGTCGCATTACTATCGCCAGTGGTGGTATTGGGGCGGCGAAGCGCGGCTGCGCGTCAACGGCGAGAAGATGAAACTCACCACGATCCCCGATGCCGAGTGGGCGACGGTCGAATCCGCCGCGCGCGAGTTCTGGGACGAGATCGCGGCCGAGTCCGAAACCAAGGCGAAGGTCGTCGAGATCTTCAAGCAATACAACGCCGACATGGAAAAAGCGGGCCGTCCATACCGCTACACCTGACCCGGCACCACACTGACCCGAGGGGGCCGCTTCATGGCCCCCTCCCCTTGTATGAACGGAGCGAATGCACATGGCTGCCCTGACCCTGGACGAGCTGAAAACCAAGGCCGCAAGCGGCGAAATCGACACGGTGCTGGTCTGCGCCGTGGACATGCAGGGCCGGCTGACCGGCAAGCGGTTCCATGTGTCGAACTTCCTGGAAAGCGCGCATGAGGAAACCCATTGCTGCAACTACCTCTTGGCGACCGACCTTGAGATGCAGACACCCGAGGGCTTCGCGGCGACAAGCTGGGCCTCGGGTTATGGCGATTACGTCATGAAACCCGACCTCGCCACCATGCGCCCGGTGCCCTGGCTCGAGGGCACGGTGCTGGTGCTCTGCGACTATCTCGATCACCACCACCACGCCCCGGTCCCCCACTCGCCGCGCCAGATCCTTCAGGCGCAGGTGGCACGCGCCGCCGCAATGGGCTTCACCCCGATGATGGCGACCGAACTGGAATTCTTCCTGTTCAAGAAAAGCTATGACGAGATCCGCGCCAGCGGCTATCGCGACCTCGAACCGGTGGTGAAATACAATCAGGACTACTCGATCCAGTTCACCAGCCGCGAAGAACATGTCATGCGCCCGGTGCGCAACGCGCTCTACGCAATGGGCATCCCGGTCGAAAACACCAAGGGCGAGGCCGAGATCGGCCAGGGTGAGCTCAACATCCGCTACGGCGACGCACTTACCGCCTGCGACCAACACGTCCTGGCCAAGCACGCCGTCAAGGAAATCGCCCATCAACATGGCCACGCGGCGACCTTCCTGCCCAAATGGCACGCCGACAAGGTCGGCAGCGCCGCCCATATCCACCAGTCGCTCTTCGCCGACGGCAACAATGTCTTTCACGACGCCAGCGGCGACCACTCCATGTCGAAGATCATGGGCCATTACGTCGCCGGCCTGTTGAAATACGCGCCCGACTGCATGCTGCTGATGGCGCCCTATATCAACAGCTACAAGCGCTTCGTGCCCGGCACCTTCGCGCCCACCAAATCCGCATGGTCCGTGGACAACCGCACCGCCGGTTTCCGCCTCGTGGGCGAGAACACCAAGGGCGTGCGCATCGAATGCCGCATCCCCGGCTCGGACATGAACCCCTATCTCGCCTGCGCGGGCCAGCTCGCCGCCGGGCTTGCCGGGATCGAGGAGGAACTCGACCTCCCCGCGCCGGTCCAGGGCGATCTCTACAGCATGGATGACGTGGCCGAGGTGCCCTACACCCTCGGCGCCGCCACGGCGGCCTTCCGCAACTCCGCCATGCTGCGGCGCGCGCTTGGCGACGATGTCGTCGATCACTACACCCGCGCCGCCGAGGTCGAACAGGAAGACTTCGACCGCACCGTCACCGATTACGAAATCCAGCGCGGCTTTGAACGCGCCTGATCCCCAGAGGACTCGCATGACCACCCTGACCTGCACATCGCCGATCGACGGATCGGTCTTCGCCACCCGAGAGACCCTGACCGCGGATGCGGCCCGTGACGCCATCGCCAAGACCCGCGCCGCGCAGGCCGACTGGGCCGCGCGCCCGCTTCAGGAACGCATCGACTTCGTCATGGCCGGTGTCGCCGCCATCGGCGAGATGAACGACGAAATCGTCCCCGAACTGGCCCGGATGATGGGCCGCCCCGTCCGGTATGGCGGCGAATTCGGCGGCTTCAACGAACGCGCGTCATACATGGCCGAAATCGCCCAAGAGGGGCTGGCCGATATCGAAATCTCGGATGACGCGACCTTCCACCGCTATATCCGGCGCGTGCCGCACGGGGTGGTCTTCGTGGTGGCGCCCTGGAACTACCCTTACATGACGGCGATCAACACCGTCGCCCCGGCGCTGATCGCGGGCAACGCGGTGGTGCTCAAACACGCCACGCAAACCCTGCTGGTGGGCGAACGCATGGCCCGTGCCTTCCACGATGCCGGCGTGCCCGAGGACGTGTTCCGCAACGTGTTCCTCGATCACGACACCACCTCGCAGCTCATCTCGGAAAGCTGCTTCGATTTCGTCAACTTCACCGGCTCGGTGGGCGGCGGCAAGGCGATGGAACGCGCCGCCGCGGGCACCTTCACCGGGCTTGGGCTGGAACTTGGCGGCAAGGATCCGGGCTATGTGATGGAAGACGCCGACCTCGACGCTGCGGTCGATACGCTGATCGACGGCGCGATGTTCAACTCGGGCCAGTGCTGCTGCGGGATCGAGCGCATCTACGTCCATGAAAGCCTGTTCGACGCCTTCGTCGAGAAGGCCGTGGCCATCGTCAAGGGCTACAGGCTGGGCGACCCGCTCGACCCCGAAACCACCATCGGTCCGATGGCCAATGCCCGTTTCGCCGCCGAGGTGCGCGCCCAGATATCCGAGGCTCTCGAGGCCGGGGCAACCGCCCATATCGACACCTTCGCGCAGGATGACGGCGGCACGTATCTGACACCCCAGATCCTGACCGGAGTCAGCCACGACATGCGTGTCATGCGCGACGAAAGTTTCGGCCCCGTGGTCGGCATCATGCCGGTGCGCGACGATGCCGAGGCCATCGCGCTGATGAATGACAGCCCCTTCGGCCTCACGGCCTCGCTCTGGACCGCGGATGTGGCGCGCGCGGCGCGGATCGGCGACGCCATCGAGACCGGCACGATCTTCATGAACCGGGCCGATTACCTCGATCCGGCGCTCTGCTGGACCGGCTGCAAAAGCACCGGCCGGGGCGGCGCGCTCTCGGTCATCGGCTATCACAACCTCACCCGTCCCAAATCCTACCACCTCAAGAAGGTCACATCATGAGCCTCACCGCAAACTGGTCCTATCCGACCGCCATCCGCTTTGGCGCAGGCCGCATCGCGGAACTGCCCGACGCCTGCCGCCAGTCCTCGATCACCAAACCCCTGCTGGTCACAGACCGTGGGCTTGCCGGGCTGCCGATCACCGCACAGGCACTCGACATCCTGCGCGAGGCCGGGCTTGATGCCGGGCTGTTCGCGGATGTCGATCCCAACCCCAATGAAACCAACCTCGCCGCCGGTGTCGCCGCCTATAACGCGGGCGGCCATGACGGCGTGATCGCCTTTGGCGGCGGCTCGGGGCTCGATCTGGGCAAATGCGTGGCCTTCATGGCCGGACAGACCCGCCCGGTCTGGGATTTCGAGGATATCGGCGATTGGTGGACCCGCGCCGATGCCGACGCCATCGCGCCCATCATCGCCGTGCCCACCACCGCCGGAACCGGCTCCGAAGTGGGCCGCGCGGGCGTTCTGACCAATTCTGAGACCCACGAGAAAAAGATCATCTTCCACCCCCGGATGCTGCCCGCCGTGGTGATCTGCGATGCCGAACTGACCGTCGGCATGCCGCGCGCCATCACCGCCGGGACCGGGCTTGACGCCTTCGCCCACTGCGTCGAGGCGTTCTCCTCGCCCCATTACCACCCGATGAGCCAGGGTATCGCGCTCGAAGGGATGCGGCTGGTGGTCGAATACCTGCCGCGCGCCTATGAGGATGGCACCGATATCGAGGCCCGCGCCCAGATGATGAGCGCCGCCGCCATGGGCGCCACCGCCTTTCAGAAGGGGCTCGGCGCGATCCATGCCATGAGCCACCCGATCGGGGCGCATTTCAACACCCATCACGGCACCACCAACGCGGTCTGCATGCCCGCCGTTCTGGACCTCAACGAGCCGATGATCGCCGGGCGCTTCGACCTTGCTGCGAGCTACCTGGGGATCGAAGGCGGCTACAAGGGCTTCCGCGCCTTTGTCGACGGTTTCAATGACCGTCTGGGCGTGCCCAAGGGGCTGGCCGCGCTTGGTGTGAACGAAGCCGCCATTCCCGATCTGGTCAAGGGCGCGATCAAGGACCCGTCCTGTGGCGGCAACCCGGTCGAATTGACCGAAGAGAACCTGACCGCGCTCTTCCGCGCGGCGATGTAAGCGGGCGGCAGGGCCGGGGCGATCTCTGCTCCGGCCCGCACCGCACCTGCGGTTCCGCCCTCACCCTCGCATCAATGAAAATCCCGGCTCGGAAACAGCCGCTTGGCCTGTTCGCGCGGATGGCGCGCGCGCGGCGGATAGCGCGCGGGGCGGGGCGCGTCGTCGGTCTCGGGGCGGGTGACGCCGACCGCCTCGTCCAGCGGATGCCCCAGTTCCGACAGCCGCGGCGACAGGTCTTCGACCTGCTGCGCGATCACATGCACGATGATGCCCTCGCGCTGAAGATAGCCGCGCACCCGCAACAGCCGCCCCCCCATGACGACCCGGCGGAATTGTTCGTATATCCTCGGCCAGACCACGATATTCGACACCCCGGTCTCATCCTCCAGCGTCAGGAATATCACCCCCGACGAGGTGCCGGGGCGCTGGCGCGTGATGACCAGACCGCAGACGCTGACCTGTTTCAGCGGCGTCGTCGCCAACCGTTCATGCGGCATGAGGTCAGGGATCGCGGGGCGCAGGATCTCCATCGGATGCGCCCGCAGCGTCAGCCGCGTCGAGACGTAATCCTCCACTACCTCCTCGCCCAGATGCATCGCCGGCAGCTCGACCACCGGCTCGCGGATCGCCTCGCCGTCGATCGGGTCGTTGAACAGCGGCAGCGGCGCCTGCCCGCGCACCGCCTTCACCTGCCATAGCGCATCGCGCCGGGTCAGCCCCATATCGGCAAAGGCATCCGCCTCGGCCAGCCGCGCCAGCACCGCGGGCGCGACCCCGGCCCTCAGCCAGACCGCCTCGGGATCGCGATAGCCATTGCCGCGCGCCGCCACGATCCAGCCCGCATCCTCCTCGCGCAGGCCCTTGATCTGGCGAAACCCCAGCCGCAACGCCAGCCGCCCGTCGGCGCGCCGCTCCAAGAGGTTGTCCCAGCCGCTCGCATTCACGCAGACCGGCCGCACCTCGACATGATGCTCACGCGCATCGCGCACGATCTGGGCCGGCGCATAGAACCCCATCGGCTGCGCATTCAGCAGCGCACAGGCAAAGATCGCCGGATGATGGCATTTCAGCCATGCCGAGACATAGGCCAGCATGGCAAAGGCCGCCGCGTGGCTTTCGGGAAAGCCGTAATCGGCAAAGCCCTCGATCTGGTCGAAACAGCGCTCCGCCACCTCCTGGCTGTAACCATTGCCCAGCATCCCGGCGATGAACTTGTCCCGAAACGCGCCGATCGTGCCCATCCGCCGGAACGAGGCCAGCGAGCGGCGCAGATGGTCGGCCTCTTCCGCCGTGAACCCCGCCCCGACCACAGCGATCTGCATCGCCTGCTCCTGGAACAGCGGCACACCCAGGGTGCGCCGCGTCACCTCTTCCAGCGCGTCGCCGAACGGCTCGGGTCGCTCCAGCCCCTGGCGCCGCCTGATATAGGGCTGCACCATGCCGCCCTGGATCGGGCCGGGGCGCACGATGGCGACCTCGATCACCAGATCATAGAAGGTCGCAGGCTTCATCCGGGGCAGGAAATTCATCTGTGCGCGGCTTTCCACCTGGAACACGCCCACCGCATCGGCCCGTTGCAGCATCTCGTAGGTCGCCGGGTCCTCCTGCGGGACGCTGTCGATGGTCATGCGTGTGCTCGCATGCCGCTCCAGCAGGTCAAAGGCCTTGCGGATACAGGTCAGCATCCCCAGCGACAGGATATCGACCTTGAGAATGCCCAGCGTGTCGATATCGTCCTTGTCCCACTCGATGACGGTGCGGTCCTCCATCGCCGCGTTCTCGATCGCACACAGCTCATCCAGCCGCCCCCGCGTGATGACGAACCCGCCCACATGCTGCGACAGATGCCGCGGAAAGCCGATGATCTCGCCGATCAGCCGGATGGTCTGCGCCAGCCTGCGATCCTCGGGATCAAGCCCCAGCTCGCGGATCCGCTCGGGTTCCGCCCCACCATTCGACATGCCCCAGATCTGCCCCGACAGGTTGGCCGTCACATCCTGGCTGAGGCCCATCACCTTGCCCACCTCCCGGATCGCCGCCCGGCTGCGGAAATGAATGACCGTCGCACAGAGCCCCGCCCGGTGGCGACCGTAGCGTTCATAGATCCACTGGATCACCTCCTCGCGCCGCTCATGCTCGAAATCCACGTCGATATCGGGCGGCTCGCCCCGGTATTTCGAGATGAACCGCTCGACCACCATGGCGATCTGGTCCGGCCCCACATCGGTGATCCCGAGCAGGTAACACAGGATCGAATTCGCAGCCGAGCCGCGCCCCTGGCACAGGATGCCCCGCGAACGGGCGTAACAGACGATATCGTGAACGGTCAGGAAATAGGCGGCGAAACCCAGCTCCGCGACCAGCTTCAGCTCCTTTTCCAACAGCGCATGAACCCGTTCGGGCGCATCACCGCGCGGATAGCGCCGCGTCACCCCCTCGCGCGCCAACCGCTCCAGCCGCGCCTGCGGGGTCTCGCCCTCGGACATCTCGTCGGGATATTCATAGCTCAGCTCGCTCAGGCAGAAACTGCACCGCGCGGCGATCTCCAGCGTCCGGCGCAGCGCGGCGGGATGATCGTGAAACACCCGCGCCATGTCGTCATGACCCTTGAGGCGCCGCTCCGCATTGGGCAGCGCGCGGGTGCCGATCTCGTCGATGGTGATATGTTCGCGCATGCAGGTCAGCACATCCGCCAGCTGGCGGCGCGCGGCCCGGTGCATCAGCACATCCCCCACCGCCACCATCGGCGCCGAGGCCCGGTGCGCCAGCCGCGCACAGGCCCGCAGATAGGCCTGATCCGACCCGTCATAGCGCGGCGCGGCGCCCAGGAACACATGCCCCGGAAACCGCCGCTGCATCTTTTGCAAAGGCCCCAGCACCCCCGACAGCCGCCCCTGCGGCAGCGCCACAAGGATCATACCCGCGCAGCCCTCCAGCAGATCGGCAAGATCCAGGTGGCATTCCCCCTTCCCGGCCCGCCGCTTGCCCAGGGTCAACAGCCGGGTCAGCCGCTGATACCCCGCCCTTTCGCAAGGCAGCGCAAGCCACTCCACCGGGCTGTCGCGCAACACAAGACGGCAGCCCGTGATCAGCCGCGGCAGGCGCGGCGCTTCGGGCCGTGCGATCGGCGCCGCCTGCCCCACCTCCTGACGCGAACAAGGGTCGATCCGGTGCTGCGACCGTATCCGTATCGCCGCCTCGTCCGCCTCGCGCCGCAACGCCTTCAGCGCCGCATAAGCCCGCACCACACCGGCCAGCGAATTGCGGTCGGTGATGGCGATCGCCTCAAGCCCCAGCTCCGCCGCGCGCGTCACCATCTCCTCGGGATGCGACGCGCCGGTCAGGAAGGTGAAATTCGTGGTCACGCAGAGTTCCGCATAGCTCATGCGAATTCCCCCTGCACGAACCAGCCCGGCCTTTGCGGCGTATGAAACAGCCAGAGCCGCCGCCCCTGCCGGGTCTCCACATGCCAGTAATCGCGCAGGCCCGAGCGCCAGTTGTCATCCTCCAGCCACCATTCCGGCGCGATCCTCTCCGGCCCCGTGGCCCGCGCCGTCACAAGCCGCATCCGCCGCCAGCGGAAATGCTGCGGCGGGCGCGGCCCGCTGCCCGCGATCGGCTCGGGCGCGAACAGGCGCAACGGACGCGGGCGCAGACTGACCCAAGACCCCTCCGGCCGGCTGTAAGCCGCCGGGGCGACGATGAAACCGCGCTCGGGGATATGGCTGTCGGCAGGCAGGAAGCGGCGGATATTCTCCAGCCCGATCCGGGTGCCCAGGCGACTGACCAGATCGTCCAGCCGCGCCCGGCTGTCGGTGGAAACATGGCTCAGCTGCTGAACCGGCAAGGGCTCGACCCGCGTCGCCTCCAGCCGCATCTGGTCGATCCCGTAACCCGCTTCCACCTTGCTCACGCCGCGCTCGAACAGCGGCAGGATGCGGGCCGGGTCGCGCAGCGGGCGCGCCAGCCGCAATTCCACGCTCTGCGCCTCCTGATCGACCCGGCGCAGCGTCAGGCACAAGGCCCGCGCGCCCGCCTCCTGCGCCTTCAGCCTGTCGCAGATCCGCTCCAGCAGCCGCGCCGCGCCCGCCATGACATCGCCCTGCAAGCCAATCGGCTCTGGCAGGGTCATGCGCGCGCCGTAATGGGGCGGCTCGGCCAGCGGGGTGATCTGCTCGGGCTGGCGGCCCAGCGCCTGGTCCAGCCGCAACAGCGGCTCCGGCCCGAACCGGCGCGCCAGCGGCGCGCGCGCCGTGGCCTCCAGTTCGGCAATACTGCGCAATCCCAGCCGTTGCAGAGCGGTGACGGTGCCCTCGTCCAGTCGCAGCGCAGTCACCGGCAGCGCCCCCAGCGCCTCCATCGGCGCACCCGGCGCGGCCAGCCCCTCGCCATGACGCGCCAGCGCCCAGGCCGCGCCGCGCGTATCCGCCAGCCCGATCCGCCCCGAAACCCCACCCCGCGCAAGCTGTTGGCGCATATCCGACAGCATCATCGCCTCGCCGCCGAACAGATGCGCCGCCCCGGTGATATCCAGCACCAGCCCGGAATCGCCCTCAAGGCCGACCCAGGGACAATAGCGCGTCGCCCAGCGGCGCAGCACATGCAGGAATCGCATATCGCTGCGCGGCTCCGCCGGGCGGCTTTGCAGGTCGGGGCAGAACGCCCGCGCATCCGACACCGACATGCCCCGATGCAGCCCCAGCCGCTCGGCCTGCGCATTGAGGCAATATATGCGGTTGGCGTTGTTCTGCTTCAGCGTCAGGGCAAACGGCCCGTCAACCGGATGCGCGCGCAGAACCCGGTCGCTCGCCAACCGGGGAAACCACATCGAGACGACGCGACGTCCTATCCCATCGAACATGCCAGATACCCAATGTTCCTGCTTTGTTCTTGATAATTTCCCACGCCATCAGAGTCGAGTCCTGCGCATCGAAAACCGGCGCGCAACGCCAGCGGGTTTCGGCCGCGTTGCTGCCCATCTCCTCGGAAATCAGGCACAGGCCGGTCGTGCCCCCGTCCTTCGCCGCCAGCTGCAGGCGCCGTCCCGCGGTCAGGCTCAGGGGCTGGCTCAACTCGATCACCACCAGCGGGATCGCCCCGTCGCGCAGGGTTTCTTCCGCCACGCCAAGGGCTTCGAGCTGATTGTTTACCTGCGCGACCAGCAGTTTCGCGGGGTCGCAAAAGGCGCTCAGCCCGACCGGGTTGAGCACCTCGGGCCGCCAGGTCTCGTGGATCCACAACACATCCGACGCCGCCCGCGCGGCAGCAATGGCGGCAAAGCCGGTCGCCCCGGCCCCGCACGCCTCATGGACGCGGGCCTTGCGCAAGGGAAACGAGTCGAAAAGATCAGGCATCATGATGCCGAACATAATGTGAACATCCGGCAGTTCAAAGGGGTAGCGCGCGCCTCAGCCCACCGCCAGCAGGTCCAGCCAGACCAGCGCCGCCAGCACCAGCCCCGCCAGGAACAGCGTCTCCGCCACGATCAGCGCGATCGCGCCGCCGCCCACCTGGATCACGTTGCGCAGGTCGGTCTTCATGCCCACCGCCGCGATCGCCGCCAGCAGCGCCCATGATGACAGCTTCGCCAGGAACGCCCCCGCCGCCTGCGGAATGAGTCCGAAGGAATTCAGCCCCGCCAGCACCAGGAACCCCAGCACGAAGCCCGGTATGATCGGCGGCCGCTTCTCGCCCGCACCGCTTTCGGGGTCGCGCCACCACAGCGCGATCAGCACCACCACCGGCGCCAGGAACGACACCCGGATCAGCTTGACCAGCGTCGAGGTCTCCCCGGCCGTGTCGGAAATCGAGAACCCCGCCCCGACCACCTGCGCCACGTCATGCACCGTCGCCCCGATAAAGGCCCCCGCCGTCAGCTCGTCAAAGCCCAGCGCATTGGTCAGGATCGGGTAAAGGATCATCGCCAGCGTCGACAGCACCGTCACCCCCAGCACCGTGAACAACAGGTTGCGCTCGGACCGCTCGTCCTTGGGCAGCACCGCCGCGATCGCCATCGCCGCCGAGGCCCCGCAGATCGCCACCGACCCGGCGGTCAGGATCGCAAAGCGCGGCCCCTGCCCGATCAGCCGTGCGAAAATCACGCCGAAAAGGATCGTCGCGACCACCCCGGCCACCAGCAGCGCGATCATCCCCCAGCCCAGCGAGGTCAGCATCTCGACGCTGATCCGCGCCCCGAGGATCGCCACCCCGAAACGCAGCACCGTGCGCGCGGTGAACCCGATGCCCTCGGCAGTCGGCCCCGGCTCGCTCAGGAAATTCAGCGCAATCCCGAACAACAACGCCATCAGCATCGCCGGCGCGCCGTAATGCTCGGCCACGAACTGCGCCGCCAGCGCCACCAGCAACGCCACCATCATGCCGGGAAACAGCCCGCGTGCCTTTGCCGCGATGCCCTCGAACCAGAAATTCATCATGTCCTCACAGCTTCCGGGATGTCATGCGATCCCCTGCACCCGGCCCGCCTTGCGATCCTCCAGGATCATGTCCGAGGCCTTCTCGCCGATCATGATCGCAGGGGCGTTGGTGTTGCCCGAAACGATCTCGGGCATGATCGAACAATCCGCCACCCGCAACCCCTCGATCCCGTGCACCCGCAGCCGCGCATCGACCACGGCACCTTCGTCCGGACCCATCCGGCAGGTGCCGGTCGGGTGATAGATCGTCGTCGAATTGCTGCGCGCCCAGTCCAGCGTGCCCTCGTAATCGTCCATCCCGAGCGTGTCATCCGGCCGGAACGCCTCGGAAATCTTGCTGTCCAGCGGCGCACACCGCGCGATCCTGCGCGCAATCCGGATGCCCTCCACGATGGTGCGGCAATCGGTTTCGCTCGACAGGTAATTCGGGTGGATCTTCGGGTAAACCCCCGCATCCCCCGATGCCAGGCGGATCTCGCCCCGGCTTTCGGGACGCAGCTGGCAGACCGACATGGTGAAGGCCGAGAACGGATGCACCCCCTCGCCGGGGCTGTCCGCCGACCAGGGCTGGACGTGAAACTGGATATCGGGCGTCTCCACATGCTCGCCCGTGCGCAGGAACCCGGTGGCCAGGCTGGCCGCCATCGCCATCGGCCCCGACCGGAACATCGCGTATTTCAGCGCGATGCGCGCCTGGTTGAAAAGGCTGCGCACCTCGTCGTTCAGGGTCGGCTCATTGCACTTGAACACCAGCCGTGCCTGCAAATGGTCCTGCATGTTCTTGCCCACGGCGGTCATGTCGCGGCGCACGTCGATCCCGTGCTCGCGCAACTGCTCGCCTTCGCCGATTCCCGACAGCATCAACAGTTGCGGCGACCCGATCGCCCCCGATGACAGGATCACCTCGCCTTCGGCCTTGACCACCTGTTCGCGCCCCGCCCCGTCGCGATAGGCGACCCCGGTCGCGCGCGCGCCATCGAACAGAATGCGCTGCGCCGCCGCCCGCGTGACGATGGTCAGGTTCGGACGCGACCGTGCCGGATTGAGAAACGCCACCGCGCTCGAACAGCGCCGCCCGTTGCGGGTGGTCAGCTGGAAGTATCCGACGCCTTCCTGCGTCGCGCCGTTGTAATCTGGGTTGAACGGATACCCGGCCTCCTGTGCCGCCGCCACCCAGGCATCGCAAATCGGCCTTTGCAGTCGCATGTTCGACACCGAAAGCGGCCCCTGGTCACCGTGAAAATCATCCGCCCCGCGCTCCTGGTTCTCGGATCGCTTGAACAGCGGCAGAACCTCGTCCCAGCCCCAGCCGGGATTGCCCATCTGTTGCCAGCGGTCGTAATCCTGCGGCTGGCCGCGCACGTAAAGCAGCCCGTTGAGCGATGACGACCCCCCCAGGACCTTGCCCCGCGGCCAGTCAAGCTGACGGCCGTTCAGCCCCGGATCGGGCTCGGTTCGGTAACACCAGTCCACCGACGGGTTATGCATCGTCTTGAAATAACCGACCGGGATATGGATCCACGGGTTCCAGTCCCGCCCCCCCGCTTCCAGCAGAACGACCTTCACCGACGGATCGGCTGACAGGCGATTCGCCAGCACGCAGCCCGCAGAGCCTGCACCGACGATGACGTAATCCGCTGAAATCCCCGACATTTCCCGAAACTCCTCCTCACGGCGACAAGTGTTGAAAGTTTTTTCTTGCCACAGAGACCTTAGTTCGAGCAATATTGAGACCGCAAGTATCAAAATTGCGCATTTGGGAGGAAACCATGAAAGCATCAAAAGCCCTGAGCGGCATCAGCCGCAGGGACCTGTTCCGTTTGTCGGGCCAGTTCGGCCTGTCCTCGGTCGTGCTGGGCGCAGGCGCGCTCACTGGCGCGGTAACGCTTCCGTCGCTGGCGAAAGCCGCCGAAAGCACCTATGACAAGCGGTTCTCGAAGGAACCCAAGCACACGCTCAAACTGGGCGCATCGGGCTTCAACGCCCGCAACCTGCTGATCGAACGCGCCGGCGTTCTCGAATTCGCACGCGACCTCGAAGAGCGCACCGAAGGCGAGATCCGCGTCGAATTCATCGGCGACAACCAGATTTGCGGGCAGCTTTCCTGCGTCGAGAAAACCCAGCTGGGTGTTGTCGACATGTATGCCGCCTCAACCCAGAACTCCGCCGGCGGCGCACCCTATCTCAATGTTCTCGATTACGCCTACATGTTCCCCAGCCGTGCGTCGCAGTATCATTTCCTCTACAGCCCGGAATCGCAGCGCATCCTGCGCGAACCGCTTGAAAAGCGCCACGGGCTCAAGTTCCTGTTCAGCCATTGTGAATTGCGCGGCATCCAGCTCGGCCAGTCCTTTGCCGACAAGCCGACCGTGACCAAGCTCGAGGAACTGTTCGGCACCAAGAACCGCGTCACCGGCACACAGCTGGGCCGCATCGCCATGCAGCAGCTCAACCTCAACCCGGTCCCGGTGGCCTGGGAAGAAACGCTCGACGGTCTCAAGCAGGGCCTGATCGACGGTGCCGAAACATGGGCCTCCGCCGTGGCCTATGCCAACATGGCGCCCGTGGTCAGCCAGTCGGTCGATCTCAAGTTCTTCTGCGGCACCGAGCATACCTCGATGTCGGCCAAGGTGTTCGACGCGATGGAGCCCCATCTGCAGGACGCGATCATGGAATCGGCCTATCTTGCGCAGGTCCATGTGCAGGCCGCCAACGAGGCCGCACTGGTCAAGACTGTGGGCTTCTCGGACCCGCAGTTGCCCGGCACGATCTTTGCCGAGAACAACGTGCGCCCGGCCTTCCTGGCCGACGATCAGGTCAAGATGGCCGAAGAAATGTGCTCGCCCGAGTTCAATCCCGAACCTTGGGCACAATGGCGCGAGCGCATCAACGGCTGGGCTGGCGGCATCGACACCTATCAGGAAATCTACGATGTCGCGCGGCAGATTCCCAAGGATATGCTGCCCGAAAACGTCGAACCCCGCCGCTGGTGGCGTTCGGCCTGACGCGATAGCGTGGAACCGGGCCGCCCTTTCGCGGTGGCCCGGCGATCCGCGCACGGATCTCAATTCTGTTCGAGAAAACGGCCACCCAAAGGGAGGAACGGGGAATGAGCGGCTTGTTCCAGGGCACGGGAGAAATCCTCAGCGCCCTTTCATCAGGCGATTCATGGATGCTGTCCGAAGCGATGCGCCAACCGGCGATCTGGCCCCTCGGGCTGATCGCCATGCTGGGCGCGGCGGGGCTGATCCTGCTGATCTATCAGATCAGCCCGTGGTTCGAG
>Ga0209344_10000559_pt1 | contig 62112 bp, 68 predicted proteins | sample Cruoilmetagenom6_FD_187293 | JGI IMG/M metagenome (GOLD analysis project Ga0209344, IMG submission 187293) | Oil polluted marine microbial communities from Coal Oil Point, Santa Barbara, California, USA - Santa Barbara Oil Seep Sample 6 (SPAdes)... | ecosystem: Environmental > Aquatic > Marine... | reverse complement strand
GAACTTACGATGGTTGTGAAGGAACTATAACTTATACTTGGAACTATGCTGATTGTGAGGGTAACAACCACGATTGGGTATACACATACTTAGTAGAGGTAGAGGACTTTGATATGCCGGATGATGAGAGTGCTGATGTACAATGTCCAGAAGATGCAATGGTAGAGCCAGTACCACCAGTTATAGATGATAACTGTGGCAATACGATCACGCCAACAGGACCGGCAGTAGTAACTACTCCAGATCCTATTACCTGTATAGGTACAGTTACGTATACTTGGAATTATGAGGACTGTGAGGGCAACAACCACGATTGGGTATTTACATATAATGTTGAAGATACTACCAATCCAGAGATTGTAAATCTTCCTGTTGTTGATCCATTATGTAATGATGAATTCCCAACAGAGTTGTTCGCTGATTGGACGGATAATTGTGCTGACGGAGGTACGATTTCTTCAGGAGCACCTGTAATTACCGATTTCACTTGCTATCAAGAAGCGGTTTATACTTTCTATGTAGAAGATGATTGTATGAATCCTGACACTGAAACAGTGACGGTTATTAGAGAGTATGATCAATTCGAAAAATGCGAGACTGCTTTTGCTAGACTTAGTCCTGAAAATCCACCATCACAATGTTTCTTAAATGATCCAGAAGAAAACTTTAACCGTTGGGGATGGACTAATTATATTGCTGAAGAAGGCGTATATATAATGGAGTTATGGGCAGGAGCCGCACATTGTGATACCAGAAGGGGTGATTATGTGGGAACTGTTACAGTTACTTATAATGGTGGACTGGTAGATGTGGAGTATAATCTAGTAGGTGATTTTGTAATGAGTGAAGCTCATATAAATATTAGTTGTGAAAAGTATCCTACATTGAGAAATGGTAAGGCAACTGTTGCGCCTGGTAAGTATAATTACAATTTGGGAGCATTAGACCACGTGACTAACTATTCATTAGAAAACGTAGAAGTAGATGGGCCATTCTGGATTATAGCACATGCGGTTACTTGTACTCAGGTTTGCAGATGTTCTATCTCTAATCAAGAAGGTGGATCTGAAACTTCTGATGAGGATGCAATAATTTGTAATGATCCTGTAGTCGCTGAAGTTGAAGAAACTAGATTTGACTGGGATTTAGATTTCACAACGTACCCTGTACCATTTGATAGTGATCTATTTATTCATTATAACTTTGATTATGATACTACCGTAAATATTGAGATATTCGATATGAAAGGTATCTTAGTAAAAGAAGTGAGCAGTGAATACATTAAAGGAACTAATGGGGTGACTAAAGTTGACCTTGCTAGTACTGCGAACCAAATGTTATTTGTAAAAGTAATGACTAACAGAGGTATTGGAATGAAGAAAGTAGTTTCAGCTTCGCACTCTAAGAGAAATTAAATAGTATAATTTTAAAAAAGAAAAGGATGGTTGAATAACCATCCTTTTCTTTTTTATAGAAATATAACTTGAAGAATAGAAAGGAAAATTCTTGGAATTAAAGTAGAACGAGGAAAATATTCTCGTTTAATAATTTTCCATCGATCCCTAAATTTATTTTATATTCGCTCACTGAGTCAAAAAATTGGCTAGAAAGATTATGAAAAAGACAAACACGCTCAGAAAAATATGGTACGGCCTATCTGCCAACCAGCGTTTCTTAATACGTAGGCTTTATTACTTCCCATCAGATTTGAAAGATTCATTAACAGGGAAGCGACATAAATATGTAGCTCCAAGAGGGTATATCTATACTGGATCACCTGCTAGTGCCGAAGCATATTTGAAACAGGGAGAGTTTCAAGTGGATTTGCTTAAAAAGTTTATTGATCTGCAGCCTAACGATTCCGTATTAGATATTGGAAGTGGGGTTGGAAGAACAGCAATTGCATTATCTTACTATTTGAATGAAAATGGTAGATACGAAGGATTTGATGCTGTGGAGGAAGGAGTAAGATGGTGTAACGCTAAGATTAAAAGGGATTTTCCTAATTTTAATTTCACCTATGTTCCTTTGGATAACGACCTGTATAACAAATCGGATATAAAAGCGGATAATTATCGCTTTATTTATGATGACAATAGTTTTGATAAGGCGTTTTTGTTTTCGGTTTTTACACATATGATGCCAGAGGAAATTGAGAATTATTTTAAAGAGATAGAACGCGTATTGAAACCTGGAGGGAAATGTCTTTCTACAGTTTTTGTTTATAACGATACGAACGAAGAGTTTATCGCTACTAAAGAAGGGTTTAATTTTTCTGTTGAAAAAGAGGGGTATCGTTTAATGAGTGATAAGGTTAAGTCGGCTAATATTGCTATTAGCGAGTCTAAACTTGATGAAATGATCGCAGGGACTAAACTTGAAAAAGTATCACTTATAGATGGGTTCTGGAAGGATGAAGTGAAGGATGAAAACAAAATAGAATATCAAGATATGCTCGTTTTAATAAAACAATAGGAAGCGTTTAGACTCATCTATGCTTCAGGAGATAACACATTATAGTTTACATTTCTTACTTCCAATAGGGATTGCTTGGGTTTTTTTTAGAAAAAATTGGAAAATAGCATCCTTAATTATGATGGCAACTATGTTGGTAGATCTAGATCACCTTTTGGCTGTGCCTATTTTCTCTGCAACTCGATGCAGCATTGGCTTTCATCCATTACATTCCTATCTGGCGATTGGAGTATATGTTGTTTTGTTATTTTATAAAAACACTCGAATTATAGCTATAGGTCTATTATTACATATGGTGACTGACTTTATCGATTGTATTTGGATGCGATAATTGTTTAATTATTTATGATGGTAGGGTTCGTTTCTTAAAATTGTAAATCCTCTGTAGAGTTGTTCTATAAAAAATAATCGTACCATTTGATGAGAAAATGTCATTGCCGAAAGAGATAGTTTTCCTTCTGCTCTTTTATAGATTTCTTCTGAAAAACCATAAGGTCCACCAATTACGAAGACTAAGTTTTTAAGTCCGCTGTTCATTTTTTTTTGAAGAAATTCTGAAAAGCCTTCAGAGTCGTATGTTTTTCCCTTTTCATCTAGAAGAATTAATGTATCAGCGGTCGTAATACGTTTCAGTATTTCCTCTCCTTCTTGTTGTTTCTGAAGCGCTTCGGAAAGATTCTTAGCATTTTTAATATCTGGAATTATTTCGAACGTAAACCTTACATAATGGCTAAGTCTCTTAATGTACGATTCTATCAACAGCTGTAGGTGTTTGTCATCTGTCTTTCCAATGGCCAATAAGGTAATCTTCATCTTTACTATTTTCTTCAAAAATACAAAGTTCTCAGGTACTTCTTCCTTCAAGCTACTTTTAGTATTTTAGCTAAAAATTAAGTCTAATGATTTCAGAAAAGCAATTCAATAAAGAAATTGGTCTTATAATAGCGAACGCTATTCGCGAAGATGTGGGTGATGGAGATCATAGCTCGCTAGCTTGTATCCCTGAAGATGCAATAGGCACCGCTAAACTTCTAGTAAAAGATGAAGGGATTATTGCAGGAATTGAATTTGCAAAACAAGTCTTTAATTTTGTGGATCCTGGCTTGAAATTAGATGTAAAAATTAAGGATGGAAGCGAAGTAAAATATGGAGATGTATGTTTTTATGTTTCTGGTCTATCACAATCTATTTTAAAGTCTGAACGCCTCGTGCTTAATGCAATGCAACGAATGAGTGCGATAGCAACTAAAACTAACGCCTATGTAAAATTACTTGACGGAACGGGCACTAAGATTTTGGATACTCGAAAAACGACACCTGGAATTCGTGCACTTGAAAAATGGGCAGTTAAGATTGGTGGAGGAGAGAATCACCGTTTTGCTCTCTATGATATGGTAATGCTTAAAGACAATCATATTGATTTTTGTGGAGGAATTATCAAAGCAATTGAGACAACAAAACAATACATTCGAGAGAATAGTCTAGGACTGAAGATTATTGTAGAGGCTAGAAATCTTTGGGAAATAGAGCAAATACTTAAAACGGAGGGTGTTTACCGAATTTTGATAGATAATTTCAATTATGAAGATTCGCGTAAGGCGGTTGACCTTATAGGTGACAAATGCCTTACAGAATCAAGCGGCGGAATTACACTCGAAACGGCTAGAAAATATGCCGAATGCGGTGTTAACTATATATCAAGCGGTGCGCTAACGCATTCGGTATATAATATGGATTTAAGTCTAAAAGCAGTTTAAATGAGTGCTGAAATTGAAGAAAAACTCAATAAAATACCCATTGTAAGTACCCTAGTAAAATTACACAAGCTTATTATATTACCAGGGTTTAGCGGACTCTCTTTATACGATTTACTTGAAAAATATGTTACCGGAATAATCAAAGGAACCTTTTCTTCGCGGGCGAGTTCTATTGCGTATAGCTTTTTTGTAGCCTTGTTTCCGTTTATTCTGTTTATTATGAACCTGATACCTTACATTCCAATAGAGGGATTTCAGACTCGATTTTTGGTATTTATTGAAGAATTATTACCTCCACAGACAGCAGATTTTTTCTACCCAACGATTGCAGATATTGCTGTAAACCAAAGAGGTGGTGGTTTGCTATCCTTTGTAATAGTACTTTCGTTATTTTTAGCTGCAAATGGGGTTAATGCTATTTTTAGTTCGTTCGAATTCTCATTTCATGTCAATTTGAATAGATCTTTTTTTAAACAATATTTTGTTGCATTTGTGGTATCCATCGTTTTGGCATTGTTGTTGTTGTTTACGGTTGGAGTAATTTTGTATGGCGAATATGCTATTCATAGTTTGAAAGGAAATCACCTTATTCAGAATGATCTCTTTTGGATTTCGGCTTTACAGCTAGCAGTCTTTGTCATAATGGTGTACGTAACAATAGCAATCCTATATTATTTTGGTACGGTAGAAGGAAGAGAATCGAGGTTCTTTTCTATTGGGGCATTAGTGACAACTTTGTTGTTTCTGCTAACAACCTACTTATTTGGTCTATATATTGATAATTTTTCGAAATATAATGAGTTGTATGGATCAATTGGTGCGCTATTAATAATGATGTTATATATTTGGATTAACTCAAACCTATTGTTGTTGGGTTTCGAATTGAATATTTCCCTAAGACGACTAAAAGATAAACTTTAAACAAACCTAATTTTAACCTAAATAAGAACAAATGAAAAATATCGTAATAGTAGTGATTGCAATGGTAACAATGAATATGGCGGTTGCTCAAACAGAAGTTGGAAGTGTAACACTGCCAAATACAATAAATTTTGGTAATACAAACCTTTCGCTCAATGGCGCTGGAATTCGTAAAAAAGCAATGGTACTTAAATTATACTCTGGCGGATTATATTTAGCCAAGAAATCTAGTGATGCAAAAAGTATTATTAATGCAGACGAAACTATGGCAATAAAGCTGGTAATTACTTCTGGATTTGTGTCAAGCGAAGCAATGAGTGAGGCTGTTTTGGAGGGCTTTGATGCTTCTACCGGAGGAAATACAGCCCCATTGGCTTCAGAAATTAAAAAGTTTATCACCTTCTTTAGTGCTGAAATAGTGGAGAATGATATTTTCGATATAACATACCAAAACGGGACTGGAGTTGTTGCCTATAAAAACGGTAAAGAACTTGGAACTATTTCAGGAATGGCATTTAAGAAAGCACTCTTCGGAATATGGCTAGGAAATGAACCAGCCGATAGTAAGCTTAAAAAAGCTATGCTAGGCAAATAGTAAAAAGTATTTAAATACTATCTTTAGGCTGTCCAATTGGGCAGCCTTTTTTTTGTAAAAACAGTTATCATATTGTACTTCATAGACGTTATTCTTCCTATTCCATTAAAGCAGTCGTTTACCTATAGCGTAAACAAGGATGAAGCTGCCTTTTTGAAACAGGGAATGCGAGTTGCGGTTCCATTTGGGAAATCTAAAATTTATACAGGAATTGTTTATAACATTTATAAGGATCGTCCGCCTGCCTACGAAACGAAGGACATTGATCAAATTTTAGATGAAACCCCAATTATTACTTCTATTCAGATAAAACACTGGGAATGGATTTCATCTTACTATATGTGTACTTTGGGGGAAGTGATTCGTGCGGCCTTACCAAGTGCGTTTTTATTGGAAAGCGAAACTATTGTTAGTTTGTCTACTGAAATTATTTCCGATGAATCCATTTTTAGCGATGAAGAATTTTTAGTTTTTGAAGCGTTACAACATCAATCTACACTGCACGTTAACGACATCCGTTCTATCCTTGACCGGAAAAATGTTGTGAAAGTGATAGCGCAATTGCTTCAAAAAGGAGCGGTAATTGTACAGGAAGAAATTTATGAGCAGTATAAACCAAAACTGAAACGATATATTAAGTTATCATCAGACTATTCTTCAGAAGTAAACTTAAAAGAATTATTAGACAATCTCACGAGGGCACCAAAGCAACGGGCAGTTTTGATGACACTCTTTATGCTGACTGCTTCAGATAAAAAACCGGTGGATTCTATACTGCTTCAGAAAAAAAGCGAAACAAGTTCGGCAGTATTACGAGCACTGTTAGATAAAGGAATTCTTGAAGAATATTTTATTCAGAAGGACCGGGTTGAATTTGAAGGCGAAGGCGATTCAGAAATAAAAAAATTGAATGAGGCACAAGACGTCGCATTTTCAGAAATTAAAACGACTTTTAAAAATCACGATGTTACCTTATTGCACGGGGTAACTTCTAGTGGTAAAACGGAAATCTATGTTAGGCTCATTGAAGAAGTATTAGAAAAGGACAAACAAGTGCTTTATATGTTGCCAGAAATTGCACTTACAACACAATTAATTACGCGGTTACAGCAATATTTTGGGGAAAAAATATCTGTTTACCATTCAAAATACACGGTAAATGAGCGAATAGAAGTGTGGAATAATGTTTTGGATGCAAAGCAAAAGGCACAGATCATTATAGGTGCTCGATCTTCTCTATTTTTACCATTTTCGAATCTGGGGCTTATAATTGTTGACGAAGAGCATGAGCCCTCGTTTAAGCAGTATAATCCGTCGCCTCGTTATCACACTAGAGACAGTGCAATTGTTTTGGCTAATTTGCACAAAGCCAAACTCTTGATGGGCTCCGCAACCCCATCTTTAGAAAGTTACCATAATTGTGAAATGGGCAAATATGGATTGGTGGAGCTGAAAAAACGCTTCGGAAATGTACTAATGCCAGAAATTGAATTGGTTGACATAAAAGAGAAGCATCGAAAAAAAGAGATGAAAGGCCATTTTAGTGATCATCTTTTAGTGGAGATGAAGACGGCCTTGGAAGCTAATGAGCAAATTATTTTATTTCAGAATAGAAGAGGGTTTTCACCCGTAGTAGAATGTACCACTTGCGGAATAGCACCTCAATGTCCTAATTGTGATGTAAGTCTTACCTATCATCAGTATAAAAATGAGTTGCGATGTCATTATTGTGGTTATCATACCGCGATGCATATTTCGTGTTCGGCTTGTGGAAGTGAAACTTTAGATACCAAAGGTTTTGGAACAGAACAAATTGAAACAGAGTTAAAAGCCTTGTTTCCAGAGCACACTATAGCGCGTATGGATCAAGATACAACGCGGGCTAAGAATGCCTATGCAAAACTCATTGAACGATTGGATAACCAGGAGATTGATATTCTGGTAGGAACACAAATGCTGGCAAAGGGGTTGGATTTTCGAAATATAAGCTTGGTTGGAGTGATGAATGCAGATAATTTGTTGAATTTTCCGGATTTTAGAGCTCATGAGAGAAGTTTTCAGTTATTACAACAGGTTTCGGGGAGAGCAGGACGTACTAAAAAACGAGGTAAAGTGTTAATACAGACCTTTAATCCATTTCATCAGATTATGCAACAGGTGAGTGTAAATGATTATGAAGGGATGTACAAACAGCAAAAAGAGGAACGATATCAATATAAATATCCGCCATTTTTTAGGACAGTGAAAATTACTTTTAAAGATAGAAACCTTCAGAAAATGCAGAAATCCGCTATTTGGTTTACGAGAGCGTTGGAATTGAAGTTAAAGGATAATGTTTTAGGACCAGAAGCACCGCCGATTTCGAGGATTCGAAATCAATATATATCGAATGTTTTGATTAAAATTCCGAAGAACCAATCGCTATCAAGGACTAAGGAATATATTAATGGGGTGCATAGAAGTTTTAATTCCATAAAGGAATTTTCTTCGGTACGATTGACAATAGATGTAGATAATTACTAGGTACGAACAGTTGCAGCCAGTGCTGCCACAAGATCCGCTTTTCGATTACGACTTAGAGGTAACTGTTCTTTTTCGAGTTCAATTACTTTACTATTATAGCGTTCAACCTTATCTAGATTTACAATATACGACTTGTGTATTCTAAGGAAACGTTCTGGAGGCAATAAGGCCTCGAAAGCTTTCATAGTAGAGAGAACAACCAATGCATCGTGCTCAGTTACTAATTTCACATAATCACCTAAAGCCTCGATATAACGCAATTCGTTTAGAAAAACTTTTCGCTTTTTAAGATTACTCTTCACAAAGATAAAATCCTCATCATCGAAACCTTCATCATTTTTAAGCTTATAATTAGTAATAGCTTTATGTACGGCATTTAAAAATCGTTCTTTCGATATAGGTTTGCGCAAATAATCAACGGCGTCATAATCAAAAGCTTTAAAAGCGTATTTGGTTTTTCCAGTAACAAAAATAATCTGAGGTTTAACTGTAAGATCATCTAAAAGATCGAACCCAGAAAGAATTGGCATTTCAATATCTAAGAAGATAAGATCGATTTCTGTGGTTGCCAGACCCATCTTAGCTTCAATTGCATTATTGTATTCAGCGACTAAATCCAAAGCGGGGTGATTCTCAATAAGTTTTACGATGGAGAGTCTTTGCAGTGTAGAATCATCTACAATTGCACATTTTAGAATGGGTTTATCCACAGTGATATTGTTTTTCTTACAGCAATATTAGCGAAAAATCCGATGAACTGCAACTTTTTTTAACTTTTACCGTAAAAATCGACCACTTCATCAATTTGTAGGAAAAAAATAACTTATTAGAATTAGGTTTGAAAATTGTAAATAATGTAGTATTTTTGCACGCTCTTGGCAAAGTGCTAGAGTTTAATACATTAATTATAATAGGTTTTTATGAATAATTACGAAACTGTTTTCATCTTAAATCCCGTTTTATCTGAAGATCAGATAAAGGAAACAGTTAAGAAATACGAAGATATTCTTGTTTCTAAAGGTGCTAAGATGATATCAAAAGAAAATTGGGGGCTAAAAAAATTAGCTTACGCAATTCAACACAAAAAAAGTGGTTTCTACCATTTATTTGAGTACACCACTCCAGGTGAAGCTATCAACGACGTTGAAGTAGAGTTTAGAAGAGATGAGCGCGTGATGCGTTATCTTACTGTTGCCTTAGATAAACACGCGATTGCATGGGCAGAGAAAAGAAGAGTTCGTGATAACAAAAAAACTGCATAAGGTATGGCATCTATTCAAGAACAAGCAAAAGGAAAGAAAGACGGAGAGATTAGATATCTTACTCCTCTTAATATAGAGACAAACAAGGCAAAGAAATATTGCATGTTTCAGAAGTCTGGAATCAAATATGTTGATTATAAAGATCCAGATTTTTTAATGCGATTTATTAACGAGCAAGGTAAAATTTTACCTAGAAGACTTACAGGTACTTCTTTGAAATATCAAAGAAAAGTTGCTGTTGCAGTTAAAAGAGCGCGTCACTTGGCTTTAATGCCTTATGTAGCCGATTTATTAAAATAAAAACCAGATAGATTATGGAACTTATATTAAAGAAAGACGTAGAAAATCTTGGTTTTGCAGATGACTTAGTTACTGTAAAGAACGGATACGGAAGAAACTTTTTAATTCCTCAAGGACACGCACAATTGGCAACTCCTTCAGCAAAGAAAGTTTTAGCTGAAACTCTTAAGCAACGTGCTTTTAAAGAGAAGAAAGTAATTGAAGATGCTCAAAAAGAAGCAGATAAATTAAACGGTTTAGAAATTAAAATTTCTGCAAAAACTGGAGAAGGAGACAAGTTGTTTGGTTCTATCAACAACGCAAACCTTTCTGAAGCTTTTGAAAAAGAAGGAGTTTCTATCGATAAGAAGTTTATTTCGATTGCTGGAGGTACTATAAAACGTACAGGTAATTACGAAGCGACTATTCGTTTCCACAGAGATGTGGTTGTGAATTTCGCCTTTGACGTAGTTGCTGAAGCAAAATAGAGCATAGCTCAATGTTATACTAAAAACCTTTTTCACTCGTGAGAAAGGTTTTTTCTTTTGAATCATTTTTTGAATTTTATTACGAATGAAATATACGAGACTTACCAAAGAACAGTTTGAAGCTTTACATCAAGAATTCATTAATTTCTTGGCTACTCAATCTATTACAAGCGATGAATGGCAGAATATTAAAGAAAATAAGCCTGAAGTAGCAGAGCAAGAATTAGATGTTTTTAGTGACTTAGTCTGGGAAGGGGCACTTTCTCAAGCTAAGTTTTTAGAGAATGTATCGGCGCAACAATTATTTCTTTTTAAGGTTGGTGAAACTAAAATGTCACTGATAGTCGTTAAAGTTACCAATGAAACCAAGGACATAACTACGGTTGAAGGGTATGAATGGTTACAACAGAATTTTGCTTCAGATGAAGTTGAATTTTTCACTTCGACCAAAGATTTTTCAGAAGATAAAAGCATGGATATTTTTTCACTCGTTAAACAGGGTGCAATCATCACCAAAGGTGAATTGTTTGTTTTCTTTGAAACTATTCTGAATAAAAAGTAATTACTCGTATCGTAGACTCTCAATAGGGTCTAAACGAGCCGCCTTCGTCGCTGGATAAGAACCCGCAATAACGGCAACTAAAAATGTTATAATTGTCGCCCAAATCATTGCGGACCAGGGCAGAGAAAAATCGAACTCCAATATCTGAGCGAACGCAAAGCCTGTTAAAATACCTAGTATAATACCTAGTATACTTCCAAACTGACCAATTACAATGGTTTCAATAAAAAATTGCATTGAAATTGTAGATCTTTTGGCGCCAAGCGCTTTCCTTACTCCAATCTCTCTAGTACGTTCCGTCACCGAAACCAACATAATATTCATAAGTGCAATAGAAGAACCTAGGATGGTAATAATACTAATAATCCAAGCGGCTACTTCCAAATAGCCTGTAATTTTTCCAATCCTATTAATTAAATCATCACTACGCTCTATTCCGAAGTTGTTTTCTTCAATAGGACTTAATCTTCTCGTATTTCTGAAGGCGACAATTGCGGCATCTTGTGCGCCCTGCATCATCTCTTTATCATTTACCTTAATACTTATAGTGTAATTTGTATTGGCTTGTGAAAATATACTTCGCGCCATCTGAATTGGAATCAGAACTTTTAAATCTTGATTATTTCCGAAGGTAGCTCCTTTAGACTCTAAGACTCCAACAACTTTAAATTTCACCCCCCGAATGCTAATCGTTTTGTTAATAGGATCATCGTCTTTAAATAAACTTTTCAGAAAATCAGCCCCTATTAAACACACTTTATTGTTGTTCTCAATATCAAAAATGGTAAAGTTTCGGCCATTATCAATCTTTGTTCCCGTATTGTCTAAGTAATTTTCATTTACACCATACACCTGAACTTCAGGATCTGTTTTTTCGCTTTCGTATTTTACTTCCGCTGCTCCAGTTCCACGAAAAGAAACCGATGTTTTGGTATAGGGATATGAATAGGAGTCTAGAAAATCACGCACATCCGAATAATCTATAACTGGATTTATCTTCTCTCGCTCACCATTTTTCACCACTGTAAACTCATAGCGCTGTATGTTAAACGTATTGGCACCCATAGAGGCAAAATCACTGGAAATAGTGTTTTCTAGCGCTTTTACGGCGCTCAAAATCCCTACCAATGCCCATATGCCAATTCCTATAATAACCACGGTAAGTATGGTTCTAAGAAGCTGAGTTCTAATAGAATCTAAAGCAATACGAACATTTTCTCGAAAAAGACCGAACATAGGTTAAGGTAAGCAGTTTTAGGTTAGACTATAATCTGACTTTAAAGTTACAATTTCTCTAATAATTTATGATATTTGCAGAACATAAAACATCATGGCGCAAAAACCTTCCATACCTAAGGGAACCAGAGATTTTTCTCCTTCCGAAGTTGCAAAACGCAACTATATCATGAACACCATTAAAGATTGTTTTACAACCTATGGTTTTCAACCTATTGAAACGCCGTCTTTTGAGAACAGCGATACTTTGATGGGAAAATATGGGGAAGAAGGTGACCGACTTATTTTTAAGATCCTTAATAGTGGTGATTATTTGAATAAAGTAGATGCTACTGTTTATTCTGAAAAGAATAGTGGAAAATTAACGTCTAGTATTTCTGAAAAAGCCCTTCGTTACGATCTCACTGTGCCTTTTGCGCGTTATGTGGTACAACACCAAAACGAGATTGCATTTCCATTTAAGAGATATCAAATTCAGCCAGTATGGCGAGCAGATAGGCCGCAAAAAGGGCGTTTTAGAGAGTTCTTTCAATGTGATGCCGATGTGGTTGGGTCAAAGTCGTTGTGGCAAGAAGTTGAGTTAGTACAATTGTATGATGCCGTTTTTTCAAAACTGAAGTTAGAAGGTGTCGTTATTAAACTCAACAATCGTAAAATTTTAAGTGGTATTGCTGAAGTAATTGGTGCAGAAGACAAACTTATAGACTTCACTGTTGCATTAGACAAACTGGATAAAATAGGGGAGGAAGGCGTAAAAACCGAAATGCTCGTTAAAGGTATTTCTGAAGCCGCAATCGAGAAGCTACAACCTTTGTTTTCTATGGCAGGGAACGCTTCAGAGCAACTTGCAATGCTGAAGGATTTATTATCTTCTTCTGAAACTGGTTTGGAGGGAATTTCAGAATTAGAGTTTATTACCAATACTATTGATACCCTTGGGTTACAATCGGCCAGTTTACAAATAGACGTTACCCTAGCAAGAGGATTAAATTATTATACAGGAGCTATTTTTGAAGTTTCTGCTCCTTCCGAAGTTAAAATGGGAAGCATAGGCGGTGGCGGACGTTATGATGACCTTACTGGTATTTTCGGATTGAAAGATGTGAGTGGTGTAGGGATTTCCTATGGATTGGATCGCATTTACCTCGTTTTAGAAGAATTGAACTTATTCCCAGAAACAGTTGCTTCAACAACCAAAGTACTCTTTATCAATTTTGGCGAAAAAGAAGCCTTATATGCGATGCAGGCTATTTCTAAATTGCGTTTGCAAGGTATTGCTTCAGAATTATATCCAGATATTGCTAAGAATCAGAAGCATTTAGGGAAGCAAATTACCTATGCTAACAAACGGAATATTCCGTTTACGGTTTTAGCTGGAGAAACGGAAATGGAAGCCGGAACCTACACCTTGAAAAATATGGAAAGTGGGGAGCAGGAGACTTTTGATTTTAAAGCGTTGACAAAAGAGCTTTCTATTTAAACCACTATTATTTCCCGTTTATTGTATATAAAACGCTTATATTTAGTGTGTTAATCGAATCTGTCTACTATGAAAAACTTCTTACTAGTATTTGTTTTATTAAGCACAGTAGTTTCTAACGCGCAGATTGTAAACATTCCAGATCCAAACTTTAAAGCCGCATTGTTGGAAATAAATGGTCTTGATGTCAATGCGGATGGGGAAATTCAAGTGAGTGAGGCCGAAGCTGCCAGTGCAATTGTAGTAAGCGATAAAAATATTTCAGATTTAACAGGAATAGAAGCGTTTGTTAATATAAGTCAGTTGTACGTGAACTTCAATGATTTGACCACTATTGATATTTCTAATAACACAAACTTAATTGAACTTTTAATTGAATTTAACCAATTGGAAAGCTTAGATGTTTCTAATAATCCCCGCCTGCTTTGGCTTTGGTTTTCAGGAAATAATGTTTCTGAAATTGATCTTTCAAACAATCCAGATATTCAGTTGTTGTGGGCGTCAAACAATCAGTTGGAGAGTTTAGACGTTTCTCTATTGCCTAATTTGGCTTCTTTGAATGTAGGTAATAATCTTATTTCAACGATTGATTTAACTTCAAATCCAAAATTGTCACAAATAGACTTCGTGGCAGGAAATATGTTTACCGAGTTAGATCTATCTCGAAACCCATTGTTATGTAGCGTGGTGGTGGGGCATAATAGTCTTTTGGAGTATATAAACCTAAAAAATGGTGGTAACACTTTACTTGTTGAAGGCGATACTTGCTATTTTGGTGATGGACAAGGCAATTCAATTCTAATTGCTACTAATAATCCAATTCTGAGTACGATTTGTGTAGATGAAGTTTCCTTTGCAGAAAGCAATTTTCCACATATATCTTCCTTTACCGAGTTTATTGATGATTGTCTATTAGCAACCACTGATTTTGAAATTGCTTCGGTTCGACTGTATCCGAATCCGTCACAAGATTTTGTCTCAATTACTTCAGAAAAAGTAATTACGGGCGTTCATATTTATTCAGTCTTAGGAAGGCTTATGTATAAAAATAGTTCGGCTGAAGGGATTGAAATGATTGATATTTCAACTTACGACTCTGGAATTTATTTTGTTAGCTTAGAAGCTACCGAATATAAAGGTGCTTTTCAGATACTAAAAAATTAGCCTATATTTAGGCTAGAAAACTTTAATAACTAAGAACATGAATAAGGGATTTGAAACTAAGTTTATAGGGTGGACATTTATTGCTGCAACCCTTATGTTATGGGGTGGTTGGGTGCTATCACCACACCACATTGGAGAATATATAGTGGCTTCAGATTTCACAAATGTTGGAGAAAATGTATGGTATTGGATATGGATGTATAGAATTCATATTTTTGGATGGGTAACTATGGCAATAGCATTAATGGCGCTTGTTTCAATTTCGATGAAAGGCCCGCATCGAGTTTTAATTTTACCCGGAGCAGGAATGGTCATTGCAGGAACACTCACCATTGCCATTGCGGCGGCCTACTACTATAATTATGGCGCCTGGGGCGTTGGTATGACCGAGGGGAAGTCTCCAGTGGAGATTGAACAATTTATGAGAGAAATACTATTTACAAATCAATATGTTACCTGCTTTACACGTTTCGGCCGAATATTTTCGGGAGTTGGCTTAGTACTTTTGGGCGCAGCTTTTGTTAAATGGAAAATGGTTGATTTGTGGTTAGGCTGGTTTACTATTTTATTAGGTCTTGCGGCAATGCTAGTGATTTTAGGAGTTCCTGACTATTATGAAACCTACAAACCACTTTTTCATGTGAAGGCTATTTGGTTGTTGGTTATGGGGGTTTTTATTCTTCGGAAGGGCGTTAATTTTCAGTCAAATACTTAATGTAAATCTCCCTCAGACCCATAGAGACGAATGGCTATTGGATAATTTGCTAAGCCACAACGCTATAACTTTATTTCCTGCCTAAGTTTAAGGGACTACTTAAGTAAAGTTATTGAAGGTAATTTTTAAGGTATAAAAGAAGCAAAATTTTCCATTGAAAAAACTGGAAGTAAAGTTTGTACCAGCCCTTTTTGTTGTTATCTTTGCAAACTTAAAATTATGGCGAGGTAGCTCAGCTGGTTAGAGCACTGGATTCATAACCCAGAGGTCGGCAGTTCAAGTCTGCTCCTCGCTACTATAGCTCCCCTGTATTGGGGAGTTTTTTTATACAAATATTTTGTTCAAAATTGTTCAAAAATATAAACACTTTTTTTTTAAGTTCGTAATTAAATCTATATATTGAACTTTCACGAATAACACTATGAGCGAAAAAATAAAATACGAAATGGAGTTCCCAATTCATGTGTCTCCAGCTCTATTATACCAATATATATCAACGCCTTCAGGGATGTCTGAATGGTATGCAGATAATGTAAATTCAAGAGGTGAGTTTTTTACTTTTATTTGGTCGGAGAGTGAGGAGCAAGCCAAACTTTTGAGCAAGAAAAGTCAGGAGCGCATTAAATTTCGTTGGGTAGAAGACGAAGACACCGATTTCTTTTTCGAACTGCGTATCCAGGTGGATGAAATTACAAAAGATGTATCTCTAATGGTTACTGATTTTGCCGAAGAAGATGAAATAGAAGAAGGAAAAATGCTTTGGGAGAATATGATTTCAGAATTAAAACAGATTTTAGGATCTACCTAAAATCGCTGTAAAATATAGTATCTTTGCACCGTCCCGTTCAAATGGGGTGGTTTTTTTATGGTAAATTTTAAAGGTAATATCACTGCCAAGTCTGAGGCATTATTGAAGGTGGACAACAGAGGATTGAATTATGGAGACGCTGTTTTTGAGACCCTTAGAGTTTCTGCAGGATCTGTATTTTTTTGGGAAGATCATTACTTTAGGTTGATGGCATCTATGCGCATCCTTCGTATGGAGATTCCAATGAACTTCACACTTGAATTTCTTGAGGCCGAAATTCATAAAACCATTCAATCGCTTTCGAGCGAGAGTAAAACATTTCGAGTAAAAGTATTGGTATGGAGAAAGCTAGGTGGAACATATAAGCCTATTACAAACGATATTGACTACCTTATAAGTTGTGAAGTTTTGGAAAATCCTTTTTATACTTTAAACGATTCGTTTTATGAAATGGAATTGTTTAAAGATCACTATATCACCTCAGGATTGCTTTCTACCTTGAAATCAAATAACAAGATTATAAACGTTCTGGGCAGTATTTATGCTAGTGAAAACGATTATGATAACTGTCTGCTACTGAACGAAAAAAAACAGGTGGTAGAAGCTTTAAACGGGAATATTTTTCTTGTCAATGGGACTACTATTAAAACACCACCTATTTCAGATGGTTGTCTTAATGGGATCCTTAGAAAGCAACTTATTGATATTTGCGATAAAATTCCAGAATATACCTTAGTTGAGGCATCTGTTTCTCCTTTTGAACTTCAAAAGGCGGATGAGATGTTTATTACTAATGTAATCACCGGTATTCAACCTGTTTCAAAATATAGAAAGAAAGAGTATACCACAGCAGTATCTAAGAATTTATTGGCAAAACTAAATGTAAAGGCTAGATTAGGTTAGTTGAAATTTGGGTTTTCGGGTGCATTAGACCAGATTACGTAATCACCTCCAAATTCGATCATCTTTTCTTTCCAAAAATCATCGTTTGATTTTCCGATAATGTCATTCTTATAGACATTTGGAGCAACTACCCAACTATTGACTTCAAGTTCTTGATCTAGTTGTTCGTTTTCCCATCCAGAATAACCTAGGAAAAAACGTATTTGGCCGTCATTTAACTTATCTTCTTGCAAAAGGCCTAAAATAGCATTGAAATCACCGCCCCAATATATTCCATTTGAAATTTCAATACTGTCGGGAATAATTTCGGGAATTCTATGAATAAAATAAAGATTATCCTGCTCTACAGGACCTCCATTATATACCTTTAAATTGGAAGTTAATTCGGGAATGAAGTCTTTTAATTTGTGCTCTAAAGGTTTGTTGAGAATAAACCCTACTGCTCCATTTTCATTATATTCTGCTAATAACACCACCGATCTGTTAAAAGAAACATCTCCAATAATAGATGGCTCTGCAACTAAAAGCGCCCCTTTGGAAGGATTAAGTGTTGTCATTTCTTGTTTTTTGGTCAATTAAATCTAACCATTAATTTTGAAAAAAACAATTTAATGCGATTTAGTTCAAAATTGCCATAAAAAAAACCCTTCTAGTAATTAAACTAGAAAGGTCTCTTATGATAATTTAATACAAATTAGTTTACACTACTCTGTAAGTCTGAACCTGCTTTAAATTTCACTACTTTTTTAGCAGCAATTTTTATAGTTTTTCCAGTTTGAGGGTTTCTTCCCTCTCTAGCAGCTCTTTTAGAAACTGACCAAGATCCGAATCCTACTAAAGATACTCTGTTTCCGTTTTTAAGTGATCCTTGTACATTACCTAAAAAAGACTCTAATGCTTTCTTTGCAGCTGCTTTTGTTACACCGGCATCAGCTGCCATTCCGTCGATTAAATCTGATTTGTTCATAGTTTGATTAAATTAAAATGTTTGGTTAAACTTCAATTAATTGCTCTACAAAATTAGCAGGATTATCGGTTCAGGCAAGTAATAGCGGGCTAAATCACGTTTTTTGTTGATAACTTCGGGTGTTTGTTAATAAACCTAGCCTAATTTTAGGTGATTTTAACCAAATCAATGATAGTAAGGGTTTACAATAGTTTTGATTCTGGATCAAAAGAGTATCCATTTAGGAGTGCTGAGCTATCCATTTTTCGTTTACCAGGGAGTTGCATTTCCTTAATAAATAGGTAGCCATCTTTTACGGCAACCTTGATTTCTTTTTTAGTTGTAAAAATACGCCCAATAGAGTTTTGATGCTCCTCTTTTATTATACTTGTACTATAAACCTTAACCTTTTGCTCTTGATTCTCATTAACTAGTATAGACCAAGCTGCCGGATAAGGAGAAAGTCCACGAATAAAAGCATTAATAAGATGTCCTTCTAACGTCCAATCTATTCTAGTGTTTTCGGCAGTCAGCTTTGGCGCATCCTTTAAGTTTCCATGGTTTGATTGAATCTCAGTAGACACATTGCCTTTTTCAATTAAGGAAACGGTATCGATAACAAGATTACTTCCAAGAAGCATAAGCTTATCGTGTAATGTGCCTACAGTCTCTTCATCAGAAATAATTATTTCGGAAGAGGCTATAATTTCTCCAGTATCAATTTTATCATCGATAAAAAAGGTGGTAACCCCTGTTTTGGTTTCATTATTAATAATTGCCCAATTAATAGGTGCCGCTCCTCGATATTGCGGTAGGAGAGAAGCGTGTAAATTGAAAGTCCCATATTCTGGCATTGCCCAAACCACTTTTGGAAGCATTCTAAAGGCAACAATGATTTGTAAATTAGCGTTGAGGGACCTTAATTCGTTTAAAAAATCTTCATTCTTTAAATTTGTAGGTTGCAGTATTCTAATATTTTGAGAGGCGCCATAATCCTTTACAGCCGAAGGGCGTAGTTTCCTACCACGTCCCGCAGGCCTATCTGGAGCGGTGATTACTCCTACAATATTCTTTCCTTCTTCTACTAGTTTTTGTAAAACTCCTACAGCAAATTCTGGAGTTCCCATAAATACTATTCTAAGCTCGTTCACGTATTGATCTTATTTTGTTATTCTTCTTGTTCTTTTAGAGGAAGTATTTATTTTTAGTGTCAAGCTGTATTTTTTCAGCATCTACCAAAAGTTTCAACACCTCCAAAATAGTGTGTTCTGTAAAAGTAAGCCTTTCTGAAATCTCCCGCGAGTTCATTGGAGCTACTTTTAAAAGTTCTATGATTTTTTTTGAAACCAGAGTTACTTGGTGTTTGTCTATAGGACTTCTATCTCCTTTAATGCAAACCGAGCAAATTCCACAGGGCGTTATATTAACTTCTCCAAAGTAATTGACCAGTTGCAAGCTTTTGCAGGTAGTATTGTTTTCAACATAGCTCAAAACAGCAGCAACTTGTTCCTTCTTTTTTTTATTGAGGGCATCTATTTCTCTGGCCACAACATTAATAGTCTTATCGTCTTCCCTAGGAACTAGAAACGTTAGGGAGGCGTCTGTTGTATGAAGCGTTAGTTCTAACAATTCGTCACGCTCCATTTTTTTTAATACTGAAATAATTTCTGAAATATCCTGACCACACTTTTTTGAAACAAGCTCCAAATTAACTGCTGTAGGGGTTTCAAAAATGCCACCGTATAATCTTAATAATGTTTTTCCAATTACCGAAGCCTTCACATCATTTTGGAAATAAGATAGAAGAGCATCCGAAGAAATTATAAAACGCAATAGCGATTTCCTGCCAAATTGCTTCGATAATTGAATAATTGCAAGTCGGTCTAATGCATTTAATACATTGTAAGTTACAAGACTGTTAAGTTTATAGGTCTGACAAAATTCAGAAAAGCTAAAACTATGTTCGGTAAATTCACCCTCACCATATGGAATATGAAAGTAGTTGTGAAGTGTTCTATAAATTGTTTTTAAATCTGAAGTAGTAGCGAGAGAATCTACAAATTGTTTTTTAACTAGAATTTTATCGTACTCATTAAGGAGCAATAATGCCGTTGCGGCTTTTCCATCTCTTCCGGCACGACCCGCCTCTTGAAAATAGCTTTCCAAGCTCTCGGGTAATTGCGTATGTATTACAAAACGTACAGATGGATGGTCAATCCCCATCCCAAATGCGTTTGTAGCCACCATAGTTGAAACCTCCATATTTTTCCAAGCGGCTAATCGCTTTACCTTATCGCTTGCAGAAACACCTCCATGATAGAAAGTGCTAGAGATTTCCAAACTATTCAACTGATTACTAATTTCAATTGCATTGGCTCTGCTTCGAACATATACTATTGCCGATTCTTTATTGTTCTTGAGAAGGCGTTCTAGGCGGTATAATTTATCACTTTCTTCAAGTACTTGATAGGATAAATTTTTCCGAAGAAATGAATCCTTAAACACTTTAGGCAATTCCAATTTGAGTTCAAGAATTGTGTCTTTTAGGACTTCGGGAGTAGCTGTTGCTGTAAGGGCTATAATAGGAACCGAAGGATGTAGCTCCCTAAGAATTTGAATATTTTTATAGGCAGGGCGAAAATCATTACCCCATTGTGAAATACAATGCGCTTCGTCCACAGCAATAAAATTTACATTCATCTGCTTAATTGCATTCTGAACTAATTCTTGCTGCAAGCGCTCTGGAGATAGATAAAGAAATTTATAGTTTCCGTAGGTTGCATTGTCCAATAGAATGCCCAAATCGCTAAAGCTAATTCCTCCGGTAATTGAAAGTGCCTTTATACCTTTTTTCTTTAGGTCGGCTACCTGGTCTGTCATTAAAGCGACCAACGGTGAAATCACAATACAAATACCTTCAGTAACCATTGTGGGTATTTGAAAACAAATAGATTTTCCTCCCCCAGTAGGAAGCAAGGCTACCGTATCTTGGCCGTCCATTAAGGAGTCAATTATTTCTTCTTGTTTTGGTCTAAATGACGAAAACCCCCAATATTGTTCCAGAATTTGATGTGGCGTTTTCACAAAAATGGTTTCAAATGTTCTAGCATGTAGCTGGTCCTGTCCTCGATCGTCCCAGTTGGAACTTCTACTACTTTATAATCGTATTTTTTATAACCATCAACTAAAAACTGGTATACTCTTTCGGCTTGTTCATAAGACTCATATCTTTCATTGTCTTGCAGGTATATGGCTTTCCAAGGAGGAAGTAAGAACACCATATCATATCTGTTTTTATTACAGGTTGCTGAAAAATTTTCTGGATAATGTGAATCGATATAATCCATATAGGCGGTTACATCTGGCAGCCCTCTATCGAAGAATATAAAAGGAGAATCACAATCTGATGCTTCTTTAAATTGTTTCAATCGTCCTTCTAATAACTTTTCGCTAAACAACATTGGGTTAGTTAGAAACAGTTGTTCTATCCCCGCCTTTTGAGCTTCAATTATAACATCTCTTGAAATCTCATGCAAACAAGGGTAGCCTGCCTTTTCTAAATAATTTATTAAGGTGGTTTTTCCAGAGCCTGGCCCACCAGAAATAACAATTCTTTTTGTTTTCAATCGTTTAGCTTTAGTGAAGTGCTTTTAGTATTAAAACTTCTAAAAGACAAAGTACGTAAATAAATATTGATACCGAAAGTCTATCTTTGCAAGATATATATGTAAAAAGTCTATATGAAAGAAGATAGTAAAACAAAAGAGTTTTATGGTCGATTACGCGAACAACTAGAGGGAGATACGCAATGGCCTGCTCCCTATCTGTTTAAGTTTATAGTACCGGCCAGCCTTGAAAAAATTGCTGAAATAGAGGTGATTTTTGATGGAATGGATGCGAGAATTGTGACAAGAGACTCTTCAAAGGGAACATATACGAGTGTTTCCATTAAAGTTTCAATGAAATCGCCAGACGCGGTTATCGATAAATATCGTGAAGTTTCTAGCGTTGAGGGCGTTATTTCTCTATAAATTTAGTATTTTGCGTACCGATTTACTTCGAAAATAAAAGACCTCCTTAAAATATACATTTTGATAGAAGATATAGAGTACAATACAGAGCGTCCTAAGCTCATAATTCCAGAATATGGTCGCCATATGCAAAAAATGGTTGATCAAGCAGTGGCTACAGAAGATAGAGTAGAGCGAAATAAAATTGCCAAAAGTATTATTGCAGTCATGGGAAATTTAAACCCACACCTAAGGGATGTTCCAGATTTTCAACCAATGCTTTGGGATCAATTATTTATTATTTCGGACTTTAAACTAGATGTGGATTCGCCATTTCCAATTCCTACAAAAGAAGAATTGGCCGAACGTCCTGAACCACTTGAATACCCTCAAAATTTTCCAAGATATCGTTTTTATGGGAATAACATTAAACGAATGATTGATGTAGCTGTAAATTGGGAAGAAGGCGAAAAGAAAGAAGGATTGATTCTTACCATTGCCAACCACATGAAGAAATGTTTTCTTAATTGGAACAAAGACACCGTTGAAGATGATGTTATTTTTAATCATCTATTAGAGCTTTCTGACGGAAAAATTGATTTAAGAAATAGTGAGGAAGATTTATCTGCTGCTTCAAACCTGTTGAAGGCTAAAAAACGATTTAACAGTAATAGTACGAGTTCTGGTAAGAAAAACTACAAGAGTAATTCTAACAATAGAAACAATAGTAACCGCAAGCGGTACTAAATTTTCAGTATAATTTATGGGAACTTTTCAAATTGAAGGTGGGCATAAACTAAAGGGTGAAATACGTCCTCAAGGGGCGAAAAATGAAGCCCTTCAAATACTTTGTGCGGTATTATTAACAAACGAAGAAGTTGTAATTGAGAACATTCCGGATATAAGAGATGTTAATAAGCTTATAGGCATCTTAGGAAATCTTGGTGTTAAGATTAAGAAACTGGATAAAGGAAAATTTTCTTTTCAATCTGATAATCTGAATTTAGAATATTTAGAATCTAACTTATTTAAAGAAGAGGGAAGTTCGTTAAGAGGGTCTATAATGATTGTAGGACCTTTGTTAGCTCGCTTCGGAAAAGGATATATTCCAAGACCTGGAGGAGATAAGATTGGCAGAAGAAGATTGGATACCCATTTTGAAGGATTTATAAAACTAGGAGCGACATTCCGTTATAATAAAGAAGAGCGTTTTTATGGTGTAGAAGCGCCTATCGGACTTACTGGAACCTATATGTTACTGGATCAAGCTTCCGTTACCGGTACTGCAAATATTGTAATGGCAGCTGTTCTCGCTAAAGGAACTACTACCATTTATAATGCGGCTTGTGAGCCTTACTTACAACAATTGTGTAAGATGCTGAACTCAATGGGAGCGAATATTTCTGGAGTAGGCTCAAATTTATTAGTAATAGAAGGTGTTGATTCTCTAGGGGGATGTACTCATAGGGTTTTACCAGATATGATTGAGATTGGAAGTTGGATAGGACTGGCGGCTATGACGCATAGTGAGATTACCATTAAAGATGTGAGTTGGGAAAACTTGGGATTAATTCCAGATACCTTTAGAAAACTAGGAATTATTCTAGAAAAGCGAGGAGATGATATATTTATTCCAGCACAAGATGAATATGAAATTCAAGGTTATATAGACGGTTCTACCTTAACAGTTTCGGATGCTCCTTGGCCAGGATTTACTCCAGATTTATTGAGTATCGTTCTGGTGGTTTGTACACAAGCTAAAGGATGTGTTCTTATACATCAAAAAATGTTTGAAAGTCGCTTATTCTTTGTGGATAAATTGATTGATATGGGCGCGCGTATTATTTTATGTGATCCGCATAGAGCTACAGTAATTGGTCATAATTTCACCTCAGACTTAAAAGCAACTACCATGGTTTCTCCAGATATAAGAGCTGGAATTTCCTTGCTCATTGCGGCCTTATCGGCTAAGGGAACAAGTATAATTCATAATATCGAGCAAATTGATCGTGGGTATGAAAATATAGATGAAAGACTTCGTGCCATTGGGGCGAAAATTATACGGACTGAGAATTAAGATTATTTTTCTTCGGAAGTAAGTACAAAAAAATCATCCTCAAACAGGATGGTTTTTTTGTATAGTTAATTTTGAACGTACCTTTATTTGAAACTACGCATTTCTGTTTTTGTTAATTTCATCTTGTAGTTTTCTTCTTAAAAGTTGCTCATTTTCTAATGTTTTTTGACGATGCGCATCGAATTCACTTTCCATCTCGGATAATTTAAGACGAGCATCTTTTGTAACTGCATGACCGCTTTTAAATCTATAGAATAGTAGAATCAAAACGATAAGAAGTCCAACTATAATCGACCACATTATAGTGTTGTAAGTAGATTTTTCAGTTAGCATTCCAAATAAATGGATCCCGTTTTCTTTTTCTTTCGAAATGGCTAGGTTTTCTTGAGTTGCACCTAGATCAGCCTTCAGTGTTGAAATCTCAGTTTTTTGTTGTTCAATTTCGTCATTAGACTTTTCAATAATAACTTCTAAGGCGTGTATCGAATCTAAAACATTTGAACGAAGTCCTTGAATTTTAGTCTTTTTTATAACTTTAAATTCTTGATAACTATTTGATTTATCGATTACATCAGTAAACTGAGTTTCAATTGTATTCTCGTTTTCTTGAGCAAATAGTACAGTTGATAGTAGTAAAATAGTGAAGAAGGGGATAAACTTGGCTCTCATTATTTAATGGTTAGATGTGTTCCGTTAATTTAACAGTACAAGAGTAGAAAAATTGTATGAGATGACCCAAATTAAGGTCTTAATTAAACTTTTTTTAACAACTCACTAGTTATCGTTTTGACAATAATTTAGAGCGCCAGAAGGACATTTTTTTATTTGTGAAATGATTTTTTTGGTAGTAGCGGCGTCCATATCAATCCAAGGAATCACTGAAGTTCTAAAAACTTCGGACAATCCTTTAGCACAATTTTCTGCGTGAATACAAACTTCAGGCTTATACGTTACAGTAATCTCTCCATTGGTGAATTCATTTACGAGGGTTTCCATAAGCTTACATTTGGGGGTTATGTATATGCTAATTAATTAATTTACTCGATAAATATATAAAAATATTCGATATAACTATTTTTTTTATAGGAAAAATCCTGTTAATTAATTGAATAACAACACTTTTAGTACCTAGAATTGTTTTGGAAAGTACCCGTTTTATACTCCTAAGAGACTATCTAAGAATCTCTAAAATTAGATTTAAACAAGATGATTTAACATGGTTCATCACAACAGTTGTCGTCTTTTACAAGTTTGCAGCTTACTACCGCTAATAAACAACCCGTAATTGGAGCGGTGATATAGATCCAAAGATGTTCAAAGTGACCAGAAACTAGGGCGGGAGCAATAGAGCGTGCAGGGTTCATGGAAGCACCAGTAATTGGTCCCGCGAACATTGCTTCCAAAAGAACTATTCCTCCAATGGCAATTCCGGCAATCACTCCAATCTCTTTAGATCCCGTTGAAACATTAATAATGACTACCATTAGAAAAAAGGATAGAATCACTTCGAAGATAAAAACTTTCAAAGCGCTTAATTGTGGCAGGGTCGCGCCCAGAAGCTCATTTTCAGGAAAAAGGAAAAGCAATATACCACTGGCAAGTAAAGCACCAATAAGCTGAGCGATTATATAGGCGGGAACCTCTTTCCAAGGAAATTTTTTTGCATAAGCAAAGGCTATCGTTACAGCGGGGTTAATATGTGCCCCGCTAATATCGCCAAACGCATAAATCATTCCCATAACTATGAGTCCGAAAGTCACGGCAACTCCTGGATGTGTTACCGCCCCATTAGTGAATTCATTTATTATTATTGCTCCTGTTCCACAAAAGACCAGTGCGAAGGTTCCTATGAGTTCTGCTATATAACGCTTCATAAAGCAAAGGTAGGATAGTTAAGTGAACTCTTTTTAAGTTTTTGTTAACTATTTAAAATGAAAGGTGTCGTAACTTAGCCATAACGTATAAAAATTAAAAACACTAAACATGAAAAAAATTTTCCTTTTTCTTTTTGTAGCTGCAGTAGTAGGTACTATTGAAGCACAAATTAAGACCCCAGCTCCAAGTCCATTTCAAAAAATTGAGCAAGTAGTTGGATTAACAGAAGTTACCTTAGAATATTCTAGACCTGCAATGCGTGGGAGAACAATTTTTGGGGGACTCGTACCCTATGATAAATTATGGAGAACAGGAGCCAATGCAAATACAAAAATAACATTTAGCGATGATGTAGAAATAGGAGGAAAGGCTTTAAAAGCTGGGTCTTATGCTATTTACACAAAACCATCAGCACAAAGCTGGGAGGTAATATTTTATACCGATTCTAACAACGGAGGGACTCCTAGTACTTGGGAAGAAGAGAAAGTAGCGGCTTCCTTTAATGCTAAAGTTTATCCTTTACCAATGGATATTCAATCTTTCACGATGAGTTTTGACGACTTAACCAATGATTCTGTGAATCTTGGGATGATGTGGGAAAATGTATATGTAGGTGTGCCAATTAAATTTCATACAGATAAGGGGGTTTCTGCTAGTATCGATAAAGTAATGAATGGTCCATCTGATAGAGATTATTATGCTGCCGCTGTTTATTATTTGGAATCTGATAAAGATATTAATCAGGCTAAAACTTGGATAGATAAGGCTATTGCTATGAGAGAAACACCCGCTTTCTTTTATTACAGACAACAATCCTTGATTTATGCTAAATCTGGAGATAAAAAAGGTGCAATTAAGGCAGCTAAGACATCATTAAAGCTTGCGAGAGAGGCAGGAAATGATGATTTTGTGGCATTAAACGAAAAGTCATTAAAAGTTTGGGACGGTCCAGTTATTAAAGATAAATAAACTACTGATTCTTATTTTAAAAAAGCCTCTTGATCATTTCAAGAGGCTTTTTTCGTTATTAACAATAGTATCAACTAGCATACCTAGCTCTTTAGAAACTTTAGTTGCACCCATATAATTTAAATGATGATGGTCCGAAAAATCGGAATCTATAAATAACGTATCATTTATGTGGTTGAAATCGTAAAAATCGATTCCCAATTTGTTGTAAAGGTTTTCAAAATAAAAATGTACCGAATCTGAACCATTTTCTTTGATCCTCGTAGGTGGATAAGGGGCTCTAATTGGTAAAAATGTAACACCATTGGTTGTGCATAATTCTGAAATAAGTGAAATATAATGCTCAGTTTTTTCTTTTGAAATGGACATATTTTTAAAAGAATACAATGAGCCAAATTTTGAAATACTAATAGAATCTATCACTTTATCGCTATAATAATAACCCTGAATACGATAGGAATGATCTGGCACTTCTTTTACAGATTTTATGCTGTTGATTATATCATTTTTAAAATACGACTTATACTTTAAAATGGGGAACATATAGTTCGAAACACCTTGACTTCCGAAGCCATTAAAAATCATATCAAATACACCGCTTTTAGACATAAATTTTCCATTTGATAAAACGTGAAAATAGTCCGGGTCATTACTAAAAGAAGGCAAAAAAGTATCGTATACTATTATTTCGGGTTTTTGATATTTCAGTATCTCTTTCAGAATGTAGTAGGTCTCTATGATGTTTTGCGAACCACTACACATATTGTAACTGTTGGTTTTAGCAATGCTATCAATTATGAACGGATTATAAGCACTGTCGCCTCTGCTAGAGCCAACAATTATAACGTTAAATTCATTGGCTGGATTTTGGATGTCCAGCCACTTTACTTGAGTATCGTGGGTTTCATTTTTAATCGCTTCTCGGCGGGGTTTTTCATATAACCAAACAACTATATAAGACACCAACAAAACGGGCATCAGAAACAGTAATAGGGTTTTTATAAATCTTCTCATACCGACTTAGAATTGAAAATAGATGAAGGGTTGCTCTTTTCCACCAAACCAATAAATCGCTATTATTAGGACATAATAAAACGCATATCTAATTGGTTTTCTCCATTTTGAACCTATTTTTGAAATAGCAAATAACTCTTCCCGTCCCTTCCATTCTATAAGGACAAAGATACTTACTAGAATTATTGTTGTTAACGCTCCAAGCATTCCTGGAAACTTCGGAATTGAAAATAAAGAAGATGAGAAGATTCCATTTATATATTCTAGTGCGTGGTCTATGTTCTCAGCTCTAAAAAAAACCCAAGCTAGTGTTGTTAAGCAGAAAGTAATCACCATTGACGAAAATTCCTTAAGGTTGGGAACTGATTTTCCTTTAGCAATAATGTCTAGATTCGATCGATTTTTATTGGTGAGTAGTAGTGGAAGAAAGAATAACGCGTTTAATGCTCCCCAGGCAATAAACGTCCAATTTGCGCCATGCCAAAACCCACTTACTATAAAAATTATAAATATATTTCTTACTCGGGTTAAACTGCCAACCCGACTTCCGCCCAAAGGTATGTAGACATAATCCCTAAACCAGGTAGAAAGTGAAATATGCCACCTTCTCCAAAATTCGGCGATATCCCTAGAGAAATAAGGAAAGGCAAAATTCTGCCTTAAATTAAACCCGAATAACCTTGAGGTTCCAATGGCAATATCTGAATAGCCCGAAAAATCACCATAGATCTGAAAAGCAAAGAATATTGCACCCAGCACTAAGGTACTTCCAGAATATTCTCCTGAATTGTTGAAGATAGAATTCGCGTATAGTGCACAATTATCCGCAATCACCACTTTTTTGAACAGTCCCCAGAGTATTTGTCGCAATCCATCAACTGCCATGGAATAATCAAAAGTCCGTTTTTTAAAGAATTGTGGTAATAAATTGGTTGCTCTTTCAATCGGACCAGCAACCAATTGAGGAAAAAAGCTTACAAATGCCGCAAAAGCAACAAAATTGGAAGTAGGTTCTAGTTTTTTTCTATAAACATCAATGGTATAACTCAGGGTCTGAAAGGTGTAAAAACTAATTCCAACAGGCAGTATGATATGTAAGGAGCTGGATTGAATATCCATTCCGAAGAAAGTAAAAGCACTCACAAAATTGTCCAAGAAAAAATTATAATACTTGAAAAAACCAAGAAACCCAAGGTTGACAAGTATGCTTATCCATAGTAATAGCTTACGCTTCGATACATTTTCTTGTTGAGAAAGACTTCTACCAACGGCATAATCAATAAGGGTGCTAAAAAGAATTAAGGCTAAAAACCGCCAGTCCCACCACCCATAAAAAATGTAGCTCGCCACTACAATTAATAAATTCTGATACTTAAGTTTGCTTTTATTCAGAAGCCAATAAAGCAGAAATACAATAGGAAGAAAAAACGCAAAATCTATTGAATTGAAAAGCATTAATTATTGTGATTATTGAGAGTTTTAACTAAAAAATTGAAATGCAATTCGTGCTGCTTTTGTTTAATAGTCCTCTAAGATAGCAAAAAGAGGAGAACTCAGTGGGTATTGTTCGGAAGTTTGAATTTAGATCCTTACATCATTCATTCTTCTCTAGAACAATTTCCATTTGTTTTAATTCTCCATCAATATTCTTCGGAATCTCTAGTGCTAGAATTTCACAGATTAAAGGAAATACATGAATGTTCTTTACTGAAGCTAATTCAACTCCCTTTTTGAATGCTGGCCCATTTGCATAAAAGACACCGTGCATATCTTTATAAATAGGGTCGTATCCGTGAACCCCAAATGTTTTATTGGGGCTGTTTTTTTTAGCCTGAATTCCCTTTATCGTAGAAAAATAATACCCATAATCTGGAATGATTTGAATAGCGCCCCAATCCTTACTTTTTGGAGGAGTTTCGAATCCTGGCGTGTTTTCAGTTTTATAAACTTTGAATTTATTTTCTCGTTGTTTTAAATACTGAAAAACAGAATCTAGCTGAACATTTTTTTTAAGATGTATATTCACAATTGAACCATTATTGATCGCTAGGAATAAAGAATCATTTTTAATATCCTCAATAGGAATGTAATTGCTAGCAGAAATAGGAGCCATCCCGTGATCCGAGACGACAATAATATTTATTGGAAGTTCTGTCGCTTTGGTTTCTTCAAATAAAACGCCTAAATCTCTATCTAAATCGAAAAGCGCTTTCTTCAATTCTTCATTATTATTCGGACCATATTTATGTCCAACATCATCCATATCTGAAAAATACAAAGTTATTAAGTGAGGCCTTTTTTTTGCTGGCAGCGATAACCAATTTAAAGTCTGTTGAACTCGTGCACTATTTTTTACACTGCCATTATAATTATAATAATAGGTGGGTCTTATGCCTTGAATGCTGGCTTCTGTACCAACAAAAAAGTAACTTGCAGAAACAAGATTAGCTTTGTCTGCCTGCACCCAAATAGGCGATCCACCATAATAAGTGCCATCCTCAACCATCTCTCGATTCCTTATTTCGTAAGTTAGGTTCTTTTTGTAATTATAAAATGAATTTCCTACTATGCCATGATGATCTGGGTACATCCCAGTGGCAATAGTGTAGTGATTTGGATAGGTCTTTGAAGGAAATGATGGTATTAGTGCCTCCGCTTTAACACCATTATTTATAAACTGACTTAGATTAGGTGGGTTGAATCTTTCAATATAATCCCAGCGAAATCCATCTAAAGAAATTAATATGACATAGGGTTTTTCAAGAGCGCTTTTTGAATTTGTCGTTAGTTTTGAAATTACACTATTACCCGACGAGCAAGATGATAAAATAATCATTCCTAGAATTAGGATAAACTTAGATATAATATCAGTTTTCATGATTTTCTTGTTGTAGATTCTAGTTGATTCACCGCACATTATTTCACATTTTTGAATTTTCTTATTAAACTCTAAGTGAACCTCGAAATCCTCGAGCTGCGTAATAGGATTCGGCACCATTATGATAAATAAATACTTGGGAAAAACGAAAATCGCCAAATATCGCTCCTCCTAATTTCCTTATAGTTTCTGGGGTTTTTAGCCAACTTGAAGTTTTTGTATCAAAATTACCCAGCTGTTGTAATTCTCTATACTGAGCCTCTGTTAATAGTTCAATTCCGATAGCAGTAGCCATTTCAATGGCACTAGTTGTAGGCTTGAACTTTTTTCTAGATTCGAGGGCCTCTTTATCGTAGCACACACTTCTGCGGCCAATAGGGCTTTCTGAAGAGCAATCAAAAATAACAAACTCATTACTTTCTTTGTCAAATTTAATTACATCGGGCTCGCCTCCAGTCATTTCCATTTGATCTAGAATCCATAACTTTTGACTATCTGATTCTAATTTAACAGCAATGTCATTCCAATTCAAATCTGAATGACGATGCATATTATTCTTGAAACGAGATTCTAGAATATTGAGGAGCTCTTGTTTTCGTTCCGATGAGATTTCTTTTTTAACTTGAGTTTTCATAAATCTATTTTATTAATACATCATACGTTTTTGGCTCTAATTATCTCAATATAAGCGTAACTTTCCTTATTTCTGGTCATTTAACCAGCGATTATAGCATTTTTCTAAGAATGAAATTCCTTCTTTTTGATATGCTTCGGTAAATACCGTAAAATGATCGCCCGGATAATATTGAAATTCAATTTCAGCATTTAGTTTTTTCATTTCGTCTTCCAACAGCGCAACCGAATGGTTTAAATAGAAATTGTCGCTAGTACCAACAGAAATTCTGATTTTGTTATCAAGGTCGTTCTTCAAAGAATTCCAGTTTTCTCTAAGATAAATGGATAAGTCGTATCTCTTCCAAAGCGGAATAGCATCTTGGTTTACATCACCTTTGGGAAGATTTACCAATCTAATTCTTTTTCCGTTTTCATCATAACCCCCAAAGACAGCGTCAAATGAATGTAATTGAGATCCTCGATAAATTACGTTTTCGGTTTTGTTTAAATCTTTAGAACTTACTACGGGAAACCTTCCAGCTATGGTGATGTCTGCCAATAAATTACCGTTATCATCATAAAACATATTTTTAGTTTCATATATATTTTTATTCTGGTAATTTCTAAAATCTACCTGATCTGGAGCACTCGACCAAGTCCCAGAAAATACTTTAGGATAATTTATTTGTAACCATAAACTGGTCCAACCACCACTACTATGACCAAATAATAAGTTGGCCTTATTGGTTTGGTATTTTTCATTAAGTGCTGGAATAAACTCCTTAACCAGTGCATCTCCCCAAGGACCATTGACGTCACTATTAGCATAGGTGGAGTGTCCTTCAGAACAATTTCCATCTAAATACACAACAATGACGGGTTGCTCTCCAAGATTAGTAAATTTATATTTGCCCTTAGCAGAATGCAATTTATAATTTGCTCCAAAGCCGAAAATGGAATAAATCACAGGATATTTACGATTCGGATTTTCATAATACCCTTCGGGTAATCCTATGGCAGCATTTACAAAAATATCTTTACCATGGAAATCACTTAATAACTTTGATTTCACACTCAATTCTTTCAAATATTCTGTTTCCTTAAATGTAATTGGACTTATCATTTTTTCGGCCTCTAATTTGAAAACAGCATCGAAATCCTTTGTCAAGTTTACTTGAATGCTTTCTGAATATAAATTCCCAGAACTTGTGCCGATATTGGAATCGCCCAGGTTTCGATCAAAAACTACCTGAGCGTAATAGCTTCCTCTTTCTATATTTGAAAGCTCCACAGGATAGGAAATCGCATTATCATTGAAAGTGGCCACTTCGTTTGGCTTTAAATTGTTCACTACAATCCTATAAGCAGGGATTAAATCTAGCCCCACAAAAACATCTTTTGGGGTTTTATTTTCTTTTGATAAATACAAAAGTATGTTTCCTGAAAAATTTTCTTTAAGTAGATCCTCTTTGAAGCTAACATCAAATGTCTGAGCATTCGATTGAAACCCATAGGCTAAAAGAAGAAAAAGTGTAAGCGTTAGTTTTTTCATGTTTTTTATTTAAGTTATTCAAGAAACACTGTATAGAACAGTCCTATTTTATTAATAGCTTTTTAGGTGATAACAATCGACAAAATATCATTTGATGCGCTTTGCCTGTGTGGTAAAAGACAAGCCTTGCTGGCTCATAGTCGAGTTCATTATTCCTTCGAACAAAGGTTCTGGACAATTTTTTGGAATTTTCCATTCAAATATAAAGTTTGAGCCAGTTCCTCCGGCCACATCGGTTTCATCAATAATGATCTCTGTTGTTTCTAAGGGCGATAAATAAATAGGCTGGTCAAAATATTTTCTAACCGATTTACCGTGGGTATCAAAATATTCGGCTTTCAGGAGATAAATAGTGTCAGAATCGCTTGTATTCCTTAAACTTACCATAGCTGTAAGGTTGTGAGTCTTATGTTCTGTTAGGCTATATATCTGTGAATAAACAGATAAATATGATTTCCCATATTCAAGCGAATCTTTGGCACTTATGTTTGCAGATCGTTTCGACCAGTTCTCAGGGTTTATTGAGCTCATTTCTTTCTGCTCGGTACAAGCAAAAAGTAGGACAATTAATAGTAATGGAATATAGTTTCTATTCATTATAATTCAATGTTTTTTAATTTGGCAAATATTCGACTTGCATTTCTATGTAGTGCTTATAAACCTGTCCGTTTCGGCGGAACCATACAAGCAATCAGTTTCAGAATAATCAGAAATAAAGATAACTAAATTATTGAACGAATCTCAACGCCATTGATAATTCCAGCTTGTTCTATAAATACGATGTTCTTAATAGTTTTTATTCAGAATTTAGAATTCTGAATTTTCATTGAAGTTTTCAGTCAAAGCATTTATAATTTAAATTTTATATATGAATAGAAATAGCTTTGGAATGATATAATTATACAAACTCAAAACCAATCGATGATTACAGATAGCGCTATTAATAAGCGCGAACTTATTGTAACTGGAAAACAATTGGATTTTTTTAACCGTGATACTAATGTCAAACTTTCTGTTAAAACACTGGAAGATGTTAAGCGGATACTAATAACGGATTCCTGAAGACTGCAACAGATATAAGTCCTAATTCAATTGTTGGGCTCTCTGAGTTTACTGGAATTACTAAGTTGTCCAGCATGGTTGAATTATATTTTGGACATCTTTTTGGTACATGGGAAAAGGAAACCGAATTGATTGTTTTTAACCCGCCCTGGTTACCTGAATCACATTACCCAGATAATAATGACGAAGCTATTTATTATAATGATAGTCTGTTTTCTGAATTTTTCTTTGAAGCCAACAAGAGGCTGCTACCAGAAGGAAAGCTTGTAATCATATTTTCAGATTTGGCTCAAATAACCCATGTGACGAAGGACCATCCAATAGAGAAGGAGCTAGCTGAAGGAGAGCGGTTTCAGTTGGAGAAATGTTTAACAAAAACAGTGAAAGCAGCTTCAGAAAAAACAAAAAGAGATCAAAACTGGCGCTCTTCCGAAGAAGTGGAGCTTTGGATACTCACTAAAAAGTAGGAGTATAGCTTCCTGGTCAATTGTAAGCTTGGTGTTTATTTTAACTAATCATTTAATTTTAGTCCGGTAGTTTCTTGTCCACCTTGCAGTAAGGTCATACTTTCTACGTTCCCTTCCTCATTTAAATTAAAAGTGACTTGAGCTTCTACTACTTTCAGATAAAAGACATTTTCAGATCTAGGATAGATTTCGAATTCACTTTGACCGGTTGCTTGTGCTATCATCTGACTGCCATTTTTTGAAACAGCAATCACAAATCCTGGAGCTAACTCATACTTACCAACATAGCGTTCTAGAATATTTTCATCTATAATAATTTCCTTGAATAAGCCGTCCGTATTTATTCCTAATTCCTTCAACACTTTAATTCCTCCTTCGTTGGCAGGGTTTAGTTCTACGGATCTCTGGTAGTTTTCAATTGCCTTTTCGGTAGCACCGTGTTTTAAAAGCGCTTCACCATAACTATCATATACATTGGAAGATTTTGGAAATGCATCAACGTTTATTTTAAATATAGCGAGCGCATAGTCTACATTTTCTTTGCTTAAGTAATGATAACCCAGCTGATTTAATTGATCTTCCGAAAAATTGTAGTGGTTGGATTGATTCTCCTTTAATTCTGCATAATGCACATTAAGCTTATTTATTCCCTCCACGTCAACAATTTGTTTCAATTTATTGGCAACTGAAGGTAATATGTTACAACGATTACCCAAAGATTCTCCAGTCTTCCAATAAATCCAATCGCAATATACTTGGCGATATATATTATGACCAGCTCCTCCATTTGTTATCATAATAAATCCATCATTGGTTGCAGGGTTTAGTCTTAAAAAAGCATGCCAACCTGTATTGGCTCCGCCATGACCCACTAAAGTCACTGAAGTTCCTTGAATAGAATCAATCTGATATCCCAAACCATAAATTCCATTTGAAGCTGGCGCTGGTTCCATCATTTGTTTTAGGTAGGCTGGTGATAAAATTTGCTGCTGTTTCTTGTTCTTTTTATTAGCATAAAGGCTTGCTTGTGCAAATTTTGTAAAGTCTTTAATTGTGGTATGCAACCCTGCTGCGGCTTGAGCTGTGAATAATTCGAAGTCGATTACTTCTCCAAAGTTGTTATGCTCAAGCGATGACGCATTTACTATTTTTTCATCTATGGTATAACTACTGTTTATCATCCCAAGAGGATTTAATATTGCTGCTTGCATATAATCTTCAAATTTTTGCTGGGTGACTTCTTCAATGATTAATTGGAGTATAGTAAATCCTCCTCCAGAATATTTCCATTTCGTTCCTGGCTCCATAATAATTTCAACAGGTCCTGGACCATTGTTCTTTCCATTTAAAGACTCTTCAAGAGTAGGTAATTCGTCGTTTGGAGACCAACCTGGATAGCCATGCAATGATAATCCGGCAGTATGACTTAACAATCTTCTAATTGTAACCTTATCTGAATCAAATTCAGATTCAGGTAAATGCCATCTCGTTAGATATTTTTCGGCTGGTGCGTCAAGATCAATTCTACCTTCTTGGACGAGTTTCATGACTCCCCAAGCGGCGATAGTTTTGGATATAGATCCAATATTAAAACCAGTTGTAGTTGTCACTTTGGTTTTTTTATCAATATTGGCATACCCATAACCTTTTTGTAAGATAATTTCTCCATTTTCTATAATGGCAATTGCAGTCCCGGGAACGATGAAGTCATTTAATAATTGAGGAATCTTTTGGTCTAACTCACTTACGAAATGTGAGATTTCTTTTGATTCTTTTTGAGCGCTTAGCGTGAAAGAAATTATAAGAGCTAAAAGCGGTGCTAACTTTTTAATCATTTTTAGTGTTTTAGTTATGACGACTCGGGATAAGATATGCTACAATTAACAATGTTTTGGAAGAATTCCTTAACCAGAGGAGTCTGTGGTTTCTGTTATTTATTGATGACACCAATACTTATTTTGAAATGATGACTCCACCAATCATTTCATTCTCCGTGGGTTTTTCGAACCAGGTTTCCATAAAATCAAAATTTTCCTTAGTCACTTCAAATTCGAAAGTCTCACCTTTTTCTGAATTTCTTTTCATTATTCTATGCAATCGAGTTTCTTTTGAAATATCCAAAAAGTGTGTGGTTAGTTCAAAGTTATTAGCGGCCGCATATTTTCTAAATTTTTCCCGATGCTCTATTTTCGAAAGACCTAAATCGAGGATAGAATCGGTTTTTGAGTGTTCCAACTGAGCAACCAATTCTAGAATCATTGTCTCGGCTCGCTCAATTCTTTCCAGAAACCATTCCAACCCGTCTGTTGGGTTCTTGTCAGCAAAAAATAACGTTTTGTTCCATGTATCGATTGAAAAAATAATTCCATTGGTTTGTTTCTTCAATTCGTTTGAATATGTGGTTTTTCCGGAGCCTGTATTTCCAACTATAAGGTGAATCATTTTTTTTCTTTCGGAGTATAAAGATAGCAATAATCTGGGGCTTGTATATAACTGGGTGGATACCGTTGATTATTTATTCTTTAGTGAAATTATTCTTTGGTTATGGTAATCATCGCCACTTATCTCAAAAGCTTTCGTTACATATTTAATCGCATTATCAATATCTCCATTTCTTTCATAGTAATCTGCCATCGAATCATAAGCATTAGCACTTTCAGGATAAAATTCAACGGCAAAATCGAAGTACATTTTCGCTTTTTCCATTTGTTCCATATCCATACTCATATAACCCTGCATATTCAATAAATAATCGGGGAAAGGTGGTACTGGGTATCCGAAATAAGTTTCGAGTTTAGTTTTACGATATCTAATAGATTTAGAAAGCGTGTCTACGGTAGTAGTTGGTAAATTATAATGGTCAATATTCTCCATTTGATACCATTGAAAAACCGAGATTAAGCCATCCATTAAGGAAGGAAAGGCAATAGTTCCGTGTAAATCTCTTTGATAAAATTTCCAATCAAAAGATAATCCATTTTGTTTGTTATTATTCACGACTTCAGAAAAGGCAATATTAGATCGTGCAAAAATGGTGAAGTCGGTTGTGTCCTTTTTCATTTCATTTAGGGTCATCTTAGAATTCTGCATATGAACCTGACCTCCAAGCGACATGAACAAAGACTTACCTTTATAATTGGAACTTGAAATTTTATCTTTTGCCTCTTTAATTAATTTTTGATTATCCCAATCAAGACTGGGGTCAATGGCCAAATAATTGGAAAATAGCTGCGGGTGATGCACTAAAGAATAGAGCGTAAACAAGCCCCCATAAGAATGGCCAATTAAGGTTCTAAATTTGGTAACGGGATATTTATTTTCTACAAAAGGTATTAGTTCTGTTTCTATGAACTTACTAAAATTGGCTGCCTCTCCGTGCTCTTGTTCAAAAGGCATTCCATACATTTCAGCAACTTTTGAGGTCGTTAAGTCACGCATTCTATTCTTTGCGTTTGAAATGCCAACAATAACCATTTCGGGCATAAAGCCTCCACTGTAAAAACTGAGCACGTTATTAACTGTTGGAAGCAATACTTTTCCGTCTAAAACATACACTACAGGATATTTTTCGTTGCTAGTAGGGGTGTAGTCCGCAGGAAGCTGCACATAGAATTCCCTTTGTTCTTTAAGGGTTTTGGAATACACACTATCCAAAGTACCAATTTTTTGTAAAAAGAAATCGGTTTGATTGGTTTGACCAAGTAGTAATTGTTGAAATAAAAAACTTAATCCAATTACAAGTATCGTTTTTAGTTTATTCATTATTAATTTCTGTTTTACGAGGTGAAGGGGTTTGAATTTCATTTTCTGAATTCAAATATAACTAAACAATTAGTTTGAACTAATAATTTAGTTGTATTTTTGTTTAGTGCATCATCATAATTTCCTTCGCTTAGTTTTTAGATGTCGTGATAAAAAATAATGATTTTGAATTATGAGAGGGGAGACGCTAGGGTGATTCTGGGTTACTTCACTATTGAAGTTTTAACCTAAATGCAGTAGAGGCCTTTGATTACTAACTGCCCTAGGCTGGTAGGACCAATGGGAGAAGAGCGTTAGATTCAAGCAACAATAAAAAATAGATTTATTACCGAATATTTAAATCTAGTAAAATTTTAGTCCTAATTCTTAAATGGATTGATGCTGGCGATTATTTTTTCTTTAAAAAATCCGCTACCAAGGAGTTATTATCAGACTCCATTTCACAAGTCCAACTATCTATTGACCAACGGTTATTTTCATAATGAAGTTGAATACTGTTCAATCCTCTGACATTTGATGAGACTTTCGGATCTGTTCTTATTTCAAAAGCACTCCATACTTGGGCGATATTACCAAATTGGCTTACTTCTCTTTTTAGTTCCTTTTCGTAAAAATCCTCTTTAGGTGAAAGTCCTACAGGAACGTATTCTGCTTCTAAGGAATGTGATTGCGCCACCCCATTTTCATCCAGCCTTGTTATAACAGCACTTTTAGAATGAATGTACTTATCTCGTTCAAATTCCCAGGGGTCATTACTCGAACCTGAAACAACATCATAATATGCGTCTATTATCGCATCAATTGATTTTACGTCGGCAGCATATTTTTCATCTGTGGTTTGTCCGAAAATTGAAGCACTAAGCAATATTAAAACAGCAAAGAGTGTATTTTTTATCATAATTATTATCCTGGTATAGGTTGATTTATGTCAGTTTCAAGGATTACCAACAGTATTGTATATGGTTGGTTGAATAAGAATTAAAGATAGTTAATTATTTGTAAGAATTTTAATTCTGGTGGTTAACTGGCATCTTTTTTTAAGCATTGATAACCATCGCTGCGACACTTGGGCCTATACTATATTATTTTCTTGTGCTCTCCTTTTTAGGCTTCCCATAATTTACATAGGGGTTTATCCGAATTGTGTCCAAATTGACCTCGAAGTAGACTCGAACTATACACGAACTAAACATTAAGTAAACATTAAGTATCTATGGAGTATCTATTTAGGTTTACCCGTCCTAAAATAACCATACAGGTTATTAAATAAATCCTGATATAATTATACCATTAAATACCTTAATCCTATAATGATTGTACAGTCATTTTAGGACAAGACATTGTTGTGTGTTCGTTATTTTTTATTCACCCGTTATTCGAGTTCCTTATCAATTTGAGCAATAATAGCTGTAAGGCTTTCTTTGTTTATTATAAATGTTCTCCAATAGTAAAAATTCTTTGATTGAAAATAAATGTTAAGATCAGCTATTAAATATTCATCTGTTAAATCACTAATGTTTTTATAAGGTTTATAAGTTATTATATGAGCATATTTATAATTTAAATCCGATGAGCGTTGCCTCAAAATTTCAAATAGACTTTCGTTAGTAGGCGCATTAAACGTATAAAATTGCTGAATATTTAAAAACAGGGATTCATTTGTTATGAGATCTGAATTGCCATCAGCAATCATTGCATCGAAGGCACTAGTGTTAGACCGAAACGGTGCATCGTATTCAAATAATATCGAGTATTTCACCTGGCTAACAGTGTCCATATCTTCAATATTGCCTATGTCTATAGGATATTTATAAGAAGGGAACACTTTTTTAAAGTATACTATTTCTTTACCCCAATAAGGCTTTAAATCTTCTATTCGTTCTAAATCTTTAATCATATCCGAACGAATTGCTTCTAAAATAGTGACAGCCTTAATTTTTCCCTTTTGAGTTTCATTCCAATTGTTAATAGATAGAGCAATTAAAATTCCAATAACAACCAGCAGAATTTCACCGACAGCATATTTTATATACTTGCCAGTTCTACCTGCCCGGTCGTTAGACGCGTTTTTTTCGATAAGGTCGTATCTAATTCGGCGAAAAAACTTAAACATCTATTCCAAGGTTAGTTAAGTTACACCCGTCCCGATGACTATCGGGAGCTATTTTAACCAAAGGTCTACAAGATCTTTGATTTGGCGTTGCAAAATTTTGTTTCGATAATCTAAAGAATTTTATCATTTGTAATGTGTTAGTCATAGTGAAGTACAAGGTTTTGGAAAAACTGTGGTTTAGGTTTTTTTAGCAGCAGTTTCTACTTTTTTTCTTTACGCAAAATTTTCTCCATTTTACGACCTCTTGCCAATTCATCAATCAGCTTTTCCATACGTCTGCATTGTTTATACAATTCAAATTCATCCTCTATTTCTTCAATTCGATAACCACAAACAACTCCTTTAATCAAGTGTGCATTTGGATTTATTTTAGCTTTTTGAAAAAATGTTCTAAAGGTTGCTTTTTCATCAATAAGCGCTTGTAACGCATCTTGGTCAAAACCAGTGAACCACTTAATTACCAGATTGAGTTCCTCTTTTGTTCTTCCATTTTTCTTCAGTCTATTCAGGTAAAGAGGATAAATGGATGAAAATATCATATTGGCAACCTTTTCATTTTTTTCGGATGTAACTTTCATTTTTTTTTGATTGGTACCAACGGTCTTGCATAAGAAAAGTTGAGTGGTTTAAGCACTAAAGTTAGCAAATAAATCACAGATATAGAGTCCGCGAGGACTTTGTAAGTAGGCTTTTTTCTGCAATTTTTTATACGGCGCTAGCCATTTACGTTATGCGTTCTTACCCACAGTATTTATTCGGTTGAACGTTGAACACATTTTTTATTATAAAGTTCTATAACTTTCCAAACTTCCTTATTTGAAAATTCGTTGTTTTCAATCTTTTCAATTAATAATGGACAATCGGTGAAATATTCTTTCATTGATTTTTCAAAGTTTTTAGCAAAAGGCAATCCCTTAGTGTATAAATGTACAACTTGGTCGCTTTCTCCAACTCCAACATAATAACTATATCTGGGAAAGTCAATTTCTCTATATATATTCCGGTTTTGAGCAATGGTGATATTTTGCCCATTGCTTAGTTTAACAATTTCTGAGGATTCATCACCTTGTATTGGAAATGGTTCGGTAGAAAATGAATTAGATAAAACGCGTCCTTCGTAAATTCTTATATAAAGACTTAAGCTATCAATGGAGACTATTTCCAATATCTCTGGAAATTTTTCGCCGTCTTTATACTTATATCTGAATTTTCTATAATAGTTATTTTCAAGAATATCAATTCCGATAATCTTCTTTGACCTATATGTTTTATATTTAAGAGTATCATTTTTAAATTTAATAGAAACTATAGAAGAAATTCCACTTACTTCGCCAATTCCGTTAACTCTAGTGCCATCTTTTAAAATGAGTACGGCGTTTCCTTTTTGAGCATAAGTCAAACTGCTAACTGCAATTAAAAATATTATAAGAATTTCTTTTACTCTATTTTTTTTCATCATTATGGACAACGATTTTGCACAGGATTTGTGGCGCGTCGCACGACGGATTATTCAGTCGTAATTAAGATAGTCTATTTGTTCAATTTATCAATGTATGTAGCATTTGAGCCATAAACTTATATATGTTGTTGTAGCCAGTTTTTTACTTATATATTTTCGTCTTTCATTGCAGGCATATTTATTTCTTTAACACAACTGGCACTTGTTGTAGAAATAATAAATTGAACAGCTTGAATTGCATCAGATAATGGAATTGAGCGTCCTTTTTGTTCTTCCAGGACGATTTGTGTTCCTTGTTCCATTTCATATTCTGTAGCTAAAGTTCCAAAATTTAGAATAGAAATTCCAATAGAATACTCTCTGAGTGTTTCTCTTAAAGAATGAGCTATTCCTCTAAGGGCAAATTTTGATGCAGAAAATGACACTTCTTTCCCATTATGGTTATCAAGAGCCCAAGTTGAACCAATTAGGATAATTTTAGATTTGTTTGATTTTTTCAGATTAGCCATAACTGCTTGTATTGATAAAATACAAGAGGAAACATTAGTGTTTAAAACATTAAGAATTTCAGCTTGACTACTTTTTTCAAAAGAATAATTTTTGGTAAAGCCTTCCTTTTCCCATATTCCTACATTATAGATTAGATAATCTATAGCTTCATCCTGAATTACTTTTTTAAGTATTTTGGTTGCGTTAATTGGTTCTGCCAAATCTGCTTTTATCCATTTTACATTTGGATATTCTTTTAAATAATCTGGTTCTGTCCTTGAAATTCCAAATATAACATCTTGTTTTTGAGGTAAATATTTAACTAAGGCTTTTCCTAATCCTTTACTAATTCCAAATATTAGATATTTACTTCTGCTCATTTTTTGTTTTTAATTGGCTACAACGGGTTTGGCAATGGCTAGTTGCGTTGGCGAAAACTAAGTTAACAAAAGAAAACTAACCATTAGGAAAATCCACTGGATTTTCCGAGTACACTCGGACTCAGGCAATCCGCCAGAACAACTCTATTCGGCTGGATAATTATACACATTGTTAGGTGCTGTGTTTTTAATTATAATTTTTCTTGAATCGCTTTTCTCAAAAAGTAAATTCCAAAAACACAAGTGACAATTGCAAACATAATTCCATTTTCACCTAGCCAATGTTCCGTTCCCTCATTTTTAATTGTTAATCCAGGCATTATTTTTTGAATATAAACATTACTTACAGCGTGAAAAATTACTGCTGGCCAAAGACTTTTAGATTTAAAAGTGTAGTAGGTCATAATGAAGGACATAGAAATAATTACTATGAAGAATGTTATAAATTCTAGTAGTATATTATTACTATAGTAAACAAGAAGTGGCCAATGCCAAGCAGCCCATATAAATCCACTAAATATAGAAACACCAGTAAAAGAAAGCACCTTTTTTAATTCATAGATAAAAAATCCTCTCCACCCGATTTCTTCTCCTAAAGTAGTTGCCATAGCTCTAATGACTCCTATAGTTCCTAATAAGATAATTGCTATAATTGTTATCGACGTTGGATTTAATGTCCCAATTCCAATTAAACCTATTTCTTTTGCCCAATCTAAAATTACTTCTGCATTTGTTAAGCTCCCGAATCCGAAAATCCAGATTAGTAGATATGTGATTATGCCGTATAAGGCTGGAACAATATAAGATAATCGGATATATTTCCAATTACCCCAATTCCAATTTAGAGATGAAATTTTACGTCCTTGTATTTTTAAAGTAGCAATTGCAGCTATTGCTGGGCACCACATTATAGCTCCAACATATATCCGAGATGGATACAAATTTACTATGGCATAATGAAATGGCGAGGTAAGAGCAAAGACGAGTGCAAGAAATAAAAATATTGTTCTCCAAGCGTTTTTTCTTTCTGGTATATTTTTTAGCATCTACTTTTAATGATTTATTTTAGAAAGACGATAAGAATGTAGTTTTGTTACATTGTGCTTAACGTGTTCTTGTATTGTTAGTTGCGAATTTCAGCTTGAGCACTTTGCTCCTAGGATGAGCAATTTATGGCGAAAATTTGGAGTTGAAAAAAGCGATACAGCTGTGTATCGAGATCTTTTCAACGTAACTAATATGCGAATTAAAGTTAGCTCGATCATTTAACCAACAGAGAAGTAATTAATTAAAGACGTTGTTGGCTAACGTAAATTATTCTTTTTTTATAAGATTGTTCATCTTTATTATTTTCCAGTTTTCATCAGTCTTTCTCCAGATTCTTGATGCGGTTTCTCGAAGAGTATCTTCAGTTTGAGATATATAGAGCTGACTTACATAATCATAGCCTAATTCTTTACTTAACAATTTTTGATTATGATAGGTTTTAATTACTTTTTTAGTTGGTAAATGAGAACAGAATTTTTTCAAATCGTTAAGAGTCCAAACTTTTCCACTTTCCCACATTTCAATATTTTCATCTAACGTTGCTAGTATTTGTTCACAGTTTTTTCCACCATCCATATAAATACTTTGGTAGTTTTGAGCTGTTTTTTCAAAAGCGATTTTGTCTGATTCCGTTATTGAATTTTCTTTATTACATGAAGAAAATAAGATGATAAGAATTATTAGATAGGTATTTTTCATAATGTTATGTATTATCATAATGAAGCACAATGGGTTCGTGTATGATTCCGTTTTGTAGAAATTCGGTAGAATTTCGGAGTCGAAATCAAGCCAGGTTAAAGTTAATGATTTTTGATTTAGTAAATAATAAGCCATGGATTATAGTCGTTGTTGTACTTTCGTTATTATTTTTTATTCAATTCCTTTTCAATAACACGGATTAACTTCTCATTTTGCATTATTAATATTTCTAAAACATCAATGTTATTTACAATTTTTAGAGAGGCCTCAAAAAGTATTTGTTGGAATTCGACTTCTTTTGAAAGTGCAATGAGTTCTGCGTTATTAATAAAATCATAAGATAACTCCCCTAAGGCTGTATTTTTATTTTTATTTTCAAACCAATTGTTAAGCTTGTACATTTTTTGAATTCCTAAATAAACGCGCATTTTTGTTTTTATAATATCGTTTAGTTCAGAGTAGACATCGTCCATGTCTTTCATGTTCCTGAAATAGGTTAATACCTCTTTTCTTATGCGATCATTAATGATTTTAGATGCTATGAATGGGTCGTTTTCTTTGGTTATAGGGTTGTAATAGATTAAATATCGCAGACTATTAGGGTTTTTTAAGACTACAGTTGTATCGTTTTTTACACCGGTTTTGTATAATTGTTCATGTAAAAAATCGATGCCTTTAAGTTCCTTGAGGTTAGTGCTATATGAAACAGAATCTGCCTTTATATCAAGCAATAAGTTACTGTATAAATCACGAAGATTACGGTTTTGTTTTCGTTGTTCATTCCAATTATTAATCGATAAAGCAATTAAAATCCCAATGACCACAAGTACAATTTCTCCTATAGCATATTTTAGATACTTTCCAGCGTTATTTTTTTCCATAAGATCAAATCTAATTCGTCGAAAAAACTTAAACATCGATTCTTAGGTTAGTTAGGTTACGCCCGCAAGCGGCTATCTCAACCAAAGGTCTACTAGACCTTTGATTTTGCCAAGCAAAATTGAATTTCGATAATCTAAAGAATTTTATCATTGGTTAGCGGTTTCTGGTAATGAAGCGAAACGGTCTCGTATAACCGTTAGTTACGGGTTTATATGCGTTAATTTTCGGTTTGGCACGGACTTTAGTAATTCCGCGAGTGGATTCGGACGTAGTCGAATCCGCCGTAATTGCGGTTATACATTGTTAGCACTTGTTTTTATCCTTAATAATTTAATTCCAAGTGTTATCAAGACAACTATCAATGCAATAAAAAATATACTTGTTGAAATACTCTTTATAACTGAAAACATATTAGTTGCATAAACTGTAATCTCTGTCAATTCGGGATAGTTATTAAGCATTGTGATAATTCCCAAATTCTCTAAATAATCTGCAATTCCGGCAATTATCGGTATTAGGCAGAGATAAGTATATGGGGAATTTAATTTGTTCAACTTCTTCAAGAAATATCCCAAAAGCAAACAGTAAGAAAGCCCGAATAATAGTGGGTAAATCATATCCACAGGTATTTGGTTGGTTAGATAAGTCAAACGTCCATTTTCTCCAAGAGAACTGAATAATTCACTTACATAATTCAAATTATATCCTGTGGGCATCATATCCAATAATTTCATTCCATTCGAAAATTCCATTGTTTTTGGAATTGTAACAGTCAGCATAAAGGTATAAACGAGGTTGGTCAAGATAAAAAGCACCAAAACCTTTTGTCCTGAAATATTCTTTTCTATGGTCTTTGTTAATCGTTTCATTTTTTTCTAAAATAAGTGCTAACGTGTTGTGTATGGCTAGTTACGTTTGCTAGTACTAAGTTAGTAAATAGAAAACGAACCAGAGGAAAATCCGTAGGATTTTCCGAGTCGACACAGACCAAGCAACCCGCCAGAACGATTCTGTCGGGCTGGTTAATTATAGACGGTGTTGTGCTTTCGTTATTTATAATTTAATCATATTGAGTTTCCTTAAGAATTTTATCAATCAATAGGTCTAATTCTATAAATAGGTTTTTGTTATCTGCAATCCAGTATAAAAATTCGTCAGTATTGTTTTCGAATTCAATTTCTTTAAAAATTTGAAGTTTATCCACCTTCAGGTTTGATTTTTCTTTCCAATTTAATGGACCATAGGCATCCATATCTTTAAAGGAATATTTCTTTGATAAATAGGGAAAAATCTCGTTATCTAATTTTGCGGTAAATCTTGTTGTTCTATCTGTCAATGCCTTCATCGTTCGTCCCCAATTATATATTAAATTAACCAATTCCTGATTTTGAAGCAATTCTAAACGTCCCGATTGTATTAGACCAGAAATGGTATTTTCCGAGGGTCTGAATATAGGAGGGTCAAAGGCATAAAAAAGTAAACTGTCGACATTTTGCTTTTTAAGATAATCATCGTCTTTGCCGATATTATTCATTAATTGTCTGAGGGCTGCCTCACATAATTTATTTTCCTCAATTCTTCTTTTTAAAATCGTTTTATTTTGCAAATATTCAGTATGAATGTTCTTTACAATGGTTTGTTCTTCAAGTTTCTGGATTCGTTCTTGGTTCCAATTATTGATTGACAATGCAATCAAAATTCCAATTACAACAAGTAAAATTTCTCCAATAGCGTATTTAAAATACTTTCCAGCGTTATTTTTTTCCATAAGATCAAATCTAATTCGTCGAAAAAACTTAAACATCGATTCTTAGGTTAGTTAGGTTACGCCCGCAAGCGGCTATCTCAACCAAAGGTCTACTAGACCTTTGATTTTGCCAAGCAAAATTGAATTTCGATAATCTAAAGAATTTTATCATTAGTAGCGGTTGTGTATTGTCCTGATATAGGTTGACCTTTTTTTTGTTCATTTTTCATTATTTAAAAGGTCAAAAGTTCTAAATTTTCTTTGTTCACTCTGTAGGAACGGTACTCAATTCCTTGATTACTATGAACGATTTTTGGTGTTTTAAGATTTAAGCTAAAATGTGGTCTTTTGGTATTGTAAATGGTCACCGCTCTTTTAATAATCTTCTTAGCTAAGGTAACATTTTTTACAGTTCGTTTTAATCCGAATTCATATTTAAGTGTTCTGTTGATTCTTTCGGCCACCGCATTTTCGTATGTATCGTATTGTTGTGTCATTGATAAAGTGATGTTATTTTTCTCTGCAAAGCTTGTATATGCTGGATTGCAATACTGAATTCCTCTATCGGAATGATGAATCAATTTTTCATTTGGATACTGTCGATTCTTAATAGCCATAGCTAGCGCATCGGTACAAAGTGAGGTTCTCATATGAGAAGCCAGTTTATAGCCCATAATCTGCTTAGAATAGGCATCTGTGACTAGCGCCAGGAAACTATGCCCTTTCTCGGTTTTGATATAGGTGATGTCACTTACCCAAAGTTGCTCAGGTCGAGTAGGTGCTTTGTCTTTTATCAGGTTTTTGTATTTGTAAAATTGATGTTTAGAATTGGTGGTTATGCAATGTCTTTTGGTTCTTGGAACCAGCAGGTTATGAGCTCTTAGAAACCGAAAGAATTTATCTCTTCCTATATAAATGTTTTGTTGTTTCATTTGTGTTTGAAGTAAGCTATATAGTTTTCTTCCGCCGGTTCGTTGGCTTATTTGTTTTCTACACTCCTGCACCATTTCAAAGAGCAACTGTTCTTGTTGTTCTTTTCTGTGATAGGCTTTAAGTCGTTTATAGAAGGCTTGTTTACTAATCCCAAAACATTCGATTAGCCATTTTCTTTTAAACGGTTTTGTTTCTTTTTTTCTATTTCGTCTGCTAATGTTTTGGGCAACGACTTTTTTGACATATCGACTCCAGTGATCAGTTCCATATCGGCAATGATATCTTGTTGGAAGTCTTTTACGAATTCTAGTTCTTCAATCCGTTCTTTAAGTTTCTTGATTTCGTCTTTCTTGCTCATACCAAGTATCTTTTGTTCTAGGGTACTATATTTTTTAAGCCAATAGTCAATGGAGGATCTAGAAACTTGAAATTTCTCTGATGCATGATTGACAGAGATTCGTCCGTTTTGAATTTGATCAATAATGGTCAGCTTTAAATCGAAGCCTATTTTTTTGTAAGAAGTTTTTCGGCAGGGTTGTTTTTTGTCTTTCAATAGTATAGGTGCTAAAAGGTTAAATTATTAGTCAACCTATTTCAGGACGATGCAATGTTTTATATGTTTGCCAACGGGTTTGTAAAACGAAAGTGGCGACTGGCGGCGCATGTTTGGCTAGAACACCTCCGGAGCAGAGTGGAAGTGTCAGCGTGCGTTTCGGAGCATCGGCAGAGCCGTTAGTTCGTTCTTTTCGGAATTAAAGATAGTTATTTATTTGTGCGAAATTTAATTCTAGAAATTAATGAGGCATTTGCGTTATACGATGTTGTAGAACGTTTAATTCTCTTTTTCCAATACTGATTCGTGAATATGTATAATTTTCCATTCTCCATTTATCTGCTTCCAGATATATGTAAATGCTCCAGTTCCGTAATCATATTTTTCGCCACTGGTCAAAATTGTTGTTGAGCTTGAAGAATTAAATCCGATTATTGCAAGGTCTTTATTTATGACTTGAACATCATAATTTTCAACTTCCATGTCCCATACTTTGGTCGTGGCCATCCAATCTTTAAATACTTTTAGAAATTCTTGGTTAGAGGAGGACGCAAGGAATCCATGCCAATAATATCTTATATTTTCATCGTGATAATGCGCAACTGAATCCATGTCCACGGTTTCCCATACTTGATTGTATTCATCTGTAATTTTAATAATTTCTTGCTCTATATCAGCATTTGAATATTGTTCAGAATTACATGAAATGAGAAATAGAATACTTGACAATACCAATAATTTCTTCATTTTTTAATGTGCTAAAACGGTCTAGTGTATGATTTCGTTGCGTGTTTAAGCATTAAAGTTAGCAAATAAATCACAGATAGAAAGTCCGCGAGGACTTTCGCAAGTAGGCTATAACTAGAAATGAATTAAACACGTTGTTGTGCTTTCGTTATTTTATTCAACTTCTGTGCTTGACTTCAATGTTTTAATTAGTTCCTCGGTTTTTATCAATACATCTTTGGTGAGTTCAATGTATCGAGTAACTGAATGACGCTGCGTATTGATTGCGTTAATATAAATAGATGCATGTTCTTCTGCATCTACATTGCTCCATATTTCATTTCTAATGGCTTCGATTAATTCATAACGACTATTAACGTATCGTTGTAAATAATTTGTGTAGATACTAAAATACGATTCTCTATTTCCATTGGCAACACCAGTTACAACATTTTGCAGTCTATTCAGTTCCATTATTTTTTGAATTACATCCTCGTCAAATAAATCAATATTGCCAGTTGAAATTAAAATGTTGAACGTATTATTATTGTAGGTGTTTAAAGTTCTTAAGCCGCCAACACCTGAATTTTTGCCCAATGTTTTAATGTCGTTTACCGTTGTAGACGGATTTGCAATAATTGTGATTAAAGAATCAATACGGTTTAAGAATCTGACTTCATTGAGTCTGACTCTTGCATTTAGCTGAATAGTGTCTTTGGTAAGATCGTTGATTAAATTACGAGTGTAAGTTGTTTTTAACTCATCTTTTTTTAAAGCTGTATACCAAGAATTGATTTGTACTGCAATTAAAATCCCAATTACTACAAGAATAATTTCGCCAATAGCATATTTTAAATACTTTCCAGTTTTTCCCTCGGAAAGCAAATTTTGTCTAATTTTTCTAAAGAATTTTATCATTGGTTAGCGGTTTCTAATAATGAAGCACAACGGTTGCGTAAATGGCTCGTGGCGGACTGGCGGTTGAATCGGCGCGCAATAAATTGCAGGAGCAAATGTTGGAAACGTCGCTTGCGACGCGTGCGATTCAGCAGTAAGGCGAGCCATGTTCGAGATTTATCAGATAGCAATTTACACAAATTGTAAGAGAAAACATTCTTTAACCATCGGCGCGAGACATTTACGTTATGCGTTGTTGGCTACAGTTTGGTTTGCTTTTCAGAGAATCAATTCTTCTTTTAATTCATAATGTTCGGCAGTCTTGTCATATCTTTTTAATATACCTTTTGCATTTTCAGGAATATAAGCTTGTTTATAATTCTCTCCAGCAAACAATTTTACGGCATCAAGAGAATCAAATTGTAGTGTCAGAAAGAATTCGACTTCATCGATTTTATTTTTTGTAGAAATACTAACTTTTTCTAATCCAGAAACTCCGTTCTTTTTTACAGTTGGGAATACTTCATATATTAACATGTCTTCATAGATTGAAGCATTTTCTAATGTAGTCCAACCTTTCCAAGTTCGGATAATTTTCGATTTACTTTGCGTCATGTTTTAATTGTTGCCAACGGTTTTGTGTATGATTGCGTTGCGAGAAATTCGTAAGAATTTCGGAGTAGGAATCGCACGCGCACTAATGTACAAAGTTCCCAATAAACAGCTTATAAAGCAATTTATTATACACGTTGTTATGTTTTAGTGTTTTATCCAATTAGATTCTACTATTGTTTTTATTTCTCATTAGGATATGCTTTTCCATCATCTTGATTAGAAGCGGCTATAGACGCATTTCTATGAATCCAAACCCATTTTTTATTTTTATTTTTAAGAACTATAGTCCAACGAATTGGTAATTTTAGTTTGTCACCCTTATATTCAAGATATATTGTTAGAATGACAGAAACAACAGCATGATTTTCAGATAAGCGAATATCCATCCAATTCCATTCAAACTTGTTAGCAGTTGCTTCTTCGAAATTTCTTAAGAATAAATCTTTAATTTCAATAAGTCCAACACAAAGTTCGTCTGCTCCAGTTCCAACAACAGAAATATTATCGGAATTGTCAAAGATATTCATCATAGCATCAATATCTTTTGAGCAATATGCTTTTGCATAAGCCTCTAGAGTTGATTTGATGGCTTCAATCTCCATAACTAATTAAGTTTTGTTAGGTTCGTTTTACATTAAACACAACAGTTTTGTGTATGGTTGGTTGCGTGTTTAAGCAACTAATTTAGTAAACAAAAACGAACGCAAGAAAATTCCGAAGGAATTTTCCAAATAAGCAACGACCAAAGCAATTAATTATACACGGTGACCTCACGTTTTTTATTCGGATGATAGCCAATGTAAGGTATTCAACATAAATTGTTTCCAGTCGTATTCTTTGAAATTCATTCCGGCAGCTTGTTTTGAACCATCCTCTTCATTAAAAATCATTGCCGTAAAGCCATTTGAATCTCCAAGAGCAACAACTTTTCCTTTTCCAACAATTCCAGCCAAAGCTTGCGAATTCCCTTTTCCAATTGGTCCAACTCCTGTAGAGTGCATCACATTTTCCGAAGTTTCTGATAATGCGAACAAGTTTATGTATTTCTTACCTGACAATGCGCTTCCTCCAAACGTCATTAGTTTAGTTATTCTTTCTTGTTTTGTTCTCCCTTTTATAATTGGGTGGTCACTTTTTAATCCTCCATTTTGATTCGTGAATTCAATCCATCCCGTGTTCCCAATTTTTTTATTATAGTTCAAACTATCAATTGTTCTTCCAATACTTTATTCAATTTCGAACCGATTTAGTAGTGGGTTAATTGCTTGGTCAAAAGGTGCGTGCTCACTAAATACTAAAAGCGAACCGCCTTTATTTACCCATTCATATAAATAATTTACCTCTTCTTGACTGAATGTGATTTCATCTGTCACCTTATTTTTACTGGTAAAGTCGAAAGGAAGAGCTGTTATAATCATTACAATGTCAAAACGTTTTAGATATTGAGAAGTGAATTTTAAACTATCAACTAATGTCTGATATCCATCAGCTTTTGCCAAATCAGAAAATGGTTTTATGAAATCCCATTGAATAAAAAAGTTATGGTGAGCGCCATCTAAGAGGATTTTAGGACCTTTTTCATTTTCGTATGTTGGTTTTTCAATATCAGAATTAAATTCTGTGTCGTTTGACATTGGCCATTGTCCAAAAGTCAAATTGCAAGACACAATCAAGACAAATATTGTGAAGTATGTTTTTCTTATAATCATCATTTCTCTAATGTGTGGCAACGGTTTTGTATAACGAAAATGGCGACTGTCGGCGAGCGATTGGCACGAACACATGCAAAGCAGAAGCCCGCCCGAACGTGTACCGTTCGGTACGGGCGGGTTGTAGCCAGAGCCGTTAGTTCGTTTTTACCGGAATTAAAGATAGTTAATTATTTGCATGAAATTTTATGCATCGAAAATTTGAGGCATTTACGTTATACGTTGTTGTGCATAGTTTTTATTCCTCAACTTCAACTACCATATAAACGGAAGCAGCAATATTATGAGGTACACTGACGCCAACTGCAGTTCGAGTATGTTTTCCAACTTCTCCAAATACTTCAACAACAAAATCAGAAGCACCATTCATAGCATCAGCTTGTTCTGTGTTTTCTGAAGTAGAATTTACTAAACCGTGCATAGTAACAATGCTAGTTACTTTGTCTAAAGGGCAAATAGTTTTAATAGCAGCTAAACAGCCAATAGCACAAAGTTTAGTCGCATATTTACTTTCTTCCAAACTTAAATCTTTACCAAGTCTTCCTTTTTTTATAATTCCATTCTCTACAGGAATTTGCCCAGCTATATAAATCAGATTTCCAGTCTGTTTCGCAGGAATATAATTCGCAACAGGTTTAGGAACTTCTGGCAGTTGTATTCCTAACTCACTTAATCTGTTTTCAATTATATTCATTTGGTGTTAGTTTAATTATGAACAACGGCTTTGTGTATGAAACGTAGCGTATAAATAAACGCTAACTTTTCGGAAAGTAAATTACAAAATAAAAAAGAATAGCGATTTGAGTTTTAATTCAAGTCGCTATTACTTATACATGTTGTTGTGCTTTCGTTATTCTTTTTTTACTAATTCGGATTCAATTTGTGCTATAATATTTTCAACAAACTTTAAAATATTTTTTTGATATTCCAATCTATTCTTTTCTAAATCAGATTTTGTTACCAAAACACCTAAAAACGAATCATTTTTTAGATGTCTAATAATTGCACTATTTCTTTCTTCTTCAGTTATTGGATTGTTTAAACCATTACGTTTTCTATCTCTTTCAGGTTCCAAGTAAGCAGCATAATTACTCGATTTCTCTACCAATGAAGATGTCAGGGCTAAACAAAAATCTTCATCTTCAAAGCCATATTTGATTTCTGCAGAAAACTCTGCAAGTAAACTTTTCAATTTTTGATTTTTTATAATGTCAGTTTTACCAGAGCCAATCAGTCCATCATAAGTTCCATTAACTGGTTCTACTCGCCAGTATGAAATTGCTCCGCGATAAATATATTCTCCAATAGAATCAATATCTTTTAGTTCATTCATTGTAATTTGCAATTTGTAGCAAAACTTCACGACGGTTTCTTGATTTTTGATTGTCGCTTTAGTTCTGTTTTGGGTTTCCAAAAAATCTGTTTTCATCGCTTTTAGAATTGCGACTTCTTCATTTTCAGCAATCCTGTTTTGGTTCAAATTATTTATACCTAAAGCAATTAAAATCCCAATAACTACCAAAATAATCTCTCCGATTGCATAAATCAGATATTTACTGAATTTGTTTTCGGTCAGCAGTTTTTGTCTAATTTTTCTAAAGAATTTTATCATTGTTTAACGGTTGGTTATAATGAAGCACAACGGGTTTGTATAACGAAAGTGGCGACTGGCGGGGCGCGTTCGGACAGACTGCGGAGCAGGGTGGAAGCGTCAACGTGCGTTTCGGAGTGTCGGCAGAGCCGTTAGTTCATTTTTATCGGAATTAAAGATAGTTAATTGTTTGTAAGAAATTTAATTTTACTAACCATCTAAGCCATTTATGTTATGCTTTGTTGGCAACAGTTATTCAGCAATACGAGTTGCTATATCCATATCTACGTAAATTCCATAATTAAATGTCTGAACATAATATGATTTATTATTTTTTATTCCAAACACAAGAGTTGTGTTGTATTTAGAGTTATGAAATGTGTGATTGCCTATGTAGAAATACGTTAATTCATCAACAGAATTGCCATAATCTATTTTTTCAACTAATTCTCCTTTTTCTGTTATTTGATAAGTTACAATATCACCAGCCCAATTAAATTTACCAGAATATTCAACGGTATCAATTTCTTTTCTTTCATATTTGCTTAAATCCAAAACAGAATTTGATGCTTCCTTCGCTAGTTTTGGTGCATTACTAGGGTCGGAGTTCGTTAAAGCAACAACTGCTATTTGAACGTTAGGATACCAAAATAAAGCCGCATGATTTGTCCCATGACCGCCTGTATGTCCACATAGAAATATATCATCGTTAAGTCCCAATTTTGTACCAAGACCATAGTAAATTTCCATACCATTTTCAAGTTGGGTAGGCTTAAATAGCAGACCAACTTTTTCTGGTGAAACAAGTTTCTCATTTTGTAATGCACGTACAATTTTTAGCAAATCGCCAGTATTAGAACAAATACCTCCACCACCTAAATGCTTTTGAGTATATTTTGGAGTTAAATACGTTGATTTTGGATAGAAATAACTGAACGTATAATTCGAGTCTATTTTTGGGGACTCGCATAAACCAGTTCCTGTAAGGTTTAGTTTTTGAACAAATTCGTTATGTATAAATTTCTCAAATGATTGATTGGTTGTTCTTTCAATTATAAACGAGAGCATCATATATGTAATATTGGAGTATTCCCATTTTTTTTCGGGTTTATCTCTAATGATTGATGGCTGAAAATAATCGAGTAGACCTTTTTCCATGTCTTGCTTTTTATACAATTCAAGACGATTTCGAAATGGCATATCTGTTATTCCAGTTGTATGGTTTAATAAGTGTCTTATTTTTATTTCAGAAAATTCTTGAGGAAGTTCAGGAAAATGATCATTAATTGGATCTTCAATTGAAAGTTTTCCTTGGGTTTCAAGTATTAATATAGAAACTGCAGTAATAAATTTACTGATTGATGCAATTGGAAAAATAGAGTTGGGTTCAATTTTTTTTGTTTGTAATGTATCTGTAAAACCATAGCCTTCATTAAAAACTATGGAATCATTAATTAGTATTCCTATTGATGCACCAGGAATATTCTCGTTAAGAATTATTTTGTTAATTGAATTACCAAGATTTTTGGAATTAATTTGTTGGCTTATTTCATTTTTATCCTGTTCTTTATTATTACACGAGATAAAAAATAGAATACCAATAAACACTAAAAAATTTTTCATTTTGGAAGGGTTCTAATTGTTTCCAACGTGTTTGTGTATGATTTCGTTGCGTGTAAAAAGACACTTTCGTTTCGGATTAAACACGAGCCGAATTTTTATTTTTTCTATTTACTTTTTATTTTCTAAATATACAAAAATAAAAATTTGGCGGACTTAATAAATAAGCAAAAACCTCTCGAAAAGTCCGTAATAGCTATGTTTTATATACGTTGTTATGCATAGTTCTTACACGTTTAGCTTAGTTTTCCGATATTCATTTTTAGTTCGGAATTGAGCGTTGGCAAGACATAATCTTTTGCAATTTTTGGTGTAGCGTTGGCATTGCGCAAATTGCAAATGTGTATGGCTTTGTGCGTCGGTATTTTTCTGAAAAATTTTAAATTAAAATGCCCTCTACGGCTAAAACCATAAAGGGCATTCAGTTTGGAAAAAAGAAAAGTGTGACTAATTCAAATCTATTGTACCGTTACGTTATAGGTTGCTGCAAAATCTGTTTCTCCACCTGCATCTCCAAGTCCCGTATTTGGTTTAGATGGTTCGTGACGTAACGTGAACGTTAAATTTCCAGTGCTCGCCGTAACGGCCGTTAGTATAAATTCTGTTCCAAGTGGATTACCATCGCTATCAAAATTGCTGTATCCTGTTGTTACATCAAGTCCGCCTCCAGTGGTGTAGAAAAATTGATGCTCCTCAGCCTCATCTTCTACCTCATCAGTAATGTTTTCAGGTGGATTAACTGTTTCGTTAAGTAGTACTATACTTCCATTATACGTAACTCCAGCAGTTAGATCGCCCGAAACAGTAATAACGGGCGCATTGGGGCCATCGCCATCCAAATCACGAGTCTGTAGGATAATTGGTGTTCCACCTCCATCGGGTGTTAGGGTTACCGTCATTGTGGTAATCAATTCTTCCTCGTTTACTGGCTCTGGCGTGTCGTCGTCATTTGAACACGATACGAACAATACTGTTGCAAAAATTGCAGTTGCTAAAAATTTTACGTATTTCATTTGTTTTTGATTTTAAAGATTAATAATTGAGTTTGAGATTTAATAAAAAGTTTCTGCCCAAATCGTCTGCATAATAGCGCAGGCGGTTTAGGTAATTTCGATATGATGTGTTCAATAGATTGGTAATTCCAAAACCTACCGTGAGTGTTGATTTTTTAGTTGCCCTAAAATCGATGCTGGAATTAAAGTTTAGCAAATGGTTTGCATCTGGTGGTGTACTTACATCAACAATCTCCATCGTTTCGGCCTCTGGTATGAACACTTCAAAATTGTTATTTGGATATTCGTTTTGGCGAAACACATACTCACTTTGTAAAGCCAACCGTAAGTTTTTGAAATCGGGATTATGATACACAATTTCGTTTTTGGTATTTACGGGTGGTATACTTATCAATGGTTCATTCCTTGTACGGTCATATCCTTTTACAAGTGAAAATTGATTGTTGAAACGGAAGTTTTCGGCAAAGGAATAGGATGCATCAAAATCTACTCCCAAAAGTTGGGCGTTTGTCTGTCTGTATTCCCACACTTGAAAATTACCTCTAACCGTTTGTTGGATTTCTGTGGGTTCGATAACGATAAAGTCGTTAATGGTGTTTATAAAAGGACTTACTGAAAAACTGAAGGTTTCATTGTCCCGTTGAAACGTCAATGCAACTTTATGACCAATTTCTGATTTGAACCGCAAATCTCCCAATTCGATGCGGGAAGCGGAATGGTGCAACCCTTCGCTAAAAAGTTCGGAAGGATTGGGCGCACGGGAAGCGAGTGAATAGTTGAAATATAATTTGTATTCATCGTTTATAGAATATATAGCTCCCAATGTTGCCGAAGCGTTATAAAAATTAAATTGCGGATTGGTCAAAATCTGATTGTCCAATTCTTCAACTACAATTTCGGGGAAGAATTCGTCATAATTACGGGATTCCCAAAAAGAGGTGCGATAGAATTTAAAAACGTCCATATAGGTATAGTCAAAACGACCACCTGCTTCCAAAAGCAGTTTTTCGTTCAACCTGTAATCTACTATGGCATATATGCCAATATCATATTTGTCATAATCGGGTATCAACCTGCGTACTCCCGTATTTGGGTCTGCAAAATTGTTTTGATACCTTGCCATTAAACCAGTTTTTAGGCTTACAAAATCAATTAAATGCGAATCCAAATCGAGCATTAAAGTGTGCGTGTCCAATTGCAAGTCCAACGAAGCGTTGTCTTTATCTGCTCCTCGCCTAATATCGAATTCCAAACGTTTGTTCCGCTGAAAGTCATATTGTAGGCTCAATTTTCCGAAACTGTCAAACCTTTTAAATCCTTTTATTCGTGCCAAATGGTGCGTAACATCTTGTTTGGGCGCAATGATATTGTAGGTAAAGTCATTAATAATTAAAGGTCTGTCGCTATTTATTGCCCGAATTTGGTCTTGCGCACCACCCAAGTGTGATGCTCTTAAAATGCCGATTTCATTTTTAAATAATGAATAATAAGCCCCTATGCTATAGTCAAAACGGTTTAGACCCACGTGCAAGGAAGCGTTGCGTTCAAAAGTTCCTGTGTTGCTCAATACATAGTCAGGTGCTTCAAAATCGCCAAAACGTTTTAATGTTCCTTGTAACGTTGCATACCAACCGTTTTGATAGCTTTTGGTCAATTGAGAAGTTAGGGTAGTGCCACGACCGTTGCTTGCTCCTGTGAATATTGTCTTTCCGTAAAGGCTATCTTTTACGGGAACTTTTGAAGCTTTGGTAACTATTACGCCTCCCACGGCATCTCCGCTATATTGTAAAGCTCCTGCCCCTTTTATCAATGTTAGATTTCCTGCGGAATTGATATCAATGTTTGGTGCGTGTTCCGCTCCCCATTCTTGGTCTTCCATTCGAACATCATTGTTTATAATGACCACACGACTGCTGTGCAGGCCATTAATCAAAGGTTTTACAACGGTGTTTCCTGTGTTGAAGGAAGAAACACCGCTCAAACTGTTTAGCGCATCGCCGAGCGTACCGCTACTAAAACGTTCCAATTCTTCTTTTGATATTGTGTTTTCGAGTATTGTTTTGGACTTGTCACTATAGGCTTTTCCTTTGACAATAATTTCGTTCAGTTCCTCTAAATGGTGCTCGAGTTTAAAATTCTTAGTCGTGTTACGAGATACTTTAATGGTAAATCCTTTGGTATGGCAATACGGATGCGATACCTGTATATCATAGGTTTCATCACAAAGATTTAAAATGGTAAATTTTCCATCAAGGTCTGTAACTACAGCTTGTTCAGAACCTGAAACAATAAGTGTGGCGCCTATAAGTAAAGAGCCGTCGTGAAGGTCTGTTACAGTGCCGGAAAGTTTATTATCACAATTTTGTGAAAAAGATGTAATACTGCATAATAGCAGTATCAATAGTGCATACGTACGCATATAAATTCTTAATTAACATAATAAAAAGTGTTTGTTTATTAAGAAAAAATAGGTGGTGCGCGAAGCTGGGTATTGGTTATTTTGAAGGAATGAAACTGTAAAGAAGTGAAGTTTGCTTCAATTTTAACAGGAATTTTTGGTAGGAATAAATTTGGGTATTCTGCTATATCGTAATTGAAAGATGCCAAATGAAAATGGCATATATCACATTTTGAAACGGATTTATGAATGTGGGTAGTGCGGTCATTACAAGCTATGTGTTCGTGACCTTCGAACATATGGATAAACTCAATGGCAGTAGGCATCAATAAAGCTGCGAAGAGCAATAATGCGGCTATACTTTTGCCAAGTTGCTTTTTAGAATCCATTGTTTACTTTGTGTCAAAAACACAAAATTAAAGAATTATTGTTGGATTAGGGTAATAAATTTGAGATAGTTTTAAATCCCTTGATTTCGGTTTGTTTTGAAATTGTGAGCGTTGGCAAAAAACAGCTCTTTTATTTATTGGTGCATTGGCATTTTGCGGTGGGAAAAAATAAATGTGCTGTTTGTGCGGTTGGCTTTTTAGTTCAAATGTTCAGTTTTAGCACGATTTCCGCATTATGCACTACGGTTTTGTATAACGAAAGTGGTGATTGCGGCTAGATTCGGACAGCCTAAATTTGCGAAGCAAATGTTGGCAGCAGCTGTCATCCTGAGTGATCCTCCAAGAGGATTGTATCGAAGGAAGCTGCGTGAGAATCAGAAGCAGTCGGCAGAGCCGTTAGTTCGTTTTTATCGGAAATAAAGATAGTTAATTATTTGCACGAAATTTTATGCTTCGAAAATGTAAGACATTTACGTTATACATTGTTGAGCTTTCGTTATTTTTGGATTTAAAGAATTGATTTACATCAATTTGCATTCAATTCATTATTTATATGGTCTAACAATAGTTCAGCTTCTTTTTTTGCTTTATTCGTACGATCTTTGCTAGATTTAGCGACTATAAGTCTCAAACTAATTGCATTTATCAAATCAAATTCCTTATTAGGATCATTCAAATTATTCTCGAATGTTGTTTTTAATTTGTTCCCAAAATTGATCTTTTCGTTTTCAAAATCAAAATTTTCTTGACGTATAATAACCATAGATTTTATTATCGGGAATAATTGATTGTAAACAACATTTTCTGTATTTCCGTCAATCAATTTTTGATAATTTTCAGAGTTTTGATAGTACTCTATTACGTGAGAACGCAATGTTCTTTTCTTTATTAAATTGAGTTGTCCTGTGCTATTTAGTTCATTAAAAGTTGTTGAAATTACTGGGTAAAAGGAAGTATACATCAGAAAAGTCAATCTTCTATTTATACTGTCAATGTCTGATACTTTCCCTATTGAATTAAAATCTATTAAAATAGAATCTCCCTTATTAATTATAAGATCATTACTTTCATTTAAAGTATCAAAAGATGCAATTTGTTTTTCTAAATCATTTCTAATCCCAATTAAATAGCCTTCTTGCTTTTCAGTATTAATTCTGTTTTGATTCCAATTATTAATTTGTAATGCAATCAAAATACCAATAACCACAAGTACAATTTCTCCTAGGGCATATTTTAAATACTTTCCAGTTTTATTTTCCATAAGTAAGTTTTGGCGAATTTTTCTAAAGAATTTTATCATTGATTAGCTGTTGAGTTTAATGAAGCACAACGTCTCGGCTATGAGTAGTTGCGAATTTCAGCTTGAGCGCTTTGCGCTTAGGCTGAGCCGCTTGCGGCGAAATTTCGGAGTTGAAAAAAAAGCGCGATAGCTGAGTGTCGAGATTTTTTCAACGTAACTAATATACAAATTAATGTTAGCTCGTTCAATTAACCATCAGGTAGCAATTAAATATACATGTTGTTGTGCTTTCGTTTCTCTATTTTTAATAATTCCATTTCTGATATTTTGATCACTCTATGCAATTATTTTTAATTTCTTTGGCAATTAATTCTTTTATTTCCTTCAATTCAATGAGAAGGTCGTTGTACACTCCAACAAATCTTATATTCATCCTCAATCTCTGTGAAACAAGCGAATAATAGTAGTTGTCGTTTTCCAGTTCATTGATGTCCAAGGGAATTGCATCAGTATAATTGAATCCATCAAAATTCTTTGCATAATACTTCCTTAAATCTTCACCAATGGCTTCATAATTTTTATCCAAAAGCCTAATAAAATAGAAACTATCATCTTGATAGTGTAGAACTTTGTCTTTGAGCTCGCGATTTTCTATAAGATTAACTGAAGAGTACTTCAATTCTTCTATTTTAGTTTTACTGCTCTGTCCTAAAACAATTATATTACCAACAGTCCCAAGTTTATTATAAAGAGAGTCAATATCTGACAAACGGTTTTCTTTTAGAGCAGTTTTAATTTCGGAAATCTTGGGATTCCATAGCGCAAATGCACTAATACTACTATTTGTACCACTAATATCTTGTTCAATTGTAAAAAGCAATTCACTTAAATATGCACATCGAAGTTTATTGTTATTTGACTCATTGACTGATTCGTTTAGCCAAATTGCAATCATAATTCCTATTACAACCAATACAATCTCGCCAAAAGCGTAAATCAAATACTTACTGAATTTGTTTTCAGAAAGTAGTTTTTGTCTAATTTTTCTAAAGAATTTTATCATTGGTTAGTGGTTACTGATAATGAAGCACAACGGGTTTGTATAATGAAAGTGGCGGCTGCGGCTAGATTCGGACAGACAAAATTTGCGAAGCAAATGTTGGCAGCAGCTGTCATCCTGAGTGATCCTCCAAGAGGATTGTATCGAAGGAAGCTGC
>Ga0209344_10000558_pt1 | contig 62141 bp, 54 predicted proteins | sample Cruoilmetagenom6_FD_187293 | JGI IMG/M metagenome (GOLD analysis project Ga0209344, IMG submission 187293) | Oil polluted marine microbial communities from Coal Oil Point, Santa Barbara, California, USA - Santa Barbara Oil Seep Sample 6 (SPAdes)... | ecosystem: Environmental > Aquatic > Marine... | reverse complement strand
CATGGACGACCTCCGCGGGATCTGCAAGTCGCAGCCCGTGCTGGGTTGGACCTTCGTGATCTGCACGCTCTCGATGCTCGGCTTCCCGCCGCTGCTCGGGTTCTTGGGTAAAGTCGGGCTGTTTACCTCGGGTGTGGCTGCTGGGCAGTATGCGCTGATCGTGATCTTGGGTGTGAACTCCGCGATCGCGGCGTGCTACTACCTGCGTTTGGTCGCCGCGGCGTATCTCGACGACGGCAGCAAGACAAGCACGATTTATTCGAGCCCATTCGCCACCCGCAAAATCGCCGGCGTGGTGTCCGCGTTCTTCGTGCTGTTCCTGCTTGTGTTTGCCCAGCCGATGATCGCGGGTGCATCCAAGGCATCGAGCTATGTCCCGGCTTCTGCTGGTCCAGTAGTGCATCCTGCTGATCATCTCGATCATGCCGATCCAGACGCGCACCATTCAATGACTGCCCCTGCAGCCGCCGAAGAACAAATCGTGTTGATTGATTAATACGAAAACTCGCCGGGACTGCGCTCTAAAAGGTTGAACACCATGCTGATGAACACCCTGCTCGCGTTTTCTGATCCCGGCCTCGTGACCGACGCGGTCGCCAGCGGGGCGGGCGAGCAGGTATTGTTCTTCTCCGCGGCCGGCATGATGGCGCTCCTGACGCTCACCATCCTCGAGATCGTGCTCGGGATCGACAATGTCGTCTTCATCGCGATCCTCACGGACAAACTTCCCAAAGAGAAGCAGGCCAAGATCCGCAACATCGGGCTCTTGCTCGCGATGGTGATGCGCCTGATTTTGTTGGCCGTGGCGTACTTGATTGTGCAGCTCACCGAGCCGCTGTTTACGGTCATGGACCGGGACATCACGGGCAAGTCGATCCTGATGATCGTCGGCGGGTTGTTCCTGATCACCAAGGCCACGCTGGAGATCCATCACCTGATTGACCATGTGGACAAGGGCATCGCCGAGGTGCCCGATCCGGAAATCAAACGCGGGATCAAGACCAAGGCCGCGGCGGCGACCGTTGCGTCGGTGCTGATCCAGGTGCTGCTGCTCGATCTTGTGTTCTCGCTTGATTCGGTGATAACCGCCGTGGGGATGACCACCAACTACTGGGTCATGTCCACGGCTGTCGTGATTTCGATCGCCGTCATGCTGATCTTCGCCGGCGCGATTGCTCGCTTTGTGAACAACAACCCAACGATGAAAACGCTGGCGCTCTCGTTTTTGATCCTCATCGGGATGCTGCTGGTGGCCGAGGGGATCGAGCAGCACTTCCCGCGCGGGATGGTGTACTTCGCGATGGTCTTTGCGATCCTCGTCGAGATGATCAACATGAAAGCCGGGCTCCGCCGCACCAAGAAGCAGGCAAGTGCGATGGCCAAAGAAACCGCCAAAGAAAACAAAGCGTAATCTATCGAGCTCATTCTTGTGAGCGAGCGAGTTCAAGCACCATCACGGCGTGCGGGCCGATGCCTTCGATCTCAAATATCCCGCCCTCGATCACGAACCCGAGCTTGTGGTAGAACCCGAACGCCGACTCGCGGGCGTTGCACCAGATCGGGGTTCGATCAACGGCCCATACTCTTTCGCGTGCGTGCTCGACGAGCAGCCGTCCGAGCCCGGAGCCGCGGGCTTCACGGATCGACGCCATCCCCCGGATGCGCCAGGCGGGAGCCTGTTCGTCTGGCTTGGGGGCACGGTACATCGATAAGATCGCGCTGAGTGTGTCGCCTTGATATGCACCGAGATGGAACGAGTCGTGTGCGTCATCACCCGGATACACCAGCTCGTCGGCGTGCTGGTGCGGGCGCAGGACCCGCTGGCGGACCGGGCGCGTCTGGTCGGCGGTGATCTCGCGGATATCAGTCATCGTTGTCCGCTGTAATCAGGTGGTGCTCGATGGCCTGGAGGAAATCAGTCCCGAAGTCATCGAGCTTCTTCTGCCCCACGCCTCGGATCGCGAGCAGCTCGTGTCGGCTCGATGGCTTGTCGAGCGTCATCTCGCGGAGCGTTGAGTCGTTGAACACAACATACGGCGGCACGCCGCGCTCTTGGGCGATCGACATCCGCAAGGCGCGGAGCGACTCGAACAGGTTCTTTTCGTCCTCGTTCATCGGCCGTCGTTCGATCACACGCGAGGCCCGTGTCCGGCGGTTGCGTTCGCTCTTCTCGCTGCCGGTGCCGATGGGCTTGGCGAGTTCGATGGTTTCGAGCCCCTTCATGACGGCCACGCCGCACGATCCAAAGGCGAGGGTCTCGTAGCGATCTTCGACCACCCGCACGAGCGCATCGCTGGCGACGAGCTGATCGATGAAGGACATGACCTCGGTCTTGCGTCGGTTCTCGAGCATGCCGTGTACGCGGAGGGTGTCGTGGTCGTAGCTCTTGATCTTCTGTCCGTTGCCCCCGCGGACGACATCGCAGATGTGGGCGGCGCCGAATCGTTCGCCGGTGCGCGCGACGGCGGACATAATAATCTGCCCGATCCGGTGCGCGTCCTCTTCTTGGGCGGTCTCGCCGAGGCACACATCGCAGGCGCCGCAGTCTTCGCGTTCTTCAGGCGGGGTGTACGCTTGCCCGAAGTGCTCGCTCAGGTGCTTGTGTCGACAGCCAAACGACGCGACGAACCGACGCATCGAGCGGATCAGCTCGAGCTGAGGCTCCGGATCGCTGTTGTTCTGTTCGGCGCTCTGTTCGATCAGGCGTTCCCATCGCCCGCCGTCGCTCGGGGAGTAGAGCAGCAAGCACTCGGCTTCGAGCCCGTCGCGCCCGGCGCGCCCGGTCTCTTGCTGGTACGCCTCGATTGATTTGGGCATCGACGCATGCACAACCAAACGGACATTGCTCCGGTCGATCCCCATGCCGAAGGCGACGGTGGCGACGACGATATCAAGCGTCTCGTTACTAAAAGCCTGCTCGATGTTATGGCGTTTGGAGACATCGAGCCCCGCGTGGTACGCGTCGGCGTCGAGCCCCAGGGCCCGGAGTTCTTGGGCGATCTTCTCGGTGTCATTGCGGCTCAGGCAGTACACGATCGCGCCGCTGCTGTCGCCGGCGGCGCTGTGACGCGCCACGGCCGCGGCGATCTGCTCGCTGGCTTTCTCTCTCGCCTGGATACGATACACCAGGTTCGGGCGATCGAAAGTCCCGATCATGATCTCCGGATCACGCAAGGCCAGCTGCTTGACGATATCCTCTTGTACGCGCGGCGTAGCCGTCGCGGTGAAGGCCTGGATCGAGACATCGGGCGCGACGCGCCGTAGTTCGCTGATCCGCCGGTACTCAGGGCGGAAGTCGTGCCCCCATTGCGAAATACAGTGAGCCTCGTCGATCGCAATATTGCCCAATCGATCGTGCTTGCACAAGAGCCCGATGAGCGTCTGGAATGAGCTGGTCATCACGCGCTCGGGGGCGGCCAAGACCAGATCAAGATCGCCCGTGAGCAGCTGCTTGGCGATGTCGGTCGCTTCTTCGTAGTCGATCCCCGAGTGCAGAGCCGCGGCTTTGTAGCCCAGCAGCTCGAGCCCACGCACCTGATCACGCATCAAGGCAATCAGCGGCGAAACAACAATCGTTGCCTTGCCCGTGATCATCGGGGGCACCTGGTAGCACATGCTCTTGCCGCCGCCGGTGGGCAGGACGGTGAGGCAATCGCGCCCCTCGATCCCGGCTTTGATCGCCTGCTCCTGCATCGGGCGCAGCGAGCTGTATCCCCAGACCCGCTGGACCGTTTCTTGTACGGATTCGCTCACTGATGTTTGGGAATCAATCGGCATGAACCGAGTATACTGATCTGCACGGTTTCAGTCTCTGTTCAAACTCGGATATCTCTCCAAATCCACGCCCAAATCCGCAAAGGAATCACCCGCCATGCCACGACTTCAAGACAAAGTCGCGTTCGTCACCGGAGCCGCCCAGGGTATCGGGCTGGGCATTGCTCAAGCCTTTATTGACGAAGGGGCGATCGTGATTCTCAGTGATGTCAACGACGAGATGGGTCAGGCCCAAGCCGACAAGCTCGGCGATCGCGCGTCGTATGTCCATCTCGATGTGTGCGATGAGTCCAAATGGACCCAAGCCATCGACGGCATCGTACAAACACACGGACAGCTCGATATCCTCGTCAACAACGCGGGGATCACGGGCTTTGATATGGACCTTGGCCCGCAAGATCCTGAGCACGCAACGCTCGAAGGGTGGCGACGCGTTCACGAGACCAATCTCGACGGCACCTTCCTGGGATGCAAGCACGCGATCAGGGCGATGCGTCCTCAGGGCACCGGCTCGATCATCAACTTGTCCTCGCGCTCGGGCGTGGTGGGGATCCCCCGAGCCGCGGCCTACGCGTCGAGCAAAGCCGCGATCCGCAATCATTCCAAATCGGTCGCGCTCTACTGCGCCGAGGAAGGGCTCAACATCAGGTGCAACTCCATCCAGCCGGCCGCGATCATGACCCCGATGTGGGACGCGTCGATCGGCACGGGCCCGGATCGGGAAGCGAACATCGCCAAGTTCGCCGCCGGTTGCCCGATGGGGCGGTTCGGGACCGTCGAAGAGGTCGCGGCCATCGCGGTGTATCTGGGCAGCGACGAATCGGGCTATACCACCGGCACCGATTTCAACCTCGACGGGGGCATGCTCGCGGGCACCGCGACCTCGCCAGCACCAAAGAACGGCTGACTGAACGTGGATTCGGATTGCTCGGTGAGCCGGTTTGCATCGACACGGCGAAGGGTCTAAGATTAGAATCATTCTAAGAGACTGGGTCCGAGAACAGGGGCTCAGTCATCCGTGTACACACACCATATCCCGAGCCAGGAGCCTCCGATGAGCGACGACAACCAGCCCAAATGCCCGTACATGACCACCGCAGACGGTGCCCCGATCGCCCGCCAGCACGCGCTCACCGCCGGCCCGCGCGGCCCCGTGCTCATGCAGGATGTCCAACTCCTCGAACAGATGCAGCACTTCAACCGCGAACGCATCCCCGAGCGCATCGTCCACGCCAAGGGCTCGGGCGCCTACGGCACCTTCACCGTGACGCATGACATCACCAAGTACACCAAGGCGGATATCTTCTCCGAGATCGGCAAGAAGACCGAGATGTTCCTGCGGTTCTCGACCGTGGCCGGCGAACGCGGCGCAGCCGACGCCGAACGCGATGTCCGCGGCTTCTCGATGAAGTTCTACACCAACGAGGGCAACTGGGACCTCGTGGGCAACAACACCCCGGTGTTCTTCATCCGCGATCCATACAAGTTCGCCAACTTCATCCACACCCAGAAACGCGATCCAAAGACCAACCTGCGCAACAACGACATGCAGTGGGATTTCTGGTCCCAGTGCCCCGAGTCCCTCCACCAGCTCACGACCCTCTTCTCCGATCGCGGCATCCCCAAAACGCTCCGCCATGTCAATGGCTACGGCTCGCACACCTTCTCCTTCATCAATGCCCAGGACGAGCGCGTGTGGTGCAAGTTCCACTTCAAGACCAACCAGACCATCCAGAACACCATGGACGACGAAGCCGCCAAGCTGATCGGGGGGGACCGCGAGTCCAACCAGCGCGATCTGTTTGAGTCGATCGAGCGGGGCGACTTCCCGAGCTGGACCATGAAGGTCCAGATCATGACCCAGGAGCAGGCCGACGAGTTCGAAGCGTCCACGGGTTGGAACCCGTTTGACCTGACGAAGGTCTGGCCGCACGCGGACTTCCCGTTGATTGAAGTCGGGCAGATGGAGCTCAACCGGAACCCTGAGAACTACCACGCGGAGGTCGAGCAGGTCGCGTTCAAGCCCTCGAACTTTGTCCCCGGCATCAGCTCGAGCCCCGACAAGATGCTCCAGGCCCGCTTGATGTCCTACGCCGATGCCCACCTGCACCGTTTGGGTGTGAACCATCACCAGATCCCGGTCAACGCCCCGCGTTGCCCGGTGATGAACACCATGCGCGACGGGCAGGGGGCCAACGCGGCCAACTATGGCGGCGCGACCAACTACTGGCCATCATCGAGGCCCGACGCGGTCAACCCCGACGAGCAGTTCCTTGATCCGGCATGGGATCTGGGCAACGCGATCGTCGATCGCTACGACTCGACCGTGGATCACGATGACTTCACCCAGCCGGGCAATCTGTACCGCTTGTTCGATGACGGCGAGCGTGATCGCCTGACTACCCGCATCGCCATGGGCTTGGGTGACGCCCGCCCGGAGGTGCAGATGCGCCAGCTCTGCCACTTCTTCCGCTGTGATCCGGATTATGGCTCGCGCATCGCCACCAAACTCGGGATCGAGATCCCCAAGGAGATGCTCCAGAGCTCGAACTGATTCCCGGTTCTTCATCGGTTGACCGAAATCCACCTGAAGCGATCAAGCGCGGGCGTGACATGCACTATACTGATGTGCATGCCACGCCTGTTTGTGAAAGGAGCCGCGATCGATGCCCGAGCTTGATGGACAAGCACTCGCCAGCTCACTTGATTCGCAGCTCCACAAAGCCTGCCACGGGCGTCTTGGCCCCATCTCTTGGTTCAAAGCCACCTGGCAGCACGGCGGGGCCGGCACCGGGTTCTCGACCTGGTCGCTGCCCGATCCCTCATGCGGGCACCGAGAGATCCCCTGCGTGGTCAAGCTGCCCATCGGGTACGGTGAGTACTTCTGGACCAAACGCCTCGGGCTGGTGCATCCGCATGAGTGGGACGAGCCCAGATCCCTGGCACTGCCAACCCCGCGGGTGCTGGCCGCAGGGTTCGAGCTCGAAGGCTACGACCTGGCGTGGGTGGTGATGGAACGCTTCGAGAACCCGCCGTTGGCGCTCGAAAAAACGGAATCCGCGCTCTGGACAATGTTCGAGACGGCCGCCGAGTTCCAAGCCGCGGCGATCCTCGAAAAACCGATCGACCTCACCCAGCTCAAGCCAGCTCAGGATTGGGCGGGGCACCTCGAGAACGGGCTCCAAGCCCTGCGGACCAACGAAATTGAGGACAACGATCGCTGGATCAAGGCGCTCGAGCGGGTCCAGAGCGGGCTCGACCCGTTGGTTGAGCGGTGGGTTGGTCGGAGCATTGATACCTGGTGCCACCATGATCTCCACCCGCACAACGCGATGCGCCGCCCGGTGCACGGGCTCGATGATGAGGGCAAGCGGGCGGCCAAGGACGCCAAAATCCATGGCCACTGCGCCCTGATTGACCTGGCGATGGTCGCTCCGGGGTCATGGATCGAGGACGCGTTGTACATGGAAAGGCTGTTCTGGGGGCGTGAGGACCAGCTGCTGGGGATCGATCCGCTCAAGACTTTGGCGGCCGCGCGGGACTCGATCGGGCTGCCCACCAGCGACGAGGATTTCGAGCTCGCGCAGGTCCGTCGGCTGTTGATGGCGGGCTCAGCACCGGCCTTTTTACGAACAGAAAACGACCCTGTCTATCTAAAAGCGGCTTTAAACAGAATTGAGCGACTTTTGCCAGACTTTATTGGGTAAGATAGTCCACACAGCCGGCGATGGATCGTTGGCTGGATGATTGAGAACCAGACCGGGGACACCATCGGGTTGCTCGGCAAAGAACAAGGGAGTGTCATCTATGGACTTGCTCGAAAAAATGGGTCAGCTGCTGACTGATTGCCAAGAAGACTACAACAAGGCCAAGGGCGGCAACAAAGCCGCCGGCACACGCGTCCGCAAGGTGATGCAGGAAGTGAAGACCGTGGCCCAGGATATCCGCAAGGAAATGCTCGGCCCACGCGACGACTAAAGCACCTCTGATCCTCATCTCATGTGCCCGATCGGGCTCGATCCCGATCAGGGCTTTGGAGACTTTGCGCCATGACCGGAGCATCTCACACCACCGAGCCCGCGGCTCAGGGCGGACGATCCAAGGATCGCCCGCTGTTGTTCGATATCAGCCAGCATGATCTGACCAGCGTATTCGCTGATCGGGATCAGATGTTCGAGCTGATCCCGCATCGTCACGAGATGGCGCTGCTCGATCGGATCGTTTGGGCGAGCGATTCGGCCCTCAACGGCATCGGTGCGATGAACATCCGTGGCGACGAGTTCTGGGTGCGGGGTCACTTCCCGGGCACGCCCATGATGCCCGGGGTGCTGATGATCGAAGCGGGGGCGCAGCTGAGCTGCTATCTCTACAATCGGCTCCAGAAGAACCCCAAGGTGGCCGCCTTCCTGCGGATCGAGAACGCCGCGTTCCGCCGATCGGTGACGATCGGCGAGGAGCTCTTCTTGCTCTGCGATGTGGTCAAGGCGTCGGATCGCCGATTCGTCTCAGAAATCCAGGGCGTCGTCGACGGCCAGGTCTGCTTCGAGGCCCGGATCTCGGGGATGCGCATCGCTGATATTGAATCCTAATCGGCTCGTCGATGATCGAGTTCGCCCATGCCATCTCGATCAGTACCGATTCAGCATTGGATCAAACCAAAGAACAGGACACACCGCTGCGTGTGTCCTGTTTTTTTCCGTCCGCCCGCGGCGTCGTCGAGATGATCGCCCACGACGGGCAGACCGTCATGCTCGCGGCGACCGGTCACATCCGCTCGTTCATTGCCCAGCGCCTCAACGAGGACGGCGAGCCGAGCGCCAAAGCAAATCTCGCCCCGATCACCGCCAGGGTCGTCGCCTACCCGACGGGCAGCGCGTTTGAGTCGGACTTTATCGTCCTCGAACGGGCCCGGAGCGTCGATCCGGGGCTGTACACCAAGCTCAACGAGCAGAACCGACGATCGCTGCTGGTGCTCGATCGCCAGAGCCATACCTGGCGCGTTGCTGACACGCTGAATCTGGAATGCGAAAGTGCGGATCTGATCGTCGGCCCGATCCTGACGGCCAAAGCCGCCCGGGCGATGGGCGAGACGCTCGACGATGTGTTTGAGTTGTGCCGATACCCTAAGGAACTGGCACTGGCGCCTTGCGGGACGGCTTGCGCGTACAAAGAAATGGGGCGCTGCCCCGCGGCCTGCGATGGTTCGGAGCCCATGAGCGATTATGTAGCTCGCTTCGAGCAGGCGTGGGGGGCCGCCGAGGGCGGGGTCACTCGATGGAAGGCTGAGCTCAAAGCGGGCATCAAGGACGCGAGCGCGGGGCTGGACTTCGAGGGGGCCCAAGCGGCCAAAGACCAGCTCGATCGGGTCGACAAGCTCCAGATGGACACGCTGGGGTGCGCGAAATCCATCCGGGATTTGTCGCTTCTCTGTATCACACCAAGTGTGCGCACGGGCAAGGCGATGCTCTGGCGGTTCGATCGCAATGGGTTGAGCCCGATCGTGACGCTCGATGCTCAGGCTGCGGGCGATGGGTGTTCTTTGCAGGAACTGCTGGCGAACTGTTCGACTGTTGGGGCGTATACACAGGTTGATCTGGATCACGATGGGCAATGGCTCGATCGCTTCGCGTTGGTGGCCCGCCATTGGATGACCAAGCCATCGAAGGCCCGTCGCCGACGGGTGACGGTGCTCGATCTGCGGGCTCGTGCGGTGGATCAAACGCTCTGTGCTGATCTGCGCTCGGCGATCGACGAGGCCTGCACGCCCGTTGACCATGGCGATGATCTTGATCTGGGCGATGAAGAACACACGCACATTGTGCGATAAAATACAGCTGTATTGACCATTCTCAGGAGTCGAGTGATGACCAAGCCGTATCCGATCGTATTTGAACCCATCATCAAAGCCAAGGTCTGGGGCGGGCGTAGGCTCGCGACATTGGGCAAGCCGTTGCCCATCGACGAGCCCGCGGGCGAATCGTGGGAGCTGGCCGATCTGAGCTCGACGAGCGCCAGCGGCGGTGGCGGCGAGCCGGCCCACACGGTCATCGCCAACGGCGAGCTGGCCGGCAAAACCATCGCCGACGCGATGAGCCTGTGGGGCGATCAACTGCTCGGCGACGCCCAGCTCAGCGAACAGGGCGGCTTCCCGCTGCTCGTCAAGTATCTTGATGCCAGCGAGCATCTGAGTGTGCAGGTGCATCCGTCGCCGAGCTTTGCCAAGGCTCATGATGGGGCGCACCTCAAGACCGAGAGCTGGTTTGTGCTCGATGCCCAGCCTGATGCGGATGGGAACCCGCCGATGATCTATAAAGGGTTCCTCGATGGCGTGACCAAGGAGGACCTGGCCAAGGCGATTATCGATGGCACGGTGCCCTCGATTATGCGCAAGGAACTGGCCGTGCCCGGGCAGTGCCACACGCTGCCAAGCGGGACGGTGCATGCGCTGGGCGCGGGGGTGCTGGTCGCGGAGATCCAGACGCCGAGTGATACGACCTTCCGGGTGTACGACTGGGCCAAGGAGTACGGGCGCGAGGGGCGCGAGCTGCATATTGAAGAAGCCGTCGAGTGCGCGAGCTTCGAGCATCCGCCGGTTGCCCAGCAGGCGAACGCCTACATGGCCGACGACATGGGGAGCTTGTCGACGATGCCGCCCAAGGTGGGTTCGACGCGCGATCGGGTCTCGACGACCGAGTTTTATACGATTGATATTGTGAGCGCGAGTTGTGCTTCGGTGCCCGTGGTTGATGCCGGTGATGCGGCTGGTGCGGGCAACTCGCCCGTGATCGTGATGATTCCCAAGACGATGGGCGCGTCGATCGCCAGCGAATCCGATGCGTTTGGTGAGGTGAATATCGAGCCCGGACAGACTGTGCTGATCCCGTCGGCGTGCGTTGCCGATGCGGTGCTGCGGGCGGGCCCGGGGACGGAAGCTCTGGTCGCACGGGTGGTTTGAGCCTATTTGGGCCGGTGGTTTGTCTCGTAGAGGGCTTGTTGCTCGGGGGTGGCGAAGAACTCGATCGCGCGGGGGATGATGTGGCGCTCGGCGCTCTGGAAGTACACGCGGTCGTAGGTGTTGAGCGCGTCGATCAGGTACGCCTGGTCGGCGGTGCCGATGTGCACGAAGCGGACATCCTCGAAGAACTGCGTGAGCGTGGGGTGCAGGTAGTGACCGATGAACGAGTCGAAGAGGATCAGCGTCTTGCCCGGGATCAAAGGCGTTGATTGCGAACGCATGATCGCGTGGCGCGGGTGGTAGTACGAGATCTCGTTGCTCGATAAGAACTGCGGGTCTTCGATGGCTCGGTGGTTCTCGGGGTCTTGTTCGTCCCAGAGCTCGACGAACTCGACGCCGGGGCGACGGATCTGGATGCGGGTGTGGGTCTCGATGTGCTCGTAGTCGCCGATCATTTTGGCGATGTCGGGGACGACGGGCTCTTGCCATTCGATCATGCGATCGGTGTCATTCCACAGCGTCGGATCCGCGGCATCGATCATCGCTCGGGCCATCACCATCGCGCCAAGCGAGTTGTAGTGTGAGCCGCCCGGTTCGTAGATGAGTTCGTCGGTGGTGGCTTTGAGCGCGAGCATGGGCGTCCAGACATCGAGCAGGAAAGGCTTGCCTTCGCTGGCGAAGTAGCCGGCGAGCAGCTCGCGCTGAGGCAAGCTGGTGGCGAACTTGGCCTGCGAGGGCTCGGAGAGTTTCTCTGGGTAGATCGTCACCTTGTTGGGGGCGACGACGATGAAGAGGTCGGCCTTGAACTCGTTGTTGACGACGAAGCCCTCAATCGCTTCGATGGCCAGCTGGGTTTCTTCGAGCGTGCCCAAGTCTTTGTCGAGTGATTTGCGGAAGAAGAGCCAGTTGTCCACGCCCAGCTCGACCTTGCGGTTGAACCCGATGCCGGACATGGGGGGGTTGATGGTGCGTTCGAGGGTGACGATCTGCTTGCGGAAGGGGGCGCGGTCCTCGAATGATTTGGAGACCTGCGTCCACCAGTCGTTGTCCATCAGGTCCGAGGCGTGCTCAAGCTTTGGGAACTCGTTGGGTGTGCGGTTCTCGAACTCGGTGACGAAGCTTAGCGAGTTGTCGAGCCGGAAGGGGGCGATGAGCAGCGGCAGGCAGATGGCCGAGAGGCAGATCACGCCGGTGATGGTGCGAGTCGTTTGCTTGGTGCGGGGGTTGGTGTGTGGGTTGGGCGTGCTCATTGTTGATTGCCCCCTTGCTGGAAATACTCGATCGCCCGTTCGGGGAAGTAGTGCTCGGCGCTCTCGAAGTACACTCGATCATATGTGTCGAGCGCGGCTCGGAACTCGGCGGGCGTGAGATAGCCGACATGGATGAACTCGATGTCCTCGAAGAACTGTGTGAGTGTGGGCAGCAGGTACACGGCAATAAACGAATCGTGGATCACCAGCGTCCTGCCCGGGACCATCGGGCGCGATTGCGATCGGCTGATGGCCCGTTTGTTGTTGTGGTAGGTCAGCTCGGTGATGCTCAGGAAGCCGGGTCCTTCGACGGGCTCGCCGGCGTCCAAAAGTTCGATCAGCTCGACGCCTTGGCGCTCGACCTGCGAGCGGGTGGTGGTCTCGGTGCGATCCCAGAGGCCGCCACGCAGGGCGAGCTCGGGGGGTTCGGTGCGGGTCCACAGGTCGACAAACTCGCCCTGATTCCAGTCGCTCTCCCAGAGCCCCGGGCTGGCGGCCTCGACCATCGCCTTGGCGAGCACCATCGCGCCGATGGAGTTGTAGTGCGTGCCGGCGGGCTCGTAGATCAAGCCGTCATGCTGAGCCTTGAGGTTTCTGAGCCCGGTCCAGAGATCGAGGGCGACGGATGGGTTGGCCGTGAACCAGTCGTGCAGGCGGGTGCGTTGGGGGGTGCTCGGTTCATAGAGGGCGAATGATTCCTCGTTGAGTTGCTCGGGGTAGATCGTCGCCTTGTCCGGGGCGGCCATGATGAATAGGTCGCCCGAGAACTGCTCGTTGGTGATGAAGCTGTCCATCGCAGCGATCGCTCGCTCGGTCTGTTCCATCGATCCAAAGTCCTCGGCCAGCGCCATGTACCAGAACAACCAGCCGTCCTTGCCCAGCGCGACGACCTTGGATGACATGCCGTCGGAGCCGCCGAGTCCGATGGTGTTGCTCAGGCTCATGAGCTCTTTGCGATAGGGCACACGGTCCTGGAAGGCGTCAGAAACCAGCTTGTACCAGTTATGGTCGAGCAGGTCGGTGTTCTTCGCGAGCTTGGGGAAATCGTTGGGGGCACGGTTCTCCATCTTGGTGACAAACTCGATGGATGGTTCGAGCCGCCAAGGAGCGATGACAATCGGCACGCAGATCAGCGTGAGACAGATCAACCCGGAGATGGTGCGCGAGGTGTTCATGGAGGATTGGGCGGATCAGAACTGGAAGTACAAGAACGGCGAGTAGGTGCCGTTGATGATCAGGATCAGCGTCAACGGCAGCGCGACGCACACCAAGATTAAACGCAAGCCCGCGGCCACCTTCGTGTCGGCGTGCTCGATGACCGGGCCGATCGCCCAGTGGCGGGGGACGAAGAAGATCAGTGAGCCAACGGCCAGAGCGACTTGCGTCTGCGTCGAGAGCAGGCGGAGCATCGAGACCGAGAACGAGCCCGTATTGCCGCCGAAGAGGGCGTAATAATAGTTGTGGGCCTGCGTGAGTGACTCGGCGCGGAACACGACCCACCCGATCATGACCAAGAACACGACGATGAAGCGGTTGAGCCCGAGCTTAAAACCGGTCGGGCGAGCGGGCTTGTCGAGCAGGCGATCAACGATCAGCCAGAAGCCGTGGAACATGCCCCAGACGATGAAGGTCCAGTTGGCCCCGTGCCAGAAGCCGGTGAGCAGAAAGACGATGACGAGGTTGCGGTAGGTCAAGAGTTTGGAGCCATGAGAGCCGCCGAGCGGGAAGTAGACATAGTCGCGGAACCATTCGGAGAGGGTCACATGCCATCGCCGCCAGAACTCGGTCATCGAAGCCGAGGAGTACGGGTGCTTGAAGTTCTCGGGGAAGCGGAACCCGAAGATTCGCCCGAGCCCGATCGCCATGTCCGAGTAGCCCGAGAAGTCGAAGTAGATCTGCAGCGTGTACGCGAGGATGCCCAGCCACGCGTCGTTGGTGGTGATGCTGTCGGAGTTGCTGAACGCCATGTCGGCTAATGGGCTGATCGAATCGGCGATGAGCACTTTTTTGCACAGTCCGAGCATGAAGCGGTTCATGCCGGCGGTGATATTTTCCAGCGTGAACACCCGCGACACAAGCTGCTCGGCGACCTGGTGGTAGCGGACGATGGGCCCGGCGATGAGCTGGGGAAAGAGCGCGACATAGAGCGCGAAGTCCAGCGGGTTCTTGAGGGCTTTGCCGTCGCCCTTGGCGATGTCGAAGACATAGCTGTTGGCCTGGAAGGTGAAGAACGAGATCCCGATGGGGAGCACGATCGCCCACCAGCCTTCGGCTTCGGGCGAATCGGCCATCGTGATGCCGGCGTAGCCGAGCTTGTCGGCGACGCCGTTGATCTGGTCGACGAAGAAGTTGGCGTATTTGAACCAGCCCAGGATCCCGATGTTAAAGACCACCGAGAGCCCGACAATGCGCCGGAGAAGCTTGGTCTTGTCGGCTTCTCTGGCCTTGCTGGCAAAGTGCCCGAAGATCCAGTTGCCCGCGATCGACATCAGCAGCCAGCCGATGAACCACCCCCCGCCCCAGAGGTAAAAAAGCAGGCTCGCGAGCAGCAGCACAGTGTTTTTCGCGCGGGCCGGCGAGAGCGCATAGAGCAGCAGCACGATCGGGAAGAACACAAAGAGGAATGTCTGGGATGAGAAGACCATGCGAGCCCGGAGTATATCCCAATGCGGCCTTGGGCGTGCTTTGGAAGCAGGGGAAACAGGGCGGCGAACGCGCAAGAAAAAGCCGCCCGGAGTACGGGCGGCTTTGAAAATGAGGGTCAGCTTCTGGTTTTACTTCGCAAACGCCGCGGCCACCTTGGCGAGGGCGTCGCAGACGCCGTGGGCTTGCTCGTCGCTCAGGTTCTGGTGGATGGGGATGCAGAAGACCGTCGAGGCGAGCTTCACCGACACGGGCAGGGTGGACTGCTGGTCGGCCAGGTCCTTGAAGGCGGGCTGCTCGGTGAGCGGCTTGGGGTAGTGCACTGCTGTTGGCACGCCTTCTTTGTTAAGGGCGGCGCAGAACTCGTCGCGGGTGCAGGTCAGGGCGTCCAGATCAACGCGGCAGGTGTAGAGGTGCCAGGCCGGGATCGAGCCCTTGGTGGGCACGGGGCGGAGGACGCCCGGGATGTCGTCGATGCGCGAGGTGTAGATCTCGGCGACGGCGCGTCGGCGGTCGGTCTCTGGCTTGAGGGTCTCGAGCTTGCTGAGCCCGATTGCGCCGGTGATGTCGTTCATGCGGTAGTTGAACCCGATGGATTCGTGGAGGTACTTGTCGGTCTCGCCGTGGGAGCGGAGGAAACCGATCTGCTTGGCGAGGTTCTCGTCGTTGACGGTGACCATGCCGCCCTCGCCGGTGCCCAGGTTCTTGGTGGCGTAGAAGGAGTAGGTGCAGGCGTCGCCGAATGAACCAATACCTTGGCCGTTGTACTCGGCCATGTGCGCCTGGGCGCTGTCGTAGATGACCTTGAGGTCGTGCTTCTTGGCGAGTGCTTCGATCGCGTCGATGTCCACGGGGATGCCGTAGAGATGGGTGACGGCGATGGCTTTGGTGTTTGGGGTGATCTTGCGCTCGATGTCGGCGGGGTCCGCCTGGTAGGAGTCTTCGATCGCGTCGCAGAAGACGACCTTGGCGCCGGCGGCTACCAGCATCGAGACGGTGGCGATGTAGGTCCACGCGGGGGTGATGACCTCGTCGCCGCGTTCGAGCAGTGAGCCGTAGGCGAGCTGGAGGGCGCAGGTGCCATTGGCACAGGTGAGCCCGAACTTGGCGTCAGACTGCTGGGCGAATGCTTCTTCGAGGGCGGCGCATTTGCTTGCTGCTCGCAGCATGCCCGACTCGAGCACCTCGTTGGCCGCGGCGATGTCCTTTTTAGTCAGCCCGACGGACATGAACGGCACATTGGATTCGAAGACCGGGGAGCCCCCGTTGATGGCGAGGTCGGATGCGGTGGCGGTGCTCATGGTGGTGGTTCCTTCAGGCGTTCCGGCCAGGTGGTCCGGAGAGAACGCAGTTGATTGGATTCGCGGCTTGAATGATACGCGTGCGCTCGAAAAAAGACACAATTATCACTCTCCAAAAACCGCGTCCTGTGGGCAAAAAACAGGGCATCTTGCTCAAGGGCCGAAAAAAACAAGCCGAAAGACTGGCACACGGGCAATCCTGATGTACTTTCGAGGTGTCAGCGAAATCGCTGCTCAAATCACGAATCCACGCCGATCACATCGGTGTTCACAAACTCTCTTTCTCTCTCTGCCAATAGGCAAACCCAGCCCGGATGACCCTCCGGGCTGTTGTTTTTTTGCTCTATCTCTGTTTTTGGGTGCAAGGCCAGGCTTGGGTGTCTGTGTCGATTTTGTTTGGCATCCAACTATGAAAACTTGGCCAGGTTTCATGGAACGGGCAGAGAATTGTGTCAATTTCTTATAGGAACCCAAGTTTGTTCTGGATGAACTGGTGTGTTTTCTGCTAAACTCTCTGTTCAGGAGAGAACTGGCGATGTGTCAGTTCGGGAATAAATGAGGGGTGATTCTTCCAGCAACGGGACATTTCGGGTTGTCAGGCGGAAGCCGGCAGTTTGATGAGTACAACGCTCGGAACATCAGCTCATTTGCAGTTTTTTCTAGAAGAGAAAAGAGAACACACCAATGAACAAGATCACTACTATCGCAACCCTCGTCGCTGCAGCAACCGCAATGACCGCCTCGGCTGAGCAGCTCGTCTCGGTTGACCTCTCAGTCGCCAACCAGATTACCATCAGCTCCACCGGCGGTGCTTCGTCAGCCGACGCATCATTCAGCGCCTTCACCGGCTTCCTCCTCGCTGACTTCTATAACACCGTAGGCGCAGGCGGCGGCGTTGTCGGTGGTGCAGGCGATCTGTCCACCTTCGGCGAAGCATCAGATGGCTCCCCATCGATGTTCAACAGCACCACCAGCTTCGGCCTCAACATCTGGTCCTTCACCGCTGGTTCACCAACCATCGTTAGTGGTGAGCAGGCATTCTCGGGTTCGGCCACCTTCGATGTGGACGCTGGCGTCTACGCAGCAATGCTCGCTGGCAACTCCAGCGGTGAAATCTACGCAGGTGCTGACAGCGATGATGACATCACAGCAGGTGCTATCAACATCGGTACTTGGGCACTCGTTCCAGCACCAAGCTCAGTCGCTATGCTCGGCCTCGGCGGTCTCGTCGCTGGTCGTCGTCGTCGCTAATCCATAGCGTCTTCGATTGATACGATTTAAAAACGGCCGGGATCACTCCCGGCCGTTTTTCTGTTGATGGTCAACCGGTTCTCGGACGCTCGAAAAGGAGCGGGATGGGCTGTCCAGCGAGCAATGGTGATTTGTGTTGATCCCTATAGATATCACTCAAATTTGATGCTGTTCCGGACGATCTGTCGGCGTACGCACACCCTTCGCTGGAGATTCAGATGTCAGACACCACCACAGCCGCCCACCTCTACGACGACTCATCACGCTACTGGAAGATGTGCACGATCGTGCTCGGGATCGGGTTTGTGATCGCCGTGGCATCGCACGGCGGGCCATCCACGGCCAGTGCTGACACCGCGAATCAGCTCACCAAGTACCAATCGCAGGCCGCGTTGATGGCCCAGCAGTCGCTGGCCGTGGGTGGTTTCGACACTGTCGAAGGTGAGCCGGCGTTTGTGATTGTCAACGATCAGGGCCAGCGCATAGGAACGCTGCCGATGGTTGCGGTGTCGGGCAAAGAAGACTGAGAAGTAAGAAAACAGGGGAAACCCAAGCAGTGAAGATATGCTGGAACCGTTCCCTATCCCCTCGCGAATAGGCACGGGACGCTTTGTTCTCGCTTGTTGTGTCTAGGGCATGAGCCCCTTTTGAGCAAGCTGTTTCGTGGCCATGTTCTGTGGTCATATGTTCATTTGGAGAGGATATTATGAAATTTGAGTACGCGATCTTTGCGCTGTCACTGTCTGCCTTGTGCGGGCAGAGCCTTGCGGATATGTTCGATGATGAGTCGCTCTTTTTCGAGCAGGTGGATGTCATGTACACCAACACATTCGACGGGCTCGAAACCGGAGCCGTCAGCAGCCTGGATTTTTCCAGCGGCGACTACAGCTACACGGTCTCGGCCGCGGGGCCCGGCGGGGGGATGCTCAGCGTCCGTGATGGCGAGATCAGCACCACCCACGGCATGGACGGGATCTTGATCACCTTTACCGGCGCGGATGTGTATGCCGTCGGGGGCAACCTCTGGTCCACCTTGGAAGATGGCGAAACTGTTGGCGGGTACATCTCGCTGGAGCTCGATGATGGCACCTTCGAACTCTTCTCCGCGACCTCGCGCGAGAACTTCAGGGGGCTGTCCTCGGAATCCGCGATCGAGTCGATCTTTATCGATCTCCCCGATGGCGACGAGTTGTTCTGGGCATCGATGGACAGCCTGTCGATCGGTACGCTGGTCCCGGCTCCGAGCGCACTGGGTCTGCTGGGTGTAGCGGGCATTGGTGCTGCAAGACGCCGACGATAAGCTCAAAGTCTGTTTTTAGTGACGAACACCGACGGGAAGCCGTCGGTGTTTTATTTTTGCTTGCGCGTCGAACGGATCTATGGTGGGTTGACTGCGCAAGAGCCCCTCTCCTTGGGTGGGTTCGACACCATCGACGGCGAGCCGGCCTTTGTGATCGTCAACCAGGATGGCCAACGCGTGGGGGCGCTGGCGATGACGACCCCGGGCGTTCAAGAGTAGTTCAAAGTCTGCGAACTTCAGATTCGGAACCTTGTGGATGCTCCAATGTGTTCCAGAAGGGTTTTTTGTGTGTTTGATCAAGAAGTTGGGATTTGGATGTCCCTCTTGGGTGACGGTTCTCGCTTGGATTGATGTCTCGGCGTTGTGTCGAGATATGGACACCAGAGAGGATCGAACATGGACAGTACAATGACGACGGCCGCCGCTTTGGGCGCGGTTCTGACGATGGGCGTCTGCACGCATGCATCCGCATCAGTAGTGGATCTCTTTGCAGGCGACTCAGTAGCACTCAACGGCATCACCCTCGCAGAGGACCCGACAATGTCAGGGGTGGTTGCGATCGACTTCGCTCAGGACTTCGAGGTCGGCGATCCCGCGGGCGGGCGACTCACCGGCACCCTGCAGTCGCGTGTTCTCATCCGGAATGATACCGGAGAGCTTGATTTCAAGTGGCGGATTCGAGACCTGCACAGCGAGACCAACTCGATCTCATCAATCGTATTCAGTGGCTACGAGGGCTGGGATGTTGGGGTTGAGTGGCGCGTCGATGGGCTTGGCGATGTCGCCCCCGCGTACGCTTCGCGGACGGTCGATGATGATTCCATCGGGTTCCTCTTTGATACGCCCTACCTATTCGCACCCCATGAGTCCCGGTTTATGTTCGCGCGCACCCACGCGATGGACTTCGATCTGATCGGGACCGCGCGGATCAATCTGGCCAGTGGGGAGTCGGTTGTTCTCTCGACCTTCGCGCCGGTTCCGACGCCGGGCTCGTTGTTGGTCTTGGGTTCAGCCGGCGTGATTGCTGCTCGCCGTCGCCGATAAATGGCACATCACTTTTATAGTTTGGTATCACTTTCCAGCCGAGTTTATTCTCGGCTGGATTTGTATCCAGCCCGACGGGCGGATCGATACTTATTGAGCGTCATCTATCGCGGCTTGAATTTGTCGGTCAGTAACCGCATCAGCGGCGATCGCATCCGCCCGAGAAACACGCGAGTCATGGCAGATGAGCTCGAGCCGGTTGCCCTCGGGGTCCTGGAAGAAGATCGCCTTGGCCCGGACATGCCCGAACTCGGCAATGGTCGTCTCAATCCCGAGCGCTTCAAGCCGATCGATTTCGGATTGGTAATCCGCCTCATCGATCTCGAATGCCAGGTGATTCAACGAGAACGGGCGGTTGGCTGGCGGATCAAACTTGCAGCGAGCCGCAGGGTGGCGATCGGGATCGATGAGCGCGAGTGTCTGCGGATGAGCCTTGCCCAGCGGCGAATCGAGGTACGCGATGGATAAGAAAACTATCGTCGGATTCGTCTTTGGGTATTGGCTATGGAGGGTGAAGCCCATTACTTCTCGATAAAAACGCGTGAGCACACCGAGATCGCGAGCGTTGAGCACAATCTCAGCGATACCTCTGACAGCGCCCATCGGCAGCCTCCGGCTTGGGGTTATCCCTTGAGCAGACGCTCGAGGTAGTGGATGTCCACGCCGCCCTTTTTGAAATCGGAGTTTTGCATCAGCTCGGCGTGCAGCGGGATGGTCGTGTTGATCGGGCCGACCTCGAACTCGTGGAGGGCGCGTGAGGCCCGGGTGATGGCCGCGTCTCGGTTCTCGCCCCAGACGATCAGCTTGCCGATCATCGAGTCGTAGTTGGGCGGGACGCGGTAGCCGGCGCAGACATGCGAATCGATCCGCACGCCAAAGCCGCCCGGCGCGCGGTAGGTCTCGATGAGCCCGGCCGACGGGCGGAAGTCCTTGGTGTGGTCCTCGGCGTTGATCCGGCATTCGATCGCATGCCCGTGGACCTTGATGTCCTTCTGCTTGTATTCGAGCTTCTCGCCGGCGGCCACCTTGATCGATGCCTTGACGATGTCCACCCCGGTGATCATCTCGGTGATCGGGTGCTCGACCTGCACACGGGTATTGACCTCGAGCATGTAGAAGTTCTGGTCGTCGTCCATCAAGAACTCGACGGTCGCGGCTCCGCTGTACTCGGCGGATTTGACCAGCTTGGCCGCGGCTTCGCAGACCTTTTCGATTTTCTTGCGTTCGATGCCGGGCCCAGGGGCTTCTTCGATGATCTTCTGGTGGCGACGCTGCATCGAGCAGTCGCGTTCCCAGAGGTGGATGGCGTTGCCGTGCTTGTCGCCGATGACTTGGACCTCGACATGGCGTGCGTGCTCGAGGAACTTCTCGACGAATACGCCGCCGTTGCCGAAGGCGGCCAGTGCTTCTTGCTGGGCCTTGGCGACATTGGTCCGCAGCGAGGCTTCATTGCGGCAGATGCGCATCCCGCGCCCGCCGCCGCCGGCCGAGGCTTTGATGATCACGGGGTACCCGATCTCGGCGGCCACTTCGACGGCTTCGTCGAGTTCTTCGATCTCGCCCTCGGTGCCGGGGAACACGGGGACCTTGGCGGCCCGGGCGTAGCGCTTGGCTTCGACCTTGTCGCCGAGCTTGCTCATGGCTTCGGGCGATGGGCCGATGAACTCGATCTTGCAGTCGCGGCAGATCTCTGAGAAATCGGCCCGCTCGGAGAGGAAGCCGTAGCCGGGGTGGATCGCGTCCACATCGGTGACCTCGGCGGCCGAGATGATCCTGGAGATGTTGAGATAGGAATCCTTGGACGGGCCCGGCCCGATGCAGATCGCCTCGTCGGCGTCACGCAGGTACGGGGCGTCCTTGTCGGCGGTGGAGTACACGCACACGGTCTCGATGTCGAGCTCGCGGCAGGCCCGCATGATCCGTTGGGCGATCTCTCCGCGATTGGCGATCAGCACGCGTTTAAACATGGTGGTGGCTTTCGTCTCTGGCCCGCGCGTTGCGCAGGAACGAGTTCAGGTGCAATGACTGGGCTGCGCACGCTGGTTTGAGCGTTTATTTGAGCAAGAAGAGCTTCTGTCCGAACTCGACGGCTTCGCCATCTTTGACGAGGATCTTCTCGATGACGCCGCTCTGTTCTGCTTTGATCTCGTTGAACACCTTCATGGCTTCGACGATGCAGACCACGGTGTCTGGCCCGACGGAATCGCCGACGCTGACGAAGGTCTTGGCGTCCGGGTTGGGCTTGTTGTAATAGGTGCCGACCATGGGCGATTCGATCGCGGCCAGGCTGTCGTCGCTCGACGCTGCGGGTGCAGCGGCGGCAGCCGGTGCGCTCGCTGCAGGCGCGGCTGGTGCCGGAGCTGCGGCTGGTGCTGCCCCGCCAGCGCCGCCGTAGAGGACGGGCTGGTGCTGGATGACGGTGCCCTTGTCTTCGCCGCGTTTGATGGTGACGGTTTCTTGCTGATCGTGCAGATCGATCTCGGTGAGTTCGTTCTCGACCATGAGCTTGACGAGTTCTTTGAGTTTGCGGATATCAATCATGTGTGTGTATCTGTCTGGGAGTGGATGTCGTGATGGCCCACGAGCGGGACCATGGCCGATGCTTGGTCAAAGAGCGCACATCATCAGACATGCGGGCCGGGCCATGATAATCATACCCCCAAACCCGATCAAACGCGAACAAACCTGATCAAACGCGAACTTCGGCGATCTTGATTGATCTTGCGCCGATCTCCGCCAAAGTCCGCCCCCGGATCGGCGTACACTGGGGCTATGCCCAAACAGGCTCCGCGCAAAGCGTCCATCTCGCTGTGTCAGAGGATCCAACCATCGGCTTTGATGGTCGGGTTGCTCGTCGCGCTTGTGCTAGTGCTGAGCCTGCCCGTGCTTGTTGAGTTGGCCCGATCGCTCTCCGCGGTGTTCGATGCCCAAGATCGGGCGGTGATCTTGGAGATGTACGGCTCGCTTTCGGGCGTGATGCTCTTGGTCCGATCGGTGCTCATCGCCGGCGGGATCGCGCTGGTGGGCACGGCTCTGGGGATCCCGCTGGGGCGGGTGCTCAATGTGTGTTTCAGCTCCGGGCAGGGCGGGAAGCATCGGTTCTGGGCGGGGATGCTGCTGATCCCGATCTGGCTGCCGGCAATGCTGGTGTACGCCGCGGGGAACCTGCTGCGGGCGCCCGATACGCTCATCGGGCACGCGTTGGTGTCGTTTTCAACCAGCGAGCCGGGGCTGCGATGGATGACGATCTGGGCGGGCTATGCGATCGCGACGCTCGGGCTGGCGCTGTGGAGCGCACCGATCGCGGGCGTGCTGATCGCGGCTGGGCTGGGGGTGCGGACGAGCCTCTATGATGAGATGATCGCCCTTGAGCCCGTGGGTATCTTCAGGCGAGGCTGCCTCTGGATCCGCCTGCACAATCGGGCGTTGACGCGCGCCTGGGTGCTGATCACGACGCTGATGCTCGGTTCCGCGGTGCCCATGCACCTGGCGCAGCTCGATACCTGGTCGATCGTGCTCTGGCGCGAACTCGCCCAGAGCCCGATCGACAAGTGGGGGCGTGTGTGGTTGGGCGCATGGCCCAGCGTGCTCTTCGGGGTGCTCGGGGCGTGGGTGCTCACACGGACGCTGGTCCGCCCGCACACCACAGAAAGCTTCGCTGATCGCGGGCATACGCCGGCGAAGATCAGCAAGCTGATTTTGGGTGGCTCGGTGCTCGTCTGGGCACTTGGCGCACTGGGGCCAATGATCGCAATGCTGGTGACGCTCGATGATCTGGATTCGGTCCGCCATTTTTGGACACTCGAAGGCTCGGCGGTGATTGATTCCGGGTTGCTCGCCCTGGCATGTGGTGGGGTGACGATGCTGATCGCCCTGCTGGTGGCGTTTGCGCTCGGGAGCCCGTCGGCTGTTCATCGGAGGCTCGGCGTATGGTCGGTCATGGGGCTGTGCGTGCTGGGATTGATCCCCGGCGTGCTCGTAGGCTCGGCGATCGCTCGATCTTCAATCCCTGTGCTGGCAACGGGTTGGGGCGGTGCGTTGCTCGCTTCGTGCGTCCGGGCGGGGTTTCTTGGCGCGATTATTGGGGCGCTGTGCGCCACGGCGGAGTCAGCCGAACGCCGATCGGTGCGCTGGCAGCTCGCGGGTGGTTCGGTAAGTGGCTGGGCGCGGGCGGTGCTGCCTTCGATCGTCGGCTCGATCCTCGCGGCCGGGCTCGTCGGGGGGCTCTATTCGATGTACGAGATCGAAGCTTCGGTGATGGTCCGCCCGCCGGGGATGGACAACCTGCCTCAGCAGCTGCTCTCGGATCTGCACTATGCGCGCATCGAGCAGCTCAGCGGAGCCGGGGTGAACCTGCTGGGCATCGGGCTGGTGTTCGGGGCGATCGCGTCGTGGGCGTTGATCCGTGTGCACGGTCGCGACCGGGGTTGATAGATTTTTTTCTTTGTTTGGATTGTATAGAACTCACACAAATTCAACATTCAACATCGTCCTGTGTGCACCCTTGATGGCGTTTGTTCGTATCATCCTTTATATGCACATGGGTTTTCGATGCTCGGGACAGCTCGGTTGGACAAGGACGGTAGGGGTGGCGTTGATGCTGCCCATGCTCACGCACTTGTTCATGCTCACCGGGTGCGGAGAAGATGCCAACGCCCACCTGCCCGTGGGCACGCTCAACACCAAACTGATCTACGGCGAATCCGGCACCCAGCTCGGCCAGTTTGTCTATCCGCGCGGGATGGATGTCTTCGAGGTCGATGGGCACCCGCGGGCCGCCATTGTCGATAAGACCGCCCGCATCCAGATCATGGACCTTGAGACCGGTGATATCTTGGGCGCGGTGCACACCCCACGCTGGGATCGCGGCAAGCCCACCGGAATCACCGTCGCGCCCTCGGCGATCGATGCGAACAACCGGGCCGTGTATGTGGCCGATACCCACGAGCACCGCGTGCTGATGTACGAGCTGCCCTTACCGGCCATGCAGGTGCCCGTGCCGACCCAGCCGGATCTGGTCTTCGGCTCCTTCGGCGAAGCACCCGGGCAGTTCATCTATCCCACCGATGTCGAGGTGCAGACGGACGAATCGGGCGTGGTCAGCCATCTGTATGTTTCTGAGTACGGCGGCAACGACCGGATCAACCGTTTCCGAGTCGATCGCTCTGGCGACACGATCGCCGTACTCCACGAGTATCAGATCGGCACCGTCAGCGAAGAAATCGACGGCTCCGATGGCCCCCTCGCACTGAGCCGACCCCAATCCATCGCCCTACGGACGAATCCCGGGGGGACAGAGGAACTGATCGTCACCGACGCCAGCCACCACCGCATCGGGCGGGTGAGCCTGGAGGGCGAGCTGATCGCGTGGATCGGCGAGCCGATGGATACTTCGGACGATGCGTTCCGATTCCCGTACGGCATTACACTGCTCGACGACGGCTCGATGCTGATCGCGGAGTTTGGGGGAAATCGGATCCGATGCGTGGATATTGAATCCGGCGACACGCTTTGGCGGTATGGTGTAGCGGGCAGAAGCATCGGGCAGGTGGCCCAGCCTTGGGATTGCGGCGTGATCGGGGACCAGCTCGTGGTATTGGATTCAGGAAACAGCCGAGTGCAGATTTGTGAGTTGCCACAGGGTGTCTCGAAGATCGGGCACGAACTCAATCCACTCGTGCACACGGGGGCGACTCCTTGATCGATGCAGGAACGCAACTTGTTACGCCGACGCTCGCAAGCATGGTGGTCGGGCCGATCCAGTTCGGGATCGAGACCTACCTGCTGCTGATCCCGATCCTCGGGCTGCTGACGATCTTCATCGCGCGCAAGAGCATCTCGGGCCTGGGCAAAGGATCGCGCGTCGCGGCTTTGGTTATCCGCTTGCTCGCGATCACGCTGATTGTCGGTGCGCTCGCCGAGCCCTCGCTCCGCAAGACCTCGGATAATGTGGGCGTCACCGTCATCATCGACGCCTCGCGTTCGATCCCAGCGGGCTCGCAGGATCAGATCGACCAGTACATCGCACGCGCCCAAGAAGGCTCTCGCCAGCCCGACGATTATCTCGGGATCATCACGACCGCCGAGAACGCGTTCGCCCAGTCCACGCTCGCCCGCGCGACGCGCATCGTGGATCGCCAGTTCATCGGCGAGACCGACGGCACCAACCTGAGCGCGGGCGTCACCCTCGCCACCGCGTCGGCATCGAAAGAAGTCGCCAACCGGATCGTGCTCATCACCGACGGCAACGAGACCGACGGCTCGCTGATCCGGGCCGCCCAAGCCGCCAAGGCTCAGGGCTACCCGATCGATGTGCTGCCCGTCGAGTTCGCCTACGCCGAGGAGGTTATGGTCGAATCGGTCCAGACCCCGTCGAATGTGCGCGTCGGCGAGACCATCACCATCAAGGTTGTGCTGACCTCGTCCGTGCCCACCGCGGGGCGGTTGCTGCTCTCGCAGGACGGGACGATTATTGATATCAATGCCTCGGCCGACGAGCTGGGCAAGATCGTCGAGCTCGATGCTGGTCGCAATGTGCTCTCGGTGTCGGTCGGGGTGACGCGTCCCGGGGCGTTGACCTATCAGGCGGTGTTCGAGCCGATCACGGCACTCAATCCCGACGGCGGCTCGACGGGAACGATCGGAGATTCGATCCCGGAGAACAACACGGGCAGCGCGATTACATTCGTGGGCTCGGAGGGCAGCATCCTGATCGTGGCCGACGATCAGAACGAAGCGATCAAGTTCGAGGATGTGCTCGCTAAGGCCGAGGTGAACTCGGTACGGATCGAGGCGTCGCAGTTCCCGACCAACCTGCCCGAGCTCGCCAGCTACGAGGCGATCGTCCTGCTCAACCAGTCGTCGTACTCCTACTCCGAAGCCCAGCAAGAGCTCATGCGTCAGTATGTGTACGACTCGGGCGGCGGCTTGGTGATGATCGGCGGTCCCGAGGCCTTCGGCGCCGGCGGTTGGATCGGTTCACCCCTGGCCGACGCGTTGCCGATCAAGCTCGACCCGCCTCAGAAGCGACAGATGCCCCGCGGCGCGCTCGCGTTGGTCGTGCACTCGGTCGAGATCCCCCGCGGTGTGTACTACGGCAAGGAGATCAGCAACTCGGCGGTCGATGCGCTCTCGCGTCTGGACCTGATCGGGATTATCGAGTACCAAGGCATGGGCGGCACCGACTGGGTGCACCCGCTCTCGCTGGTGGGCGATCGCAGCGCGGTCAAGCGCTCAATCCAGAACCTGACCTTCGGCGACATGCCCAGCTTTGATCCCTCGTTGCAGCTCGCGCTCTCCGGGCTGTCCAACGCCGCGGCCGGGCAGAAGCACTGCATCGTGATCTCCGATGGCGATCCGTCGATGTCGCGATCGTTGCTGACCAAGTTCAAGAATGCCGGGATCACGATCTCCGCGGTGGGGGTGAATCCGCACTCGCCTGCGGACACCAGCACGCTGCGGACGATGGCCCGGGTGACGGGCGGCAACTACTACGCGGTGAGCAACAATGCGCTGGCGACGCTGCCTCAGATTTTCATCAAGGAAGCCCAGACGATCCGGCGGGCGCTGATCTGGGAGGGCGAGCCCTTCTCGCCGGCTCGCACCGGCGTGCCCACCGAGACCATGCGCGGGATCAACGGCGTGCCCCCGATCAGCGGCTACATCGTGGCCGCCGAACGCGAAGGGCTGAGCTTGGTGACGCTGCGTGGCAAGGAAGAAGACCCGGTCGCGGCCCAGTGGCAATACGGGCTGGGCAAGGTCGTCACCTTTACCTCGGATGTCTCGTCACGCTGGGCATCAGCCTGGGTCGGATGGGACGGGTTCGATCAGTTCTGGGAGCAGCACATCCGCTGGACGATGCGTCCATCGGGGAGCGCGAACCTACGGGTGAGCACCGAGAACATCGGCGAAAAGACCCGCGTCATCGTCGAGGCCTTCGATCAGGGCGGCGAACGGCTCAACTTCGCGGACTTTCAGGCCCGCGCTTCGACGCCCGACGGCTCGGGCGTGCTTGTTGAGGTCAAACAGATCGGGCCGGGTCGCTATGAGGGCGAGTTCAGCACCAAGGACCCGGGCGCGTATGTCGTCAACCTGCAGTACAAGGCCCCCGATAGCGAGGGCCAAGTGCTCGAGGGCTCGGCCCAGGCCGCGGTGACTCGACCGTTTGCTGATGAGTTCAAAGCTCTTGAGACCAACCTGCCGATCCTGCGTCAGGTCGCGGCGATCACCGGCGGACGCGTATTGCCCAACGATCCGACCGCGGCCGATCTCTGGACGCGCGAGGGCGTGACGATGCCCGTCGGGCTCACACCCGTGTGGCTGATGTTCGCGATTATTGGGATCGGCGTATTCCTGATGGATGTGGCCGTCCGCAGAGTACGGATCGATCCAACCATGATCGCGGCCTTCTTGCGCCGCGGGGCGAGCAAGGAAGCCGTCGCGACCACGGGTTCGATGCAGGCGATGTCCGCCGCTCGCTCGCGGGCGTCATCGCGCACCGGTGACGACGCGCGTGAACAGCAGCGAGCAGCCAAGCAGGCACGCGAACAGGCGGCTTCACGCAAGTTCGAAGCCCCCATCGACGCGCCAAAGAGCAGCGAACCCGTCGCCCTCACCGGCGAAGAAGAACAGAACAAGCCGACCATCGGCAAGCCCGCCCGCAAGGTCGAGCACGAGAAGACCGAGCCCATCGATGCGCTGAGCGCGCTGCGGGCCGCGAAAAAACGAGCACGAGACGACATCGACGAATCATAGATTCATCAAATTTCTAACGGCGCACGGGCGCGATTCAGGAGTGAACCATGGCAACGAAAGAAAACTTTGAGACCCCCCAAGAAGTCAAGGCCGAGTGCGAGGCGTTCCGCCAGACATTCTCCCAGCTCAAGGACGAGATCGGCAAGGTCATGGTCGGGCAGCAGCCCGTGATCGAAGCCGTGCTCATGAGCCTCTTCTGCGGCGGCAATGTCCTGCTCGAAGGTGTGCCCGGGCTCGGCAAGACGCTGCTCGTGCGCACACTCGCCCAGACGCTCTCGCTCCCGTTCAACCGCATCCAGTTCACGCCCGACCTGATGCCGTCGGATGTCATCGGGACGAACATCGTCTCCGAGGATGTCGAGACCGGACGCAGATCGTTCGAGTTCCAACGCGGCCCGATCTTCGCCCAGATCTTGCTCGCCGACGAGATCAACCGCGCGACGCCCAAGACCCAGTCCGCGCTGCTCGAAGCGATGCAAGAACACTCGGTGACCGTCGCCGGGACGACTTATAAACTCGACGAGCCGTTCTTGGTGCTCGCCACGCAGAACCCGATCGAGCAAGAAGGGACTTATCCTCTCCCCGAGGCCCAGCTCGACCGATTCCTGCTCAAGATCGATGTTGGTTATGCCCAGCTCGAAGACCTGATGGAGATCATCGACCGCACCACCGGAGCCGCCAGCCCGGTCGCCAGCGCGATCGTCGATGGGCAGCGCATCCTCGATATGCAAGACCTCGTCAAGTCCGTCGTCGTTGCGCCACATGTCAAGCAGTACGCCGCTCGCTTGGTCCTCGCGACGCACCCCGAGACCGACACAGCCGCGGGCGGGCCCAACGGCCCGACCAACCGCTATGTCCGCTGCGGCGTCTCCCCCCGTGGCGCCCAGGCGTTGATCTTGACGGGCAAGGTCCGCGCCCTCATCGATGGGCGATTCCATGTGTCGTACCAGGACATCCAGGATGTCGCGATGCACTGCCTGCGTCACCGCATCCTGCTCAACTTCGAAGCCGAGGCCGACCGCGTGGATACCGATGCACTCGTCCAAGAAATCCTCAAGCTCACCCCGACCCAGCCCACGGCCATGGCCGGGATGTAAACCATGCTCAGATCAGAAAATCCAACCCGCCCGACCACCATCGAAGAGCTGCTCTCGTCGCAGCTGATCGCCAAGATATCGCAGCTCGATGTCTCGTCGCGCAAGATCTTTGCCGGCAAGCTCAAGGGCGAACGCCGGAGCAAGAAGCGGGGCGAGTCGGTCGAGTTCGCGGATCACCGCCCGTATACGGCCGGCGATGACCTCCGCCATATTGACTGGAACATCTACGCCCGGCTCGATCGCTTCTTCATGAAGCTGTTCATGGAAGAAGAGGACCTCTCGCTGCACATCGTGATCGACGCGAGCGCCTCAGCCGACTGCGGCGAGCCCAATAAGTTCTACTACATGCAGCAGGTCGCGATGGCGATGGGCTACATCGGGCTGATTAACCTTAACCGTGTTGAAGTGACGGCCGTGGGTTTGCGCGATGAGCTGGTTATCCCCGGTGGCGAGAAATCCATCGCCGGCAACATCCGCGATCTGCGCGGAAGACGAAGAACGCACGATCTCGCACGCTTCTTGTGCACCATCGAGCCCGAGAGCGGGTCGGACTTCTCGCAGGCGTGCAAGCGCATCGCGATGACCCGGCGCGGCAAGGGCGTGATGATCGTCCTGTCCGACTTCCTGATGAAGGAGGGCTACGAGACCGGGCTGCGGATGCTCGTCGGGCGTGGGTACGATGTGTTCGCGATCCAGACCTTGTCGCCGCAGGAGGTGAACCCGGACATCGCCGGCGACCTGCAGCTGCGCGATGTCGAGGACGGCGACATGGCCGAGGTGACGATCTCGGCGCCGCTGCTCAAGAAGTACAAAGAGAACCTGTCGGCCTATTGCCAAGGGCTACGGGATTTCTGTGCCCGCCGAGAGATCACCGCCCTGACCATCCAGACGGACACCCCGATCGATACGCTCCTGCTTGATTACCTGAGAAAGCGGGGCGTGCTGCGATGAACAGCGAGCGAGCATGTCATTTGAGCGAAGAGCGGGTGCGTATTGCACGCAAAGGGATCATCTTTGTTCCAGATGTCTATGGTTTTTTCCTGTTCCTTTTTTTGTCCATCTCGCTTATCTGGGGAGCAATCCAGGCGGTGAGGCATTTGTTTTTTGCTGTGCCTAACCATGATAACAACTTTCCAAGCAGTCACTTTGAATTTGGTTTTGGAGTTGCAATCTATCTGGTTGTCACCTTCATGTGTGTGGTGATTGGAGTGAAGATATCGGATGAGACGGTAACTCCTAGGAACTCACTGGTCAGGCTAATTGTGCGGCTGTGTATTCTCTCTGGTTGCATTAATGTTATCTATCTTTTAGTGAGCTGGTTCGGAATGTCTGGGGGCGAATCATGACTTGGGCCACTCCATCCCTCGCCGCACTCGTCGCCGCGATCGCGATCCCGGCGTTGGTGATCCTCTACTTCCTCAAGCTCCGGCGGATCCCGCGTGAGGTCTCCTCGACGCTGCTGTGGAAGAAGGCGATCCAGGACCTGCAGGCCAACGCGCCGTTCCAGCGGTTGCGCAAGAACCTGCTGCTGTTCTTGCAGCTGATCGTGCTGTGTTTGATTATCCTCGCGCTGGCGCAGCCGCGCTCGGCGACGACGAGCATGATGGGGCGCAAGTTCGTGATCATGATCGATCGTTCCGCGTCGATGGCGGCCGTGGACGGTGATGAAGCTTTGGGAGCACAATCCAGATTGCAATCGGCCAAGGAGCAAGCGATCGAGCTCGTCGAGACCATGCGCGAGCCGGGGCTCTTCGCCGAGGAAGCCAAGGCGGACGAGGCGATGGTGATCGTCTTCGATGCCAACGCCGAGATCATCGTGTCATTCACCTCCGATCAGGCGGCCCTGACCAACGCGATCAACGCCATCGAGCAGAGCGACGCCCCGTCGTCGATCGCCCAAGCCTATCGGCTCGCCCAGGCCCAGCGACCCAACCGGATCGTCAACGCGACCAACGAGGCGGGCGAAGTGACCGAATCCCACGAGCTCGACGAGCTCAAGGGCGGCGAGCCGTACTATTTTCATTTGTACTCAGACGGTCGCGTTTCGGATATTGATTCGGTGCGGGCCGAGGAGATCGATACGCAGACCACCTTCGAGTACCACGCGATCGGCTCGCAGACCTCCAACAACATCGGGCTCGTCGCGCTGCGGTCCGAGCGTGATTACGACACGCCGTCGAAGCTCTCGATCTTTGTCGGCGTGCAATCGACCGACACCATCGCACGGACGATCGACGCGGAGCTGATCGTCGCGGGCGTGACGCGCTCGGTGCGGGCGATTGATCTGCCGCCGGCGAGCGTGGACGCGACGACCGGGTTCAAGACCCCCGCTAGCGGCGGCGTGGTCTTCGAGCTCACCGAGCCCGACGGCGTGATCATCGAGGTCAAGCTCGACACCAACGGCGATGAGAACCCGGAAGCCGATGTACTGCTCACGGACAACAAGGGCACGCTGGTGGTCCCGCCGGCCAAGCAGGCGTCGGTCGCGCTGGTGAGCTCGGGCAACCTGTTCGTTGGTTCGGCGGTGCAGGGGCTCCCGCTCTCGCGCTTCGATACGATCTCGCCGAGCACCTACGAGGCGAACCGGGCGACGGGCGACAACGATGTCTACGACCTCGTCATCTTCGACGGCTACCTCCCCAAGCCCAACGACGACGGCAAGGTGCTCGATCCGGGGCGCTACCTGATAGTGGGTAAGGTGCTCACCGGCGAACTGGGCGTGATCGACAACGGCACCGGACGCGCGGGGCCGATCATCGACTGGCGACGCACGCACCCGGTGATGCGCGACCTGACGCTCGACGGGCTCAACTTGGGTGCGCCGCCCAAGGTCGAGATCCCCAAGGGCTCGGGTGTGGTCTCGTTGGCCGAGACCGCATCGGGCCCGGCGATCCTCGAAACAAGCGACGCCGATGTCCGAGCGATCTTGGTCCCGTTCTCGATCGGCAACACCGATTGGCCCTTCAATGTCAGCTTCGTGGTGTTCCTCGCGAGCACCGTCGACTATCTGGCGACGGGCTCGATCGTCGCGATCGACGAGGACGCACGCCAGCTCACCCCCGGGAGTGTGCTCAGCGATCGCATCCCGCCCGACGCGACAGGCGTGCGGGTCATGCTGTCCGATGGGTCTCGATCCGACGAGATCATCCCGTCTGCCGACGGGCGCGTGGTCTACGGGCCCGTCCAGACCGGCGGGGTCTACCGCCTGCGCTGGCGCGGGACCGCGGGCGCGACGGATATCGTTGACGACGGCACCAACTACCGGACATTCGCGGCTAACCTGCTTAACTCGGCCGAGTCCAATGTCAGCACTCAGCAATCATTGAGCCTGGCCAACCAGATCGTCACCGCCGAGTCCAACTCGCAGCGCAAGCGCATCAAAGATTGGTGGCCTTGGTTCCTTGGCGGGGCGTTGGCACTGCTGATGTTCGAGTGGTGGGTGTACAACAAAAAAATGTACATCTGACGCGGAGCAGGCTCACCGGGTTGAGTCTTCTTCGATAAAGACCGCGATCTCATCGAGCGGCTTTCGTTCGATATCGGGCACCGTGCAGCCGTCGGCCGGATAGCCAACCGGGATGACCATATACGGGCGTTCGTTCTCCGGGCGACCCAAGAGTTCGCGCAAGAAGCCCATCGGGCTCGGCGTTTGGGTGACGGTGCACAGCCCGGCGTGGTTGGCCGCGGTGAGCAACAGCCCGGTGGCCAGACCGACGGATTCGTTGAGGTAATACACCTGCTCGCCGGTGTCCGTGGTCCGCAGGGCCATCACGATGATGATCCAGGGCACGGTGTCGAGGTAGGATTTGTCTTCAGAGGTCTCAAACTCCTCAAGATCGTTGAGCCATCGCTCCGAGGCCCGCTTGGTATAGAACTCGTGCTCGACCTTCTCGATCTCGACGCGGATCTTGTGCTTGGTGGCCGGGTCCGAGATCGCGATGAACCGCCAGGGTTGCTTGTGGGCCCCGGAGGGCGCGGTGCCGCCCGCTCGGATGATGGTCTCGATGAGTGCTCTGGGCACCGGGCGATCAGAAAACTCCCGAACTGTCCGGCGCTGATCCGCGATCTCCAAGAAGCTTTCGGCGGCCTGCTGGGCACCGGCTTGCGGGACATAGGGCTTCAAAGGGATCTGCGGGCGGTTGTGATGCATAGGCGGGTCTCTTGGTGGATGGTTTTGCAGATTCTAGGGGGGAGAACCGGTGGCGGGCATGCAGCCGATTTTGCACGCGATTATGGGCAAACGCCGATGGATTCAGTGATGTCTCTGCGCGATCGTTTTATTCAGCCCGATTCCAAAGCCGGTACTTTTACTGGTGCGCTCGTCGCGTGCGCGATCGCCGGGGGCTCGGTCTACGCCCAGCCGGATCAAAGCACCGCTGAAAGTGATCCCACTGATGAAGCGCCGGTCGTGCTCCAGCAGAACCCCGATGCCCAAACTCAAGACGCCCAGTACCCAGACGATCCGGACTCGGGCGATCGCCCCGCCTCAGCCGGGCGCGTTGTCCGGGCCTTTGACTTCGAAGAACGGGAGTACAACCCGCTGCCCATCCCGCTGGGCTGGCTGCGTGCGCAGGAAGATCCCGATGTCCCCCGGATCCGCCCCGGATTCCCGATCTGGAACGGCGCGACGATCGAATACAACGCCCCGGCCTATTCGGGCATCGGCACCGCCCGCTTGCCCACCGCCGGCGGCTCAACGAGCCTGACGCTCCGCCATGGGGAGATCAACATCTTCCCAAACGCCGACTATCTGGTCAGTGCCCGTGTTCGCACCGATGGGCTCGAGCACGCCAAAGCCCGTGTGCTCGCCCGCCTGCTCAACGAGCACGGCGTCGCGATCGAGGGCGCGGTCTCGACCACCCCCCATGTCAACACCAAGGGCGCGTGGCAGCAGGTCTCGCTCGAGGTCGAGGGGGTCTACCCGGACGCCGCGTTTATCCAGATCGAGCTCGAACTCCTCCAGCCAGAGCAGCAAGGGCTCGATCGCGGCATGGACAAGTTCGCTGTGTGGGAACAAGACTACTCCGGCGATGCCTACTTCGATAACCTGATCATCGCCCAGCTCCCGCGATTGGACATCACGACCGGCCTGCCCGGCAACATCGTCGAGTCCAACGAGCCCCCGCCCCTGCATGTGCTCGTCCGCGATCTGACCGGCGATGCCATCGTTGCCCGCGTGCGGATCTTCGATGTGTTCGGGCGCGAGGTCGCTGCGGAAGTCCTCGCGGATCACGACCGCCGACTCCGCACCGACTGGGCCCCGGACCTGCCCGGCTTTGGCTGGTACCGCGCGGTGCTCGATATCTCTGTGGATCAGCAGCTCGTGGGCATCCGCACGCTCGATTTTATCTGGTCGTCGCCGAGTGAATCCAACATTAACTCGGGGATGTTCAGCATCTTCGCCAAGCTCACCAACCCGATCATCGCCGAGTCCGCGCCCGCGCTGATCAAGGGCTCGGGCGTCACCCGCGCCTCGATCGAGGCCTGGGACATCAATACCCAGAGCGAATCGCTCGTGGACGGCTCCGCGCTCATGAACACCATCGATGATCTGGTCAACGCGCAGATCGACCTGAGCATGGTCTTGTCCCAGCTCCCCCGCGAGCTGGCGATTAAGCTGGCCGTGGACCCCGACGAGGTGATGCCCGTCTTCGCCGGCCCGTCGTCAGCCTGGGTGCCCTGGGCTGGCAACATGCTCGACGAGTATGGACAAGCGGTTGCTCACTGGCGCTTCGGCGATCAACCAACGCTTGAAAGCGCCGATACGCTCAACGCCGAGCTCGACAACATCAACTCCGCGCTCCGCGGCTATGTGCCCGGGCCCATGATCGTCACGCCTTGGGCGATCGATCGCCCGATCGAACCAACGCTCACCCGCCCCAATCGTCAGCTGTTGCTGATCGATCATCCCGCGACGAGCGAAGCGGTGATGCCGTTGGTGGTCGAAGAGTGGTTCGCCAGTGCCCGCTCACAAACCCAAGCCAAGCCCGATCAGCTCCCGTCGCTGGGGATGGTGCTCTCGCCGAGCCATGAGATCCGGACCTGGTCGAGCGTGGAGATCTGGTCCTCGGTGGGGGGGCTGGCCCGCAAGGCGATCTCGTTCTGGTGGGCGGCGAGCTTGACCGGGCTCGACAACGAGCGGTTCGATCTCGAACTCCGCGACGCATGGTGGGTCTCGAAGGGCAAACGCGGGCAGGTCATGCCCGCCCCCGAGGTCGTGGTCTGGAAAACCCTGGCGACGCATCTTGGCGGACGCTCGGCCATCGAACAGATTGATCTGGTGCCCGGCGTGCACATGCTCGTCGCCGGCCCCCAGCAGATCCGGGCGAACGCCCAGACCAGCCAGGACGGTCGTCTTTTCGAATCCGGATCGGACGATCAACAAGCGGGCGAAGACGAGTCCGGGATCATGATCCTCTGGCTCGATGAGCCGAGCCTCGACCCGGTGGTGCTCAATCTCCCGGTGGCGATGGGCCCGGTCTCGAGCTTCGATGTGTTCAACAACGAGACCATCATCGAGCTCGAACGCGTCGGCGGGCTGAGCCTGCCCGTCCACCGCATCGAGATTGGGCGCTCGCCCATCATCATCAAGGGCGTCAACACCCAGCTCGTGCGTTTCCTCAGCTCGATCAAGCTCACCCCGGACCGCCTGCAGGCCAAATCGGGCATCCATCACCACAGCGTCACGCTCTCGAACCCATGGCCGATCACGATCCGCGGGCAGCTCTACATCGTCGAGCCCGGCGGCTACACCGACCCCGATGGCAACATCGATCGCTCGTGGGAGATCAAACCCCGCGTGCTGCCCTTCGTGCTCGATCCCAATGAGCAGAGCGAGCTGCCCATCGAGCTGGCGTACTCATTGGGCGAGCTCGCCGGCGAGAAGAAGCTCTCCTTCGATGTCGAGCTCCAGGCCGACCAGGACTACCCGCTGATGCGCCTCGAACGCACGATCGAGCTGGGCTACGACGGGATCGAGATGTTCGCCACCGCCCGCAAGGCTCAAGACGGGATCGTGATCGTGTCCGTGCATGTGACCAACTTGCTCGATGTTGTTCAGGATTTCGAGCTCATCGCGATCCCCCCCAACGAGTCTCGCCTCCGTCGATCGATCAACGGCATCGCCCCGGGCGAGCAGGCCATCCGCGAGTTCGCATTCACGAAGGCCGACTCGGGCGACCAGATCATCGTGGCATTGCTCCTGCGTGATTCTTCGATCCGCCTGAACCAATCAGTCACGGTGCCCTAGGGTAAATACCCTGTTTGCCCTATGAAAATAGGTGTTTTTTAGGGTTTGCGTGCCCGTGATCTCGCCCATTATCTTTGAGAATACGAATAAAAACTTTTCTATCTGCGTGTACCATGGGTACGAGACCACCATGCCACGACCAAAGTCCTTCGATCCCGACACCGTCCTGACCAAGGCGATGGGTGTGTTTTGGGAGAAGGGATTCGATGCCGCGAGCATCTCGGATCTGACCGAGGCCATGGGCATCAACCGGTTCTCGCTCTACGACACCTTCGGCGACAAGCACGAGCTGTACCTCAAATCGCTCGATGCCTACGACCGGAGCGTGACGATCCCGTTCATCGAACAGATCGAATCCATCGGCTCGATGGACGAACTCGAAGCTTATCTCATGTCGATGGTCGAGCGTCAGCACTCGGGCAAGGGCGGCAAGGGTGGGCAGTGCTGCATGATGCAGAAGGCGGCCATGACCAATACGACCTGCGACCAGGGCACGCTCGATCGCGTCGAGTGCGCCCGCAAGCGGATCCATGGTGCGTACCGCACCGCGCTCGAAAATATCCAGCAGCGTGGAGAACTCAGGGCGGGGATCGAGATCGAGGACGCCGCATGGCTGCTCAAGATCGCCTTCGCGGGGCTCGCATCGCAGAGCACCTGCCCGGTACCCAAGGCCAGCACGGTCTCCGCGTTCAAGCTGTTGATCGATTCGCTCCGGGCATGAGTTTCGGCAAAAACAGGCCGTAAGAGCCGTTAAAGACCGAAATTGAAAAATACCCAACTGAACATTCAGTTATTTTGTCTCATTTCGGAACAATCGGTTGGTTATTGGTGTACTCTTTGTGTCGCCCAGCGGATGGGCACTGGATAAGAAGCACACAAGCAGACAGGGACACCCACATGACACAGATCCTCAAAGACAAAGTCGCACTCGTGAGCGGGGCCACCTCGGGCATCGGCGAGGCGGGCGCACTCGCACTGGCCAAAGCCGGGGCCGCCGTGGTCCTCGGGGCTCGTCGGCAGGAACTCGGCGAAGCCCTCGCACAGCGCATCGTCGACGATGGCGGGCGGGCCGTCTTCCTCAAGACCGATGTCATCGATCCCGCGCAGGTTCAGGCACTCGTTGATCTCGCCGAGTCCGAGTTCGGCGGGCTTGACATCGCCTTCAACAACGCCGGGGTCGATGGCCCGGGCGGACCGATCACCGACATCGAAGACTCAGCCTACAGCTTCATCTTTGATGTCAATGTCAAGGGCGTCTGGAACGCGCTCCGCGCCCAGATCCCCGCGCTCCGCAAACGCGGGGGCGGCTCGATCATCAACACCTCGTCGATCGTCGGCACCCACGGCGTCGCCGGGCTGAGCACCTACGCCGCGTCCAAGCACGCGGTCGAAGGGCTGACCAAATCCGTCGCCCTGGAAGTCGCCAAAGAGCACATCCGCATCAACGCTATCTCTCCAGGACCGATTGTCACGCCCATGCTCGAAAGCGCTACAGATGGCAACCCCGACGCCTTCAACGCCATCGTCGCCATGGGACGCACGGGCACCACCGACGAGATCACCCCCGCGCTACTCTACCTCGCGTCTGATCAATCGAGCTTCGTCACCGGCCAGTCCATCGTCATCGACGGTGGCGCGACCGCCGGGATTATTAATGGGTAAATGGTTAAAACGAACTCGGTGCGTAGCCGCACCACACAGAACATCCGTTCCTCTCGAATCGCTCGGGCGCGTTGCCCGGGCGGTTCTTTTTGATAGGTTTAGACGGCTGGCGCAGGCCCTTAGTCGGCGGTCATCGAGCGCTGCATCAGGTCGTGGAACGCGTACACATCTTCGATATCAATCTCGCCATCGCCGTTCACATCCGAGCTCGGGTCTCGCTGCCCGTAGTCGTTGAGGAACTGGTTGTAGTCGTCTGTTTCCATGCGACGGTCGCCGTTGGAATCGTAGCGAGTGATAAAATCATCGACGATCTGATACTCAACCCACGCGTCCCACGCGTCTCGGGATTCTTCGATGTTGAGCTCGCCATCTTCGTCATAGTCAAAGTTCGTCTCCGCGGCGTTCATCTGATTCTGCCAGAACGCCTGCTCCTGCTGCTGGGCGGCTCGGCGTTCCTCTCGTGACACATCGCCGTCGCCATCGGTGTCCATCCGAGCCTGTTCCTCGGCCCGCCGATCGGCTTCACGCTGATCGAGGTGCGCATCGAGGGCGGCTTGTTCGTCCTCGTTGAGCACGCCGTCGCCGTCGGCATCGAACTGCTTCATCAGCTGCTGCCCCTGCGGGGTCTGCTCGAACATCGAACGCTGGAACGCTCGCCATTCTTCGCCGGACATTTCGCCATCGCCATCAAGATCATGATCGGCGAGGAACTCCTTGCGGAGCTTAAAGCCCATCGCGATCTTCTCAAGATCCGAGAGCAGCCCGTCGCCGTTGGCGTCGAACTCTTCCATCCGCCCAATGAGTGAGGCCATCATGCCCATCATCCCCTGCATCATGCTCCGCGACTGCGCCGGCATGGGCTGGCCCCCGGCGCTCTTGAGAAACACGCTCGCCGGCCCCGGAGTAAACGAGGCGGTCGAGAGTTCGGGCAAAGGCGCTTGAGCGACTGGTTGAGGGGTAACAACCGGGGTTTCGGCCTCCTCATCACGGGTCATGGACCACACAGCCGCCACCACACCCGTTCCGGCGACAAGCACAGCAAGAGCAGCGATCGATTTGGTATTCATAGGTAGAGACCTCCACAAGAGATAGAGCGTATCTGAGTGTACCAGATGCGGTGTCTCGGGTTGCGGGCGGGGCGCGGTCGGCATCAAACCGGGTCATCGGACCGGGCATCGGGCCGGATTAGCGGCCGGGTGAGCGGTACTTGGCGAACGGGTCCGGGGCGTCCGTGTTCGGGTTATCGATATCCGGGTGCACATCAAAGAAATCAGATTCTTCGAGCCCCTCGATCGAGTCGATCGGGACATTGGTCAGCATCGCGTTGAGCACCCGCTCGATGATGTCGATATGGCGCTCAGGGCAGCGGAACCCGGTCTCCAACGGCGTCGTGTGCTTGGCGTGCTTATCGGCGCACACGACCTTGAGCACCGACCAGGTCGGGCTGATCCGCCGGATAAAAGCGCCGCGCTGATCGCCCGTCCAAGGCGTGTAGGTGCGGAACGACGCATCCACACCCGAAGGCCAGCGGGCAATCCCATGAGGCGAGCATACAAACTGCGACGATCCGCCCTGTTCCTTCTTCCCGGTCATCAGCATCGCCGCCAGCGTGGCCAGCACCGCGGCCCAGATCACCAGATAGATCCAAGCCGCCCCGGGCACAAAGACGACCGTGAATGATTGCGAGAGCAGGAACCCCACAATCCCGAGGATCACCCACACGAGCTTGCGCCACAGCGGACCGGGGCTCTTCTTCGACACCCCCGAGAACGACAGGTACGAACGCCCCGCGAGCGCAACGAGCCCGCACTCCGGGCAAGGCCTGGGCAGCTCGAGCCCGTAGAGCGGGTACCCGCATTGGAGGCATTCGTTATGAGCAACCCGCAGACAAGGCTGCAGGATCGCCGAGGGCTTTTTCGTTTTCATCGCGCTCAGGCCGCGGCGGGGCCGTGATATTCAGCGCTGCCGAAACCAAGGATCGGAACAAAGATGAACCCCAACAAAATCAAGCCCACGGCCGTCCCCGTGCCACGCCCGAAGGACTTGGCCAGATCAATCATCAGTATAATGGCGATCACCAGCGAGACGATCGGGATCAGCATCAGGATCACCCACCACCCCGGACGCCCGACGATCTTGCACAGGATATAGGTGTTAAAAATCGGGATGAGCACCGCCCACCCCGGCTGCCCGGCCTTGGCGAACATCTTCCACCCGCCAACAATGATCAAGATGATGATCGCAAGATAGATCATCATGCCGAACAAAAAACCGATCCCCATCGCGGCCGACCCGGCGGCGTTGTTCTGTGCAAGTGTTTCGAACATGTGTTTTTCCTCTCAGTGTGCGTTCGGACGAGCCGCCATCGGCCCCGTGCGTTCCAGTATACAAACTCTCAATCGGCCCTGCGGGCGGCTCAGGACGAAAAAAAAGACCCGCCAGAGGGCAGATGATGGACTGGGAGTGTCTCAATCAGCCATCAGATCAGACGATCCCAGTGGGGACGCGTGGGAATCAGGGGCTCTGCGACGATTTCAAGAATACAGAAGGGAAGGTCGTTTCACTCTGGAACGATTTGGTGTTCTTGGTGGAATTGAATGAAGGGCGTGTGGTTACCTTGATCTGCCGATTGGAGCGCCGCGATGTACTCCGATCGGATGGCGCTGGTTGTGCCGATGGTCTGCTCTGGCCAGAGTATCAGATGCTGGTCATGGAGTTTGAGCCAGATGTTGGCCAGCAGGCGTGACCATCGGCCGTTGCCATTGGGGAATGGGTGAACGCTCACCGCCCCGTGATGCAGACGGGCGGCCTGTTCGATCATGGGCATATCGAAGGATGACCAGTGATGGAGATCATCGAGCAGAGCGTGCATGTGCGTTTCTATTTCGTACGGCTGAGAGCCGATGTTGAGTTCGGCGGCGCGGTAGGTGCCCGCCCATGCCCAGACATCGCCGAGCATTTCCTTGTGGAGTTTCTTCGTCCAGGCGACATCAAACCTAGCCGAGCGTTTGGTTGGTTTGGAGGCGAGGTATTTGAAAACCGCCACACGGATGTTCTCCGCCTCGGCAGCGTTGAGCTGGGATGTATTCTTGATAGACCGATCGCGCAATCCCGAGATATCATCGAGCGGGGTTTGCCCCGTGATCAGTGGATCGAATGGCATTATGGTGACCAGAGTTTCCGGTTCGATCCAGCCAGGAGTTCATGCATGGTGCGTTCGATCATGCCCTTGATCTGCTCCTCGTCCAAGCCCTGAGATTCAAGGGCGCTGGTGCCTTGCACAATGCCCACAATACGACGAGCTTTCTTCCGAGCTTGGTTCTTGCGCACATTGGTCGTTTCGTTGAGGTCCAACGAAAAACCGAGTGCATCAGCAATCGCGAGCACATGAACAAGAGACGCCTTGGTCGAGTTGTTTGCGAAGATTCGCTTGAGCGTCGCGATGGGCACGCCGCTGCGATCCGCCAGCACCGGGTAAGTCATACCCGACGCCTTAAACTGACGGTGAAGACGATCAACAGGATTGAGACGCTGTGTAGCCATGACCAAATCGTATCAAATATGCGACAAAACACAAGTGATATCGCCGCAATTATGATACGAATTGATGAATTTGGCGTAAGTACTACGCAATTGGCCCGAACTTATCCCAAGCGAATTGGCTTAAATTAGCCGATCCTCACTCGCAATGCCATGCGCTGGAGCCGTATTAAGCTGCACCAGCACCTCGCCCTGCGTCTTCTTCGCGTCATCCGCATCCACATAGTCCGAATGGCACGAGGCTTTCGCCTCCTCCGCGCCCACGGCTGCCTTGGTCTTGCTGGCGAGCTTGTGGATCTCTTCGGGGCTCAGGTAGCCTCGGGTTTCGAGGATCTGGCGTTGCTCTTCGGTGAGGGCCGCGGACTTGATCGGGGCGCCGCGTTCGAAGCCCTCGGCGTTGCCTGACTGGAACTCCTTGATCTCCTTGGAGATCCGCACCGAGCACCAATCGTGCCCGCACATCGCGCAGAAGTCGGTATCGACATCGAGGTCCTCGTCGTGGTACGCGCGGGCCGTGTCCTCGTCGAAGCTGAGCTCGAAGTGCTTGTTCCAGTTGAGCGCGGCCCGTGCCTTGGTCAGTTCGTCGTCCCAGTCGCGGGTGCCCGGAATCCCGAGCGCGACATCCGCCGCGTGAGCCGCGATCTTGTACGCGATGCACCCTTCCTTCACATCGCCCTTCTTTGGCAGGCCCAGGTGCTCCTTGGGCGTCACATAGCAGAGCATCGACGCGCCGTGGTACGCGATCGAGGTCGCACCGATACAACTCGTAATGTGGTCATAGCCCGGGAAGACATCCGTCACCAGAGGCCCGAGCACATAGAACGGCGCCCCATGACACAAGGTCCGCTGGAGCTTGGCGTTGTACTCGATCTGATCGAACGGCACATGCCCGGGGCCCTCGACCATGACCTGCAAACCGTGCGTCCAGGCACGCTCCGTGAGCTCGGCGATGACCTGCAGCTCAGCAAGCTGGGCGAAGTCCGTCGCGTCGGCTAGGCCCCCGGGGCGGAGCCCGTCGCCGATCGAGAACGCGACATCGTGCTCGCGCATCAGCTCGCAGATCTCGTCCCACATCGTGTACATGATGTTCTCTTGGTTATGCACCAGCATCCACTTGGCCAGCAGCGACCCGCCGCGTGAGACGATCCCGATCACACGGTTCTTGACGAACTTGAGATGCGAACGCTGGATGCCCGCGTGGATCGTGAAGTAGTCCACGCCCTGCTGTGCCTGCTTGTGCAGGGTCTCAAGGATCAGCTCGCGATCGAGGTCTTCGATCTTCTTGCCGATGATCATCGAGTAGATGGGCACGGTGCCGATGGGCACGGTCGAGTGTTCGATGATCGCCTGTCGGCACGCGTCGAGATCGCCGCCGGTGGATAGGTCCATCACGGTGTCCGCGCCCCATTGCTCGGCCCACTGAAGCTTCTCGACCTCCTGATCAGTCCCTGAAGAAATCGGGCTCGCGCCCATGTTCGCGTTGACCTTGGTCTTCGACGCCCGCCCGATCGCCATCGGATCGAGGTTCTTGGCCAGGTGATGGATGTTCGCCGGGATGATCAATCGCCCAGCCGCGATCTCATCGCGGACCTGCATCGCACTCAGGTGCGGCTCGCGCTCGGCGACCCGGTGCATCTCGGGCGTGATGATCCCCAGCCGCGCCGACTCAAGCTGTGTGATCGGTGTGAACCCCGGAGGCATGGTGACGCGCCGCGTCTGTCCGAGGGCATCGGTAAATACATGGGCCTCGTACGCACAAGGCGATGAAGCTACTGGTGCCTCGGTCGCATCGGCATCGTCGATCAGCTCACAGGTCCAATCCGCAGGCAAGAAATCCCACGCGGTCTTGGTCGATGGCTTAGGCATCCCCGGCGTGTCGGGCGACGAGAACGAGTACGCCCCGCCGATGTCCGGCTTGTGCGCAAACGAGCCCGGCGTCGGGGCCGTCGTGTCGGACCCGGGGTTGTACGCCCCGTGCACCGGCAGCGGATAGTCTGACCCAGCAATCGCCGGCCCGGCTTGCACCGCGCGGAACGCCAGCTTCATGTCATCAGCGGTCTGAAACCGCGAAGTCAAAGCCGCGGCTTTGCCCGCCGGCGAGGTGATGGACAGGTGGTCAGGTGTGGACTTGGGGTAGGTGGTCTGGTTGGCGGTCTGTTCAGTCATGGTGCAGTTCTCCCATATATGCATATGCACCGGGAGTCTGCGCGTCAGTCAGCAACGGATCGACTGGCTGCATTCCCTCCGCCGGTGCGAGCCGGATCAGGTTCAACGGGTTCTTCTCAGCAGCCAATAGCCGCGCCCCGAGCAGTGGGTGTATTGTAGCAGGCTTCAGCTTGGCCGCCGGAGTCCATTGGGGGTCATATAGCCAAGGATGTGGATATCACCGGCATCGTGACCGGAGGCGATTGGATATTCATCGACTGATCCAAAGCCGGTTTTCTCAGTAATCATGCTCGCATGATCCATCGCGAGCGCTGCCGCAAATGACGAAGACAGAGTGAATCCTGCTTGATTCTCTTTATATGGACAGAGTTTGCCGATCAGCTTCATCAACCGAATCCGAGGGTATCGATTCTTAGGCATCCAAAGTGGATCGCATGCCCATTCCCCCTCGTCGTCAGGATCGAACTGGTCAGCCCCAGAGATGTAGAGTTGCTGCCATTCGTTTTTGTGATCAAACCTTCCGTGAGTATCAAAGAGCCCGAAGTAGAATGCGCAAAGAGATTGTGGCGGCGGATCACTTCGCAACACAAGCTGCATCCATTTTCTGGATCGATCCAGTACCGCACTGTAGTTGGTCGCAGAAATGGTTTTGTATGCTCGCTCAGAAATGCCAGGTTTGACGGCTTCGAGAGCATGCTTCATGGCTTGTTCGAGTGTTTGTTGCTCCTCAACAAGCTTCTGTATGAGTTCGTTTTGTATATCGAGCTCGTCTCTTTCGCCGATCATTTTTTCCCTTTCGCCTGCGCGAGCCAGTATGGATTGAATGGATTCTACTCAGTAGCCAATAGCTGAGCCCCCGAGCAGTGGGGTTTCGTAGCGTGTATTCACATCTGGCGGGCACAAATCTGAGTGGCGGATAACGAGATTGAGGCTCGCCAAACATACACAAAGGCAGTATCATATTGTAAATAGAACAAAGGGGATCCCATTATGTACGAAAAGTTATCCGCGCTCGCCGACCGTCTCGATACCGTGCGTGAACAAGTGCTTACGGAAGAGGCTGCCAAGACTGCATTGGTGCTGCCGTTCATCAAAGAGCTCGGATATGACATTTTCAATCCCGCCGAGGTCATCCCGGAGTTCATCGCTGATGTTGGAATCAAGAAGGGCGAGAAGGTTGATTACGCAATCTGCATCAACGGCTCGCCCAGCATTCTGATCGAATGCAAAGGGGTCGGTGCGAAGCTCGACTCGTACAGCTCGCAGCTCTTCCGCTACTTCAGCACCACCCGCGCCCGAATCGCAATCCTGACCGATGGGGTCGAGTATCGTTTCTTCTCTGATCTCGCGGAACCAAACAAACTCGATGTGTCCCCGTTCTTTGTATTCAGCCTTGATCGGCTCAAGAAGGATGATTCCAATCGTGTGAAGCAGTTTTCCAAGAACAGCTTCGATATTGAAAAGGTGCTTGCCAACGCGGAGAGCCTTCAAATCAAAACGGCAATCCGCGCACACTTCGCTGAAGAACTCAAAAACCCGTCGGAGCGATTCATTAAATACTTCGCCAGCCCCATCCACAACGGATCGGTTGTGCAGGGTGTGATCGATCGCTACCGCCCACTGCTAATCGCGGCCCTCGATGAGCACATCGGCAACGCGGTGAATGATCGGCTGCAATCGGCACTCCAATCCAATGCCCCGGCAGTTGAAAATACCGAGTCCAAAGCCGTTGAAACAGAAGAGGATCATCAAGAACCACAAGAGATCGTCACCACCGTGGAAGAACTCAACGGGTTCTACATCGTCAAGGCGATCCTCCGAAATCAAGTTGCGCCTGAGCGGATAGTGAGCCGAGATGTTCAGTCATACTTTGGCGTTTTGCTCGACGATAACAACCGCAAGCCCATCTGTCGTTTGCTCTTCAATCGCAGTCAGAAATACCTCGTCGTTTTTGATGCAAAGAAGAAGCCGATCAAGATCCCAATCACGGGCGTGGACGATCTCTTCAACCACGCCGACGCGATCCGCGAATCGCTCGGGCATGTGATCAATGACTAAGCCGAGCGAACAGGCGAGGCTTGGGCACTAATCTGGACCACCACACTCCCCGCCTTGCGCCCCGTATCCACCCGGCCGTGGGCGGCTTGGATCTCATCGAACCCATACACCCGATCAACCACCGCCGCCATTTCGCCCGACTCGACCAACCCCTTGAGCACCCGCAGATACTCGGGCTTGTCCATCGCCACGCCGCCGGACACACGCTTTTTACCAATGACCCGCGTCGTGAGCATCTGGCAGATGATCGCCGTGCTCATCTCCGTGGCCAGGTACTTCCCGCCGTCGTTGAGCACGCCCTTGCACGCGCCGAATGACACCGCACCCACCGTGTCAAAGATCACATCGTACCGCTGTGCTCGCTTGGTAAAGTCCGCGCTCGTGTAATCAATCACCTCGTCGGCCCCCAGCGAGCGCACCAACTCCGCGTTCTTGCCCGAGCACACGCCGGTCACATGGGCACCCACGCTCTTGGCGTACTGCACGCCGCTGATCCCCACGCAGCCCGACGCCCCGACGATCAGCACGCGTTGCCCGGGCTGGATCTGCGCCTGATCGCGCAGGAAGTACAGGGCCGTGAACCCGCCGAAGGGGATGGCCGAGGCATCCTCGTCGCTGAGCTGTTCAGGAGTCTCGATCACCGTCGCGTCTTGTTTCAGCGTGATGTACTCGCTGTGCGCCCCCATGCCCATGCCTGCGGATCCAAAGACCCGATCGCCGACCTTGAACCGGTCCACCTCGCCCCCGGTCGCTTCGACGGTTCCGGCGAAGGCGGTGCCCAGCACATGCGTGCGCGGGCGGAAGATCCCGAGAAACAATCGGCCGAAGATCGTCAGTATCGGCGACCCAAAGTCCGCCCGGCGCATCCGCGCATCGCCGGAGTTCACGGTCGTCGCGCTCACCCGGATCAAGAGTTCGTTGGGCTTGGGGACGGGCATTGGGCGATCGACAAGCGTCACCACGGCGGGCGCACCATACCGCTCATAGCTCGCGGCTCTCATCGTGGTCATGTCAATGTCCTCAGTGGCGGAAGTGGCGCACGCCGGTGGTCATGCAGGTGACGCCGTGCTTTTCGCAGAGCTCGAAGGTATCGCCGTCGCGCTTCGAGCCCCCCGGATGCACGATCATCGAGACCCCCGCATCGATCAGCACCTGCGGCCCATCAGCAAACGGGAAGAACGCATCCGAGAGCGCGATCGAACCCTTCGCCAGCTCGCCCGCCTTGCGCACCGCGCCAAGGCACGAAGCCACACGATCCATCTGCCCCGCGCCCGCGCCATAGAGCCGAGCCGCCGGGGTGTCGCCGCTCTGGTCGATCCCGCCGAGGAGCACCGCATTGGACGACAATGCCCGGCACACCGTTTCGAGCATCGCCGCGCCGTGAAGTTGTTCCTGGCTCGCCTTGGGTCCCGCGGCATGCACCCAGGCCGATGGGTCAGGCACGATCAGATCACGATCCTGCACCAGCAACCCGCCCGGGATGAACTTGGTCTCCGTGCTGATCGCAGGAATAGAATCGCCCACGGCCAGTATCCGCAGGTTTTTCCAACGCTCCTGCAAGAGCGCGAGCGCATCGTCGTCATACGACGGCGCGATCAATACTTCAAAGAATGTACCCTCCGCCGTGATCCGCTGGGCACCGGCCAAATTGATCCGCGTCGAAGCCGCCAAAATCCCGCCGAACGCGGCCATCGGGTCGCCCTCGATCGCGCGATCAATCGCGTGGGCAATGGTGCTTGCGCTGGCCGCCCCGCAGGGGTTGGTGTGCTTGAGGACGATCGCCGCGTGCTCGGTGCCCTCAACGCGCGACATCGCGCGGACAAGCTCAAGCGCGGCCGACGCATCATTGAGATTGTTAAAACTCAACGGCTTGCCGTGCAACTGCTGTGCATCGATCAGCGTGCCCTTGGGCGATCCGATCGCGCGATACGAAGCGGCCCCCTGATGCGGGTTCTCGCCGTAGCGCAGGTCGTCAACCTTGCGGTAGGTCATGGTCAGCGTGTCAGGAGTCGCCGAGTCATTGCGGGTCAGCCACTGGGCGATCATCGCGTCGTAGCTGGCGGTTTGGACAAACGCCTGGGCCGAGAGCTGCTTGCGGAGCATCAGGGTCGTCTGCCCGTTGTTGGCCTTGAGTTCTTCGCTCAGCGCCGCGTACTGCGACGGATCGGTGACGATCGCGACGGATGCAAAGTTCTTGGCAGCAGAACGCACCATCGAAGGCCCGCCGATATCGATCTGCTCGATCGCTTCGGGCTCGGTGACGCTTTCTTTGGCGATAGTGGCCTCGAACGGGTACAAGTTCACGATCACGAGATCAATTGGCTTAATCCCGTGGGCGTCCATCGACTCGACATGCTCGGGCAGATCGCGCCGTGCGAGCAGCCCGCCGTGGATCTTGGGATGGAGCGTCTTCACGCGCCCGTCCATCATCTCGGGGAACCCGGTGACTTCGTCGATCGCGACGACGGGCACGCCCGCGTCGCTGATGGCTTTGGCGGTGCCGCCGGTGGAGATGATCTCGACGCCCATGGCGTGGAGGTCCTTGGCCAGTTCGGTGATGCCTGCTTTGTCAGAAACAGAAACGAGCGCCCGCGTGACCTTGACCAGCTGTGGGTCGTGGTCGTCCGCGTGATGAGCGATCGCCTCAGCGTGCGCTGTGGAGGTCATTGGTTGGTCCTTCGGCTGGCCCTTTGGATGGGTCGAGATGGAAGTATGAGATGTATGACTTCGGCCAACGGACATTCCGCGGACCGGGTGTATTGGTCTGGTTTACTTCAGGCTCATCTTGGCGACGGTGCCCTCGAGGGTCACGACATACAGATCGCCGTTGTCGATCGAGTTGGTCCGGATGCCCGCGATGTCTTGGTTGCTCAGCGGCATCCGCTCAACGATATCGCCGCGATCCTTATCAATCAGGAAGAGTTCCTTGCCTGACCACACCACGAGTTCGGACGCATCGAGCACCGTGATCGCCCAGCCGTGGACGTCCTCGTTGGCCCAGAGCACCTCGCCCGTCACGGCGTCCATCGCTGAGAGCCCGGTGTCGAGCGTGGTCGCGTAGACTACATTGTCGTAGAGCGTGTGCTGGATGGTCACCGGTGCGCTCGAACGCTTACGCCAGTAGCGGAACCCGTCCTCAACATCAAACGCGTAGATCGATTGGTCATCGGAGACTACATAGAGCCCGATCTGATCGGTGAGCATCTCGGCCCCGGTGCCCCCGGCGATCTGGACGCTCATCTTGGATCTTGCGGTTTCTGCATTGAGCACGCGGATCTCGCCGTTGCTCGAGATAGCCGCGAAGTACTCTTCGTCGATTGCAACAGGTGCGACATCGAACAGCCCGTCGAACTGGTACGACCAGAGCTTGAAATCGTTCCGCCGTTCCCAGCCGAAGAGCTCGCCCGTCGCCGTGCCCAGGATGGCGATGTTGCCCATGATCAACGGCGAGGTGTTCGCCAGGGTGCCCAGGGTCGCCCGGTCGAGTGTGTTCCCGTTCTTGATGTCGATCTCCCACAGGTCGGTGTCCGACGATGCGAACAGCGTGCCGCCCTCGCGGACCGCTTCAAAGAAGCGGGTCGATGGGCGATCGATCTGACGCGACCAGCGGACCTTGCCCGTCTTGGTCTCGAGCACCGAGAGTGTGTTGGCGTTGCCCTGGAAGACGAGCACATCGTCGTGGACGCGTGCGTGCCCGATCATGGCTCCGGGCTGGAGCGGGGGGAACCCGGTCCATTTCCAGTCGTAGCCCAGCCGACCCCAGTCGTCGTGGTTGATCGCCCATTCTTGTTTCTCGACGACGATCTGGGCGCCTTCGTTGCCGCCCGCTGAGGTTTCGCTGGTGCTCGAACTGGTGCTGGTGCACCCGCCGAGCGTGATGGCGGAGCCAACAGCGAGGAGTGCGAACAAAGAACAGCGATTGATGGATTGCTCGAGCATCGAGGACTCTCCGGTTGGGTGCAAATGGACGAATGCCCGAGAAACTGGGGATCCGATTCTGTGGATTCGCAAGACCCGATCAGGATCTTGCTCAGATCAGGATCAGCCTCAAACGAAACAGGGAGATGCATGATATCCGCCCGAGCCCCGATCTACACCGATCAGGGCCCATTTCTCGCCACCAATTATGAGCCCACTGACGGGCCGGTTATGAGCAGAATATGAGCCCAGCGACACCATGCACGCGACTGTTCGCACCCCATCGCATACGGTTCGGGGATGTATACAGGGATTATCCAGCAAGTCGGCGTCGTCGAATCCGTCACCAAGACCGATGCGGGTCTGCGCCTCGTCATTGACCCCGCCGGTTGGGACTACCAGCCCAAGCCCGGTGATTCCGTCGCTAACAACGGCTGCTGCCTCACGCTCGTGACTAATTTGAGCGAAACCAACGGCCGAATGACCTTCGACGCCATCCCCGAAACCCTCGCCAAAACCACGCTGGGGAGCTGGAAACCCGGACAACGCATCAACCTCGAACGCCCCCTCCGCATGGGCGACGGGCTCGACGGGCACCAGGTCCAGGGGCATGTCGATGGAACAGCTCAAGTTGCACTCGTGAACGATCAAGACCGAGTTCACGCCGGCTATCGCGTCCGCCTCACGCTCGACGCCGATCTCATGCGATTCATGATCCCCAAAGGCTCGATCTGCATCGACGGCATCTCCCTGACCATCGCCGATCTCAATACAACCGATCGCTGGGTCGAGGTCGCCCTGATCCCCGAAACCCTTGAGCGCACCAACCTGGGCGATCGAGCAGCGGGGGAGTGGGTCAACATCGAAGCCGATGTCATGGTCAAGACCATCGTCCACACCATGGCCAACTATCAGTTGACCCAAGACCAGCAAGTAACGGGCTCGACTCCCGAAGAGTCCTAATCGAGTAAGCTATCCCCATGCGAGTCCTCGGCATCGATCCCGGCTTACGAATCACCGGCTATGGGTGCGTCGTAGGCGATATCATCCGCCCGCAGATCGTCGAAGCTGGTATCTTTCGGCTCGTCTCAAAATCGCCCGTCCCCCCGGTTGCGGATCGGCTCGTCGAGCTCGATCGGGACCTGCGCGAGCTCATCGAGCGCGTCGAACCCCAGATCATCGCCGTCGAAGGCTTGTTTGCGCATTATGCCCACCCAGAGACAGCCGTCAAAATGGCCCACGGGCGCGGCGTGATCCTGCTGGCCGCCAAGCACATGGGGCTTGAGATCATGGAGTTCAAGCCCGCCGAGATCAAGAAAGCCGCCACGGGCTCGGGGCGCGCAACCAAAGTGCAGATGCAAGAATCCATCCAGTCGCTCTTCGGGCTCCCCGAGCTGCCCACACCCGCCGATGTCGCCGACGCATTGGCCATCGGTGTCTGCGGCTTGCGCCGCCACGACGCCCAATCCGGGCTGGTTGTCTGAGCAGTTGTGGAAGCCGAGGCCCGAGAGCGCGCTAAACTCACCTATATGAGCGCCGAACCCGAAAAAAGCCCGCCCGAAAAAATAGTCGCCCAGGTCCTGATCGTTGAAGACGAGCCCGAGCACGCCGATGTCATGGCCGAGGCCCTCCGCCGCCCCGGGCACATCTGCACGATCGTCCACGGGATCAAAGCGGCCGCCGAGGAACTCCGCCACGGGTCCTTCGATGTCATCGTCACCGATCTCCGCATGCCCGAGAGCGCGGGCAAAGAAGGCACCAACCACGACGGCGGCGACGCCGGGATGCGCGTGCTCGATCTGGCGGGTCAGCTCCAGCCCGACGCCGAGACCATCATGGTGACGGCTCATGGCGATGTGCCCACCGCCCGCGACGCCTTCAAGCACGGCGCGTTCGACTTCGTTGAGAAGCCGTTGGATCTGGTGGTCTTCCGCTCGGTTGTGAACCGTGCTGCTGAGCAGGCCGTGCTGAGGGGCGAGTCGAGCGAGCTCCGTGAGCTGATCCAGCACGACGGGTTCGAGGGGATCGTCGCCGGCTCCGAAGCCATGCGCAAGATCCTCAAAACAGTCAAAACCGTCGCGGCTTCCCGATTGCCCGTGCTCATCACGGGCGAGAGCGGTACGGGCAAGGAGCTCATCGCCCAAGCCGTGCACAACAACTCACCGAGGGCCGGCAAGCGGTTCGTCACCATGAACTGCGCCGGGCAGGCCGAGAGCCTGCTCGAAGATCAGCTCTTCGGGCATATGCGCGGTGCGTTTACCGGGGCCGAGAAAGAACGCGAAGGGCTCTTCGAGTTCGCCGACGGCGGCACCATCTTCCTCGACGAGATCGGGGATATGCCTCTGGCGATGCAGGCCAAGCTCCTGCGCGTGCTCGAGAGCGGCGAGGTCGTCCGCCTAGGGGCCAACGAGTCCAAGCATGTCGATGTCCGGATTGTCAGCGCGACCAACCAAGACTTCGCCAAACGCACGGCCGACGGCTCATTCCGCCAGGACCTCTACTTCCGCATCAACGGCTCCCATGTCCACCTACCGCCGCTGCGCGATCGCAGGGAAGACATCCCCCGGATCGTGCGCCACGCAATCGCCAAGTTCGGCGCCGAACTCCTCGCGGGCCAACCCATCCCCGAGATCAGCGACGCCGCGATGCTGCGCCTGACGGCCTACCGCTGGCCGGGCAATATACGCCAGTTGATCAATGTCGTCGAGAACATGGTCGTCATGGCCATCGGCGACGCTGAGCCCGGGCAAATCGTCCGCATCGAAGCGACCCACATCCCCGACGAGATCCAAGAAGGGGATCAGGAGCACGGGATCGATGAGTCCGCAGCCGGCTCGACCGGCGGCTCACTGGCGGGCACGAGCCTCGAACAGCTCGAAAAGCGCGCCATCCGCGAGACCCTCAAGCTCACGGCCGGTAACCGAGAGCAGACCGCCAAGCTCCTGGGCATCGGCGAGCGGACCCTGTATCGGAAACTCAAAGAGTACGGGCTGCGATAATCCCCGAGCAACGGGAAAAATCGGTGACTCAAAAAAATCCCAGATCGAGGGGGTCTTATATTTCGGACATACAAGGGTTTAGGGCAGAGTCACGATGCTGCGGGGATTTAAAGACGCGAGAAATCGAGAGTCTGAGTGGTTTTACCCGCTCATGATACCGATCTTCTGGGTATCTCCATGGTGAGTGGGGACAACTGCCTGAGGGGGCCAATGGGTGAAAGCCCGGAGCACGACTACAAATGTCTGACAATCTACTACACGATGTGCTTTCTTGCACAAAGCTACCTTCCCTTCCCGCCGTGGCCATCCAGTTGCTGGAACTGACCAGCGATCCTGATGTCGCGATGGGGGATATCGCCCGGCTGGTTCAGCAGGACCAAGCACTGGCGGGCAAGGTGCTCAAGACCGTCAACTCGAGCTTTTACGGCTTATCCTCGCCGTGCGCCTCGATCGATCGTGCGATGGGCTACTTGGGGCTCAACACCGTCAAATCCCTCGTGCTCGGGTTCAGCTTGGTTGAGACCACCAAATCGGTCAGCGAGGGCTTCGATCTCGAAGCGCACTGGCGAAGGGCGATCATCGGCGCGACCGGCGCCCGCACCATCGCCCGCGACATGGGCGGGGTGGACCCGGAAGAAGCATTCACCGCGGCCCTCTTCCAAGACATGGGCATGCTCGCCGCGTTCGCCGCGATGCAAGGGCGGTACGCCGCGGTGATCGACGGGGTCCCGCACCGCGCGTTGTGCGCAACCGAATCACAAGAGTTCGGCTTCGATCACGCGGTGGTCGGGGCGGGGCTCGCCGAGAACTGGAAACTCCCCAGTGATATCTGCGAGGCTATCCGCTGCCACCACAATCTCGATAGCGTGAGCGAACAGAACAAGGCACTCGCACGGGCTGTCTCGATGGGCGCGATGCTCTGCGACGCGATGGACCCCTCCGCCGCCAAATCCGCAATCAGAAAGATCGAACAACTCTCGGGTGACTGGTACGCCAAGCGTGCCCCGGATGTAGCGAAACTCATCGGAGAAGTCGCCGAGACTTCCAAGACCCTCGCCAAGATGTTTAATCAGGAGATCGGGTCTCTCCCATCGCCGGCCGAGCTCATGGCCCAGGCGCAGGACAAGACCATCGAGCACCAAGTCGCCCTACAGCGCGAAGCCGAAGAACTCGCGATCGAAGCCCTCACTGATGGCCTGACCCGTGTGCCCAACCGCAAACGCTTCGACGGGGTGCTCGAGCTCGCCTACAACGAGTTCACTTCCACCGGCATCGGCTTCGGCGTGCTCTTCTTCGATGCCGACAAGTTCAAAGATGTCAACGATACACACGGTCACGCTGCGGGCGATGCGGTGCTTGTTGAACTCGCCCGTCGAACCGCAGACACGGTCGGCGACAAGGGCACCGTCTGCCGCTACGGCGGCGAGGAGTTCGCGATCATCGTCCCCAACGCGACACTCGATGAGTGCGCGGCCATCGGCGAGCAGGTCTGCTCGATCATTGCTGCGACCCCGTTTGATCTTTCCGCCCTTGATGGTGTGCCTGACACACTCCCGGTGACGGTGAGTGTGGGTGTGTCGTCCGTCGATGCAGGCAAGCCTGGGCGACTCTCGAGCGGCGATCAGATCGTGCAAGAAGCCGACGAATGTGTCTACGCGGCCAAAGAAGCCGGACGCAACAATGTCAAGGTCTTCGGTCGCTTCGAAGCCAACCAGACCACCGTTGATCAAGCGGTGGTCTCGCAAAAGTCTGGTACCCGCACTTTAGGGGCCCCAGATGCCCAGGCCCCGATCCCGCAGATCCCTACCAAGTCAACCAACGCCAGCCGGCGGATCCTGCTCGTCGAAGACGACGCCCTCGCCGCCACCCTCGTCATCTCGCTGATCAAGCGGCGCGACAAAGCCGTCGATATCCAGTGGGTCAAATCAGGCACCAAAGCCTGCGTTATGCTTGAATCTGGAAAGTTCAATCAGTCCAACGGGCTGGATCTGATCATCTGCGACTTCATGCTCCCGGGCTGCAACGGGCACGAGGTGCTCCGCGTCGCCAAGTGCACGCAGGGATTAGGTGATGTGCCATTCTTTATGCTCACCGGCAGCTCAGACAACGCGATGAAGGACGAGACGCTCCGCCTCGGAGCCGCCAAGTTCATCCACAAGGACGAGTTCTGCGCCGATGTCAACCGCTGCCTCAACGAGGTCTTCAGCCCGACCAGCAAAGCCGCTTGAGCACAAGCCGATCTTTACCAATCAGCTACCAATCAAGCGTGGTTCGCCACGCCGTGGTCAGCTCATCGACCGAAGCGTTCAGCCCGTCCCAGCTCAGCGTGCCTGAATCATCGAGCGTGCCCAGCTTCCGCAACGGGATCTCGCGGAGGATTTCGCCCAGCTTGTCGATGTCATCTTCGCGTACTTCGAGCACATAGCACGAGGGCGATTCGTCGTAGCCCATCTCGGGGCTCATCTGCCCATCGCCAACAAAGCCGATCGGTCGCTCGCTGCTGTTCCCCGCGATCAGCATCTCGCTCACACTCACCAGCATCCCGCCATCGGAGACATCGTGGGCACTCAATACGAGCCCGTGCTTGATCAGATCATGTACGGCGTGCGCAGTCTTGGGGCCGATCTCCAGATCGAGCTTGGGCAGCTCGCCGGTGCCAACAATCCCGAGCAGCTCGGCGTGCGACCCGCCCAGCTTGCCCTGCAACTCGCCAACAAGGACGAGTGCATTGCCCGGAGCCTTGGCATCGGAGGTGACGCACTGGTCAAGCTCGTTGACGATGCCCACGCCGGTGATTAGCAAAGTCGCCGGGATCTCGATGGTCTCGCCGCCCTCGGTGGTGAACTGATTGTTGAGCGAGTCCTTGCCCGAAACGAACGGCGTCTTGTACGCCTTGGCCCCGTCATAACACGCCTGGGCGGCGCGAACCAGCGAGCCCATGTTCTCCGCCTTCTTGCACGATGGCCAGCAGAAGTTGTCAAGGATCGCCACGCGCGATGGATCGGTGCCCACGCACACGAGGTTCCGCATGCACTCGTCGATGGCGGCCAGCGTCATCAGGTACGGATCGTCGGCCAGCCCCGTCGCCAAGCCGCACCCCACGCTCAAACCCTGCCCCGAGCCTGGCACGGGCTCGACCACCGAGGCATCGCCCGGGCCGATCCCACGCGGCCCAACCAGCGGCTTGATCACCGTGTTCCCTTGCACCTCGTGATCGTACTGACGCACGATCCAGTGCTTGCTGGCGATGTTGGGATGCGCCAGCAGTTCGAGCAGCGAATCCTTCATCGTGGTGTTCTTTGGTGTCGCCGTTGCACGCTCGGGCGCGGTCCACACCGCTTCGCGTGTCGGCGTCGGGATGCCGTCGTGCATGAAGGCCATCGGGAGTGTGCCGACGACGGTGCCGTTGTAGTTGAGCATCAGCTGCGCTTGCCCGGAATCAGGATCGCTGACCCCGAAGTGACCAAGATCGGCCAGCTCGACATGCTCCTCATCGCAGATCTGCTGCAAAACCGCGATGTTCTCCTGAGGCACCGCCAGCACCATGCGTTCCTGAGCCTCGGAGATCCAGATCTCCGTGTATGACAGCCCGGCGTACTTGAGCGGGGCCTGCTCGAGGTTCACGCTCGCACCCACCTGCTCGCCCATCTCGCCGACCGCACTCGAGAACCCGCCTGCGCCACAGTCGGTGATCGAGCGATACAAAGGGCCGCCCTCGTAATCCCGAGCACGCAGGATCGCGTCGAGGGTTCGTTTCTCTTCGATCGCGTTGCCGATCTGCACCGCGTGCGAAAACTCGTCGGCGTGCGTGTCCGTCAGCTCCGCGGAGCTAAAGGTCGCCCCGTGGATCCCGTCGCGTCCGGTCTTGCCGCCCAGTGCGATGATCCGGTCGCCCGGGGCCGCGTCGCCGCTGATCAGATCGATCGGCATGATCCCGATGCACCCGCAGTACACCAGCGGGTTGCCGACATACCGGTTATCAAACGAGACCGCGCCGTTGATCGTTGGGATCCCCATCCGGTTGCCATAGTCGCGCACGCCGCCAACGATTTCGGTCAAAATCTGCCTCGGCTCCAAACACCCTGCAGGCACCCCGTCCATATCCGGATGCGCCACACAGAAGACATCCGTCGATGCGATCGGCTTGGCCGCTAGCCCGGTGCCGATGATGTCGCGGATGCACCCGCCGATGCCCGTTGCGGCGCCGCCGTAGGGAGCAAGCGCCGATGGATGGTTATGCGTCTCGACCTTGATACACACCGCGTGCTCGTCGTCGAACTTGATGATCCCCGCGTTGTCCACAAACACCGAGAGCGTCCAGTCGAGCCCCTCTTCGATGAGCTCGAAGGTCGCCGCGGCTACCGTGGACTTGAGCAGGTTATCGATCGTGTACGACCCGTCGTCATGGAGCGTGTGTCCGGGTCGGGTGGTCGGCAGGACATCCGCGGTCGGATCGCCGGTGTAGTGGACGGTGGACTTGAGCGTCTTGTGCACACAGTGCTCGGACCAGGTCTGGGCGAGGGTTTCGAGCTCGATATCCGTCGGCTCCCGATCCAGCGCGATGTAATGATCCTTGATCGCCCGCATCTCTTCGAGCGACAGGAATAGATGCCCCTCGCGCGAGAGCACCTCAAGGGCCGCGTCGTCGAGCGAGCGGATGTTGACATGGGCGAGCTTGAAGTCGTGGGCATGCCCGTGGGGGAGCTGCGCCGGATGGAAGGGCACCGCGTGCACGCCCGCGACGACGGGGTTGGCGAGCAGCTGTGTGGCCAGGTTCTGGGCCTTGGCTTCGGAGATACCGATCAGGTCGTAGCGATCACCAGTGCTGACCGTCGCCCGAATGCCGGTGAGGGCGAAGATCGCGTCGGACACCGACTGGGCCGGAGGGTCCATCACCCCGGGCAGCGGATGGATCTCGACGAGCGAGCCGCGGGGTTCGGACGATCCGAGCACGGCTCGCTCGACGACTGAGTTGGCGAGCAATCCGCTGACGATCTGATCGAGCTGAGCATCCGTAAGCTTGGCTTCGATCAGATACACCCGGCACCAATGCGCCCCTTCGAGCGTGACCCCGACCCCGTCAGCCTGCTTGATCAGCGCGTGGGCTCGCGGGTCGCCGGCGTGGGCGAGCGGATGGATCTCGACGCGATGAACCGTGTGTTCATGGGCGAGATCGGGCGATGAAACAGACAGTGCGACAGACGATTCGACGGGCGATTGATCGGCGGTGGTCGTGCTCATGGGCGATCGTAGACCCATGGTTTGAGCCGGTCGCTCCGGAATACGAACGCCGGGCGCACAATGACGAGTCCGGCGGGTATGATGGGGCGTGCAAGACCAAACCACCAACCGTCCGACCGTCGAGCTCTACACCGACGGGGCCTGCTCTGGCAACCCCGGCCCCGGGGGATGGGCCTTTTTGCTCCGCCATCCGAAAACCGGCAAGGCCATCGAACGCAACGGCGGCGAGAAAGACACCACCAACAACCGCATGGAGCTCTCCGCCGTCATCGAAGGGCTCAAAGCCCTCACCCGTCCGAGCACCGTCGAGCTCTATTCCGATTCCCAGTATGTCCTCAAGGGGCTCAAAGAATGGATGGCCGGGTGGAAACGCAAGGGGTGGAAAACCGCCTCCAAGCAGCCCGTCAAGAATGTCGATCTCTGGAAAGAACTCGATGAGCTCCAAAGGGAGCACCAGATCTACTTCCACTGGGTCAAGGGGCACGCCGGGCACGCGGAGAACGAACGCGTTGATGACCTGGCCGTTGAGGCGCGGGATCATTACGCCGGGCGTTCATAATCGCTCAGAAAGCTGAGCGAAGAGCCGATCGCTCAGCTCGCCCATCGTCGGCAGCTGATCCGCAGGCAAAATCTGGGCCATCGAGACCACCGGGCGACCGGCGAGCCCGCAAGGCACCAAGAGCTTGAAGTGCTCCATGTTCGGGTTCAGGTTGAGCGCCAACCCGTGCAGCGTGATCCACTTACGCACCCGCACCCCGATCGCACAGATCTTGGCCGGCTGATCGGTGGCAAACGAGTACTGCGGATTGGCCGCCGGATCAACCCACACGCCGGTGGCGCAGTGATCGGTCTGGGCCACAATGTCGTACTCGCCGAGCGTCGAAATCACGGCCTGCTCGAGCGTGCGGATGTAGTCATGGATCCGCAGCTTGGCCGCGTTGAGATCCACGATCGGATAGCACACCAGCTGCCCCGGCCCGTGATAGGTCACATCCCCTCCCCGATCGGTCTCATGGAGCGTCACGCCCAGCGCTTTGAGCTCATCGCCGCTGGCGAGCACATGCCCCGGGGCATCCGGGCGACGGGTGACTGTGATGATCGGCGGATGCTCGACCATCAGCACCCGCCCGGACTCAGCAGACGCGGTCTTGCGGGCATCGAGGATCTGGGCGTGGTGGTGCTGCTGGCGCTCGTAGGCGGGGTCATAATCGAGCGATTCGAGTGGGATTTTGGCCAGTGGTTTCACGGGTGACTATATCCAGCCCGAGCGATGATGGACCTATAGTTGCCCTATGACAGATAGTACAGATACGACACAAGTACACGCATCCGCGATCGTCGGCGACGAGGTCGAGCTCGGCCAAGGCGTCGAGATCGGGCCGTTCTGTATCGTCCAAGGACGGGTCAAGCTTGGTGATGGCGTCCGCCTGCTCTCAAGCGTCTCGATCCAGGGGCCCGTCGAGATCGGGGCCAACACGATCGTGTATCCAAATGCGACGATCGGGTACGAGCCTCAGGACTACAAGTTCGCCCCGGGTTCGCCCACCGCCGGCGTGATCATCGGCGAGAACACCATCCTCCGCGAGGGCGCGACCGTCCACGCCGCGAGCAACAACGACACCCCGACCCAGATCGGCGATCGCGTGATGATGATGGTCGCCAGCCACGCAGGGCACGACACCGTCGTCGGCAACGATGTGATCCTCGTCAACTCGACGCATCTGGGCGGCTTCGCCAAGGTCGAAGACCGTGTGATCCTGGCGGGCGGCACACTGGTGCACCAGTTCTGCCGCGTCGGGCGACAGGCGATGTCCAGCGGGGCCGCGGTGCTGACTGGTGATCTGCCCCCGTTCTGTATGGCCGCGGGACGCAACAAAATCGTGGGCTTGAATCTTGTGGGCATGCGTCGCTCGGGGATGAGTGCCGACGAGATCAACGCGGTCCGCCACGCGTATAAAACCGTTCTCCGCAAGAACCCCCCGATGCCGATCATGAAGCAGATGCTCGCTGAGCTCGGGCAGCAGTCCCCGTCCGTCAAGCTGATCTCGGACTTCATCAACGATGCCCAGCGCCCGATCATCCCCGTCGGCGGGCGGAGGGTCTCGTGAGCCGATCGCCCTTCGCAAAGCAAAGCCCCAGGTCAGCACTCGAAGCCGCGATCAAAGACAGCTGCGGCGCGATGTGCGTGCTCGCTTCGGGCTCAAAGGGCAACTGCGCGGTCTTGGTCGTCCCCAAGACCGAGACCACCGCTCGGCGTGTGATCTTGTTCGACGCGGGGCTGAGCCCGAGTAGAACCAACAGCCTGCTCCACGCCCGAGGCATCCGCTCCGACGAGGTCGACGAGATCGTCTTCACGCACCTTGATTCGGACCATTGTCATAGCGGCTGGGTCCAGGCGATCCGCCCGGGCTCGGTGACGGGCGCATGGCGGGCAACCCTGCGGATCCACCGCATGCACATGGGGCGGGCCGAGCGGATGGGCCTGTTGTACTCCAAGGCCCAGCCCTTCGACGAAGCCTTCGAGCCCGCGCCCGGTGTCAAGATCGAATCCGTCATGCTCGCCCACGACGACTTGGGCGTAGCTGTATTCAGAGGCGAGATCGATCTCCCCGATCGCCACAGCGCCTCGTTCGGGTACGCCACGGATCTGGGCCATGTCACCAACGAGATGATCGACCACCTCCGAGGCGTCGACACCCTCGCGATTGAATCCAACTATTGTCCAGTCATGCAAGAAGCCTCCGGCAGACCCGCCTTCCTCAAGCGACGCATCATGGGCGGGGCGGGGCACCTGAGCAACGAAGAATCAGCCGTTGCGGTCGGTCGGATCGCGCCGCGTGAGCAGCTGGTCTTGCTGCACCTCTCGCAAGAATGCAACGAGCCGGCCATCGCCATGGGCAACCACAAACGCTTCATCGACGAGCAGCCCGAGCGATCCTGTGTGATTTCGCTGCAGACCGAGCCCACGCCGTGGATTCCTATCCGAGGCAGCGGGCAACGCCGCGCCCCCAAGGTGCACACCAAGCAGGTCCAGCCCAGGCTCTTCGGCTCGCCCCAAACGATCAATCATCCAAGCAATCACCCAAGCAGCCACTGATGGACGAGCAACGCCCACCGAGCCAAGAGATCGAGCCCAAAGCCGATGGGTCGCGTCCGCTGTCGTGGGGCGATCGTGTCGAGCAGCGCAAGAGCCGCGAGCGGGCGGGCAAGTCAGCCAAAGCGCCCTCACTGATCGCTCGGTTCTTTGCTTGGTTCATGTCATCGCTGGGTCGGCTCGCCCGATCCGCGGGCATGTCCCGTCGGCGGGTGGTCGTCGATGGCGTCGTCTATCGCGAGAAGAACAACACCAGCCTGCGCCGATCCCTGAGCCCGACCGGCAACGGGTACAAAGAATACCAGGTCCGCTTCCCGGTGCAAGGTGGGTCGATGCCCAGCGCTCAGTATCCGCTGCGCGAGTCCATGGAGATCCGCTACACCCCGGGGCGCGTATTCGCCGATCTCGGGCACGACCCCCGGCTCGGGTTCCTTGATCAGATCCGAAATCACATCAAGCCCGGTGATCGCGTCCTCGAGCTCGGCTGCGGCACAGGACCCGCGAGCGCCAAACTCGCCGATCTCGTTGGCCCCTCGGGTGGGGTCGTCGCGATGACCCGCGACGGGCCCTCGATCCGCTTCGCCCGCCAACGCTACCGCCAGGATCACCTTGCGTTTGAACTCGGATGGCTCGAGACCCTCGCCGGCGAGCTCGACGCAGGGTTCGACGCGATCGTCGCGGTGGACCTCTTCCGTGATGCGCCCGATGACCCCAGCAAGAGCCGGGCGATCGCCGAGATCTGGCGGCTCGTCTCCGAGGGCGGCCCGATCGTGCTCATCAGCACCCAACTCGCCAGCCCCGGCAAGAACCCCGAAGAGCATCTCGATCCGCTCCGGGATCGGCTC
>Ga0209344_10000557_pt1 | contig 62213 bp, 59 predicted proteins | sample Cruoilmetagenom6_FD_187293 | JGI IMG/M metagenome (GOLD analysis project Ga0209344, IMG submission 187293) | Oil polluted marine microbial communities from Coal Oil Point, Santa Barbara, California, USA - Santa Barbara Oil Seep Sample 6 (SPAdes)... | ecosystem: Environmental > Aquatic > Marine... | reverse complement strand
AAGAGGCAAAAAGGGTTTTCAACAAATCGGGCAGGTTATGAGTCTCCCCCCAGACCCCCCTCTTTCAACATCATCATTAAACTTATTTTTAAAGATTTATTGTCCTAACAATGGGGGGAATTATATTGCGCATATAAGTAAGCGGCATATTTATCGTGGCAGGTTTTAATCACTTAATCAATACAGGGAAAACTGCACAACGTATAGAACAAGCCAGTTTTAAGGGTATTGCAACCTTATTCAGACTTGGTAAACCAAAAACTTGCACTAGAAAGAGATGTATTATTGGTAAAAAACAGGGCTTCTTATGTGTTTAAAAAACATTTTCTTATTGTAGAAACAGACGCCGTACTTGATGAAGGCATCACCGAAAAACAAGTAATAAAAGCAGGTACACAACTCATCTTAAACAATGCTGAACTTTTTACAAACGGCACTAGTTGCACTACCACTAGGGTAGTTTTTGGTAGTATTTCTAACAAAAATGGCGAGTGAAAGTTTGAACACGTTTGGGGTGACGAACAAAGTACCTTATCAATTGATCAACCCAATTACTTCACTTTTGTAAAGCCTGTATGGCATACAAAAAAACACGATTCCAATAAACGCTATTTATTCAAAAAATAAAAATCATGAGGAACCTTTTAGATTTAAAACACCAGTAAATTAACGATTTGCAAAAAATCTAAATTAGTGGCAGGGCAGAAAAAGAATACCTGATTGATACTATCACTAATCCCCCAAACTATTTTGCACCTTCGATTTCGCCTATGGACACTGAATTTTTGAAAGCAGTTGAATAGGTACAAAAAACCATAACCGCTTACAAGCGTTTGGTGCAATGAGGTTAATAGTAAGAATAAAAGTTTGGTGTTTCTAATTCCCTCATTGCGCCAAATCGTAAAAACTTTAGTTAGAATACTGGAAAATAATGATCCCACAAAAAAATCCATAAAAAAGAGACATACTTGACATACTTTATGTCCCTATAAACTTAAAAAAACTGCTTAATACCGACTTCCAATGGTAGTTTTAGGTATTGAATTTTCAATATGAGATAAATCCAAAGGGGAAAGTTCCAAATTGTAGGCTCCTAAATTTTCTTCCAATCTATGAATGCGTCTTGTGCCCGGAATCGCTGTTATTTCATCGTTTTGATGTAAAATCCAAGCAAGAGCAATTTGTGCTTTAGTAACGCCTTTATCTTTTGCCACTTGGTCTATTACTTCAACAAACTTGCTGTTTTCATCAATGGCTTCATCGGTAAAACGTGGATTATTTAATCTAAAATCATCAGACTCAAAATCAGCACGGCTTTTAATAGCTCCCGTTAAAAAACCTCTTCCTAACGGACTGTATGCCACAAAAGTAATTCCAAGTTCTTTACACACATCAAAAACTTCTTGCTCGGGTTCACGGCTCCAAAGAGAATATTCTGTTTGTATGGCAGTGATTGGATGTACTTTATAAGCTCTGCGAATGGTTTCTGCATCTACTTCGGACAGACCAATGTATTTTACTTTTCCCTGTTTGACTAAATCGGCCATTGCTCCAACAGTTTCTTCAATTTCAACATCTTCAGCTTGTCGGTGCATATAATATAGATCTATGGTGTCTATCCCCAAATTTGAAAGACTTCGTTCGCAAGCTTTTTTGACATAATCAGGTTGCCCATTTACGCCAAGCCATTCGCCATTTTCACCTCTCACTACTCCAAATTTTGTAGCCAGAACAACTTGACCCCACTTGCCCTCAAGGGCTCTTCTAAGTAGTTTTTCATTGGCGCCCCAACCATACATATCGGCGGTGTCAAAAAAATTAACTCCCAAATCAATGGCTTTATGCAACGTTTTAATAGACGCGGCTTCGTCAAATGAGCCGTAAAACTCTGACATTCCCATACAACCGAGACCTAAGCGGTTTACTTTTAGTGTACTCTTTCCTAAGATTGTTGATTTTTTCATTTTCATTTGTTTTTTTTGATTTGAAATACAAAGTTAGGCAATTCAAAGAACAGGCGATTGTAAATAACAATCCGTAATTTGCAACATTCAATCAATTTCTAAATTTTAATGGTGCTATGTTTGTGTGTTTTTTGAAAAAATTTGAAAAGTGAGCTATTTCATCAAATCCCAAAACAAAAGCGATTTCAGAAATGCTCCAAGGAGTTTGTTTCAGCAAGATCTTGGCTTCTTCCACTATTCTGCCGTTGATAATTTCTGTGGTGTTTTTTCCTGTAGTTTCTTTTAATACCTTGTTTAAATGATTGGTGTGCACCGATAGTTTTATGGCAAAATCGGCCGGGGTTTTTAGTTGAATGGTTTGCGAAGTATTTTCAATAGGAAATTGCCTTTCTAAATACTCGATAAATAAAGAGGAAATTCTGCCGGAAGCGTTTGTTGTGCTGGTTGAACTCGATATTGGTTTTAACTTTTGCCCGATATGGAGGAGTTCTATAACATAATTGCGAAGCAAATCATATTTAAAAGCATAGTTGGAGGATATCTCTGCATTCATTTTCTTGAATATCAATTCAATTTCATTGTATTGCCCGTCATTCAACTGATATACAAAATCGCTGCCGGGTTCGTAAATGGGCAGCTCATCTATCAATAAACCTGTTTTGGATTTAGACAAAAACGCTTTGGTAAAAACACAGAAAAAACCAGATTGTTCATTGGTTTCCGGTATATACCTATATGGAATTTTTGGAGTCGCAAATAGTATTCCTTGCTTTTCAATAAACACAGATTTATCTGCAAATTCTACTAAATTTTTTCCTTTTATCAAACTGATTTTATAGTAAAATCTTCGGTTATAAGTCATTTCAGATTTACTCTTTCCACTGAAATAAATTTTTTTGGTATCAAAGACATTAAAATGCCCCAAGTCTTTTGAACCACTGTTTTCGAGTAAAGTATCAACCAAAGCATTGCCTTCGCCAAAAATTTCTTTGTAGAAGTCAAGGATGCCAATATTTTCCATATTTACAAAATTCAAATAATGATAAAGGTATGCAATTTAAAAGTTAAAATGAATTAGGAAAAGAGCAATAGTTCTCTGTTTTGATTTTGAAAATACTGACAAATAAGCTTGTATTGAAGAGCTCAATGTGTATGAAGGACTTAGTCAAAAGCCGTTGATTTTTCGTTATCCTTACTACACAACCGAAAAACCTCGTATATTTAACCGCAAGAATCCATACAAAAAAACGTTAGAGTTAGATGCCCCGCAAACTCCCCAACTGACCGACAAATGAAAGACGACCACGCCCAGACACACAAACTGGCCTTTCGGTAAAATCAAAATAGCTAATCAAAACGCTTTCTTAAACACTGACAGCTTTCGCAACCTACTCCTTATTTCCGATAACCATTTTTCGGTGTTGTAAGCCCCACAATATCATAGTATCCAAAACCGTATTGAGGGAGTTCCCCGATTTTGACAGTTCATACTCTACGGTAACAGGTATGGTATTATAAACATTGCGAATTACAATTCCGTTAGCTTCCAAGTCTTTTAACTCTTTGGAAAGCATCCTGGGAGTAATCTTAGGGATTTCTCGTTCCAATTCCTTAAAACGTTTTTTACCATAAAGCAAAGAACCTATAATGGGCAGTTTCCATTTTCCATTCAACACATTCATGGTATCATTTATGGCCAATACAAATTCCCCAGAACAATTTTTTATTTTTTTTAATTGTGATATTTTACTCATTTTGTCTAGTGTTTGTTTATGCTATAGTAAAGTATAGTAATATACTCTGGTATAGTAGTTACTAAAGTATAGCAAAATTAAGTATCTTTGTATCGTTAAAAAAATAAATCACCACAAAACTAAAATTAATTATGAGTAAAATGTTTATTACAGGAGCAACAGGTCAATTAGGAAAGTCAACTATTAACTTTCTGCTGCAAAAAGGAGTTGCAGCAAGTCAAATTTCGGTTTTGGCAAGAGATGAGGCTAAGGCAACAGAACTAAAATCTCAAGGTATAGATGTAAAAATTGGAAATTATGATGATTTGGGTTCACTGCGTTTAGCAATGCAAGGTATAGAAACCATGCTTCTGATTTCTTCTAGCGAAATGACCAAAAGCAGAGCGGTACAGCATATCAATGCAATTAAAGCAGCAAAAGAAAATGGTGTGAAGCACATCATCTATACCGGTTTTATGAGAACCCATGAAGACCCAACATCTCCGCTTTGGTTTATAGCCGAAGATCATGTGAAAACAGAAAAATACCTTAAAGAATCCGAAATTACCTATACCATTTTTGCAAACGGTTTTTATATGGATATGTTGATGGATTATGTGGGGGAACAGATATTGGAAACCAAAACCATTTTTGTTCCGGCAGGTGATGGAAAAATAAATTTTGTACTGCGTAATGAAGTTGCTGAGGCTCTTGCTAACGTGCTAACTACAAACGGTCACGAAAATAAAACGTACAACATCGGTATCGAACAACCTGTATCGTTTGGGGAAATTGCGAAGCACATTTCTGAAGTTACCGGAGTTGCGATCAATTATGTTACACCCGAACCGGACGCTTATCAACAAACCCTAATGCAACATGGTGTGCCAGAGGATTACGCTCGTATGTTTACAGCATTTGCAGTTGCTTTTGCTGCCGATACTGTGAATGTTCCTACAATTGAATTAACTCAACTACTCGGTCGTAAACCAACTTCAGTTCAAGAATTTCTTTCGGCAAAATTTAAAAAATAGAAGGTTATTAACACTAAATGATTAAACTGAAATTCGAATACTCTAAAAATTTATTCACATGAAAAATATTTTTGTTTTTATATTAAGTTTTGCAATGTTTGCAGCACACGCTCAAAAGATAGTGTCTTATACGGATGGCAATCAGAAACTTGAGGGTCTTATCTATAGCCCTAAAAAAGGTGTTGCTAACGGAAATGCAGTTTTACTTCTTCCTGCTTGGATGGGAATTGATAACAACGCAAAAGAAAATGCCAAAGAATTGGAAAAATTAGGTTATACAACCTTTGTAGCTGATATTTATGGAGTTGATAAAAGACCTAAATCTCCAAATGAAGCAGCAACAATTGCTGAATATTATAAAACTAATATTAAAGACTATCAAAATAGAATTCAATTAGCTTTGAATGAATTAATTAAGGAAGGAGCTAATCCTGATAAAATAGCGGTGATTGGTTATTGTTTTGGAGGAACCGGAGCTATTGAAGCAGCAAGAACGAATATGAAAGTTAAGGGAGTAGTTTCTTTTCATGGTGGCCTAGGAAGAGACTCATCAAGAACAATTGAACCAATTTTAACAAAAGTTTTAGTGCTTCATGGTGCAGATGACTTTTTTGTACCTGAACCAGAAATAAAAGCTTTTCAAGATGAAATGAGGACCGCAAAAGCAGATTGGCAAATGACCTACTATGCTAATGCTGTACACGCTTTTACCCACAAAGATGCAGGTGATGATAATAGTAAAGGTACTGCTTACAATGAAAAAGCCGCCAAAAGATCATGGCAGGCCATGTTAGATTTTTTTCAAGAAATTTTTAAATAATAGAAATCTTACTTTTGGTTTTGCCAACTACAATTTCCCATTTTTTTAATCATTAAAAATATAATGACAAAATTAACAAACAAAATAACCGTTATCACCGGAGGTTCTGGAGCAATAGGTTCCACTACGGCCAAATTATTTTTAGCCGAAGGTGCAAAAGTAGTATTGGTAGATATTAATGAAAGTGCTTTGAGCAAGGTAGCATCAGAGCTAAACAGTCCGAATGTGAGTTTTGTAGCAGCAGATGTTACAAAGACAAGCGATGTACAAAAATATGTGCAACATACGGTAAATACATTCGGAAAAATAGATGTATTCTTCAACAATGCAGGAATAGAAGGTGTTGTAGTTCCATTAACCGAATATCCTGAAGATGCGTTTGACAAATTAATCAATGTCAATGTAAAAGGTGTATGGATGGGGTTGAAATATGTATTGCCACAAATGAATGATGGTGGCAGCATTATCAACACTTCATCAGTTGCTGGTCTTATGGGAACTGCAAATATGATTGCCTATACCGCCAGTAAACATGCAGTTATTGGGATTACCCGCACAGCAGCATTGGAAGCAGCTCCACGAGGAATCCGTGTAAATTCTATTCATCCTTCTCCTGTTGACAACCGTATGATGCGTTCGTTGGAAGATGGATTTGCTCCTGGATCAGGTGAAACCGTCAAAAAGAATTTTGAAATGGCTATTCCAATGAAAAGATATGCCACAAACGATGATATAGCCAAAGGTGTTTTGTTTTTAGCTTCTGAAGATAGTAAATTTATGACTGGCACTAAGCTAGTCATAGATGGAGGCATGTCAATGGCATAAAGGTTTTTTACTAAAGATAATCCCAAGTGTCAATATAATACTTGGGATTTTTTTAAATTTTGAAAATAAAGGTAACAATGGGACTACCGTCTTTTGGCTCCAACTAAAAATATGACATTTTGGTGTCACCAAAATAGCAACACGTTTTAAGAAATGGATTAAAATTTTTTATAGTGTAAAAAATGCATCCAGAAACCGATTTGGAAGTGAAAAAAGGAAAAATTTGCACCCCAGATAAGCAATGTATATAATATCAACCACAATAGTGAAGCACGGCTAGCATTATAATAACCTATGAAAAAGAACATTGAATTTGGCATTTCCACCTTTGCCGATGTTATGCCCGACCCACATACGGGCGTAACTATTTCACAAGCAGAACGCATTCGGCAAGTGGTTGATGACATTCTTTTATCGGACGAGTTAGGTATTGACTTTTATGGCGTAGGCGAGCATCACCGAAAGGAATTTGCAGTTTCATCGCCAGCGATAGTGTTGGCTGCAGCTGCAGGAAAAACCAAACACATTACATTGGGTAGTGCCGTTTCAGTTTTATCGACCAGCGACCCTATTCGTGTGTATCAAGATTTTGCTACAATTGACGCAATCAGTAATGGACGAGCAGAATTGCTGGTTGGGCGTGGTGCATTTACCGAATCATTTCCTTTGTTTGGTTTCGACCTCAATCAATACGATTTATTGTTTGATGAACGACTTGAATTGTTACTTAAAGCAAGAGACAAGGAGTTTGTTACCTGGAGCGGAAAGACAAGAAGTCCGATTGACAACTTAGGCGTTTATCCACGTACCGAAAAACCATTGAACATATCTATGGCCTTGGGTGGTTCTCGGAGTACAGTCATTAAAGCGGCAAAACTTGGACTTCCCGTGGTTCTGGCTATGTTGGGTGGCAATATTGTTGATTTCAGTAATTACGCAAAATTGTATCGCGCGGTAGCACAAGAAAGCGGACACGATTCGGATAAATTAAAATTCAGCGTTCACGCACACGGTTTTGTGCTTAACAACAGCAAAGAAACAGCCGACACATTTTTTCCATACATACAGTATTACAGAAATCACTTATTGGGAGAACGTGGTTTTCCGCCTTACACCAGAGGCGACTTTGATTATGCGCGTTCAGCAGGACAAGGATTATTTGTAGGTGGCCCCGAAGAAGTAGCTGACAAAATTATGCTGCTTATTAAACATTTGAACATTGAAAGGTTTATCATTCAAATGCCTTTGGCGACAATGCCCCACGATATTGTTAAAGAAGCAATCAGCGTTTATGCCACAAAAGTAATTCCGCTTGTCAGAGAGAAAATTGAAGCGGAATACTAATTTAAAACGACAGACAACGAACGACAAAGAACCACAGCCGCTTCAAACGATTAGATGAAAAGAAGAAAATTTATAAAAAATACATTAGCAACAATATTAGGTATGGCTACATTAAACGAACTAAAGGCATTTACGGATGCTTTGCCCACACAAAGTAAAAAAATGCCGGTGCTGTTTACCTCTCACGGAAACCCTATGGATATTCCTGTTTCAAGAAGTGATAGGGAATTTTGGCAAAAACTTTATGATTTAGGAATTAATCTTCAAAAAAATTATGAGGTGAAAGCTGCATTGGTTGTATCAGCACATTGGTGTACTAAAGGCACATTCGTAAATGTTTCTCCTGATCAAAAACAGATTTACGACTACTATGGTTTTCCCGAAGAATACTACAAAGTGTATTACAATGCCAAAGGTTCGCCCGATATTGCCCGCGAAGTAATGAAAATCGTTCCTTCCGTTTCCGAAACAACCGATTGGGGATTAGACCACGGTGCATGGCCTATGCTGATGCACTTATTTCCCGATGCCAATATCCCTGTTTTTCAGTTGAGCATTAACTATTACGCCAAACCCGAATATCATTATGAGTTGGGCAAACAATTAAAATCTTTGCGTAACAAAGGCGTGTTAATTATCGGTAGCGGTGCGCTTATCCATAACTTGCCATTGGCAATGCAAAAAATGCGCACAAACAATAGGACTCTTTATGGCTGGGAGGCAGAATACGATGCCTGGATCAAACAACAAATTGATACACGAAATTTTGCCAATCTCATAAATTACCAAAACAGCCATAAGTTAGGTAAATTAGCCGCACCTACGCCCGATCACTACGTGCCTGTGCTTTACAGTTTAGGACTTATGGACCAACGTGATGAAATCAAGTATTTCTTCGAAGGTGAGCCAAGCATTCCGGCTTTTAGCGAACGCAGTTTTATTATTGAAACCTGAATATAAAATATATTTTTATTCTGCCCATATTCTTGTTTTTAACTAATTATGGACAAAAAAACGAAAAAAATTAAAAAAAAAATGGAAACAACAACTAATGTAAACACTAAAATGAAAGTAGAAATTTGGAGCGATGTGAAAAAATATAAATTAGAATGAAATGACAGAACAAAACATTGAATTTTTTAAACAAGTAATTGAACAAAATATTCCAATTCATAAATTTTTAGGACTGAAATTATTGGTCCTCGAAAAAGGATTTGTAAGGGTTAGTGTTCCCTTTAGAGACGAAGTGGTCGGAGATTTTAGAAGAAACAGATGGCACGGAGGAATTATTGCAACAATAATGGATTCTGTTGGAGGGATTGCGGGCGGCACTCACTTCAACTCTTTTGATGACAAGTTATCAACAATTGACATAAGAGTAGATTATCTAAAAGGAGCAGAAGCCTCCTCAATAATTGTGGAAGGCAAAATTGTTAGATTTGGAAATAGAATACTGGTAACGAAAATGAAAGCCTTTCAAAATGACGAACAGATTGCAGACGGAAAAGGTGTTTATAACTTTTTTTCAAAAAATAATGTAACGGAAAAGTAAAAATAAACTTGATGAATTCCCATATTGGACTGAAACGGAAGGAAAAAAAATGGAATTATTGCAATAGAATCAAGAAGGAATTGAAACTGCGATAAAGAAGTTGGCAGGCAACCGTAGTTTGGTAAAATGGGGGCTAAATTCAAATGTGGTTCTTCGATTTAATTAAACTCTTTTGCTTCATTATTAACGTAAGAAACTTGATCAGCAATCATCAGATTGTTGATGCTTTATAACAGTAGGGAGCAGGAATTCCAATATGTGTCAAACCCATAATTGCAATATCCTCTACGCCCCAACGGATTGAAATTCGAAAAGATTTCTTTTAAAAACGAAATCAAATTATACAATCAGAAAATTGTTTGTACATTTGTAGACTAAAATACGAAAACAGTCTAAAGGTTTTTAAATGGAGAAGGACGAAATTATTATTCAAAACATAATAGATGCCGCCAAAAAGCTGATGCAGCAATATGGATTGAGCAAAACTACTATGGAAGATATTGCCAAAGCAGCAGGTAAAGGAAAAAGCACATTATATTATTATTTCAAGAGTAAGAAAGAAATTTTTGATGCGGTAATCAATCAGGAAATGGACGATTTTTTCACAACGGTAAAAACGGCTGTACACAAACAAGTTGATGCCAGCGAAATGCTGAAAGCATACATTGTTACCAAGATAAAAACATTGAAAACAAAAGTAAACCTATACAGGTTTGCCATTGAAACGGATTTGCACCCAGGAGCAATCAATGATTTGTTTATTAAACTTAAAAACAGATATGATAACGAAGAAAAAATGCTGATAGGTTCCATATTGAAGTTGGGTATAGACAACAAACTTTACAGAGCCGAAATACAAGACGATATTGACATCCTAAGTGAGTTGCTGGTTACTTGTGTAAGGGGAGTTGAAACGGAGATTGTAACACACAACAAATACAAAACACTTACAGATAAAGCTGATATGTTGGTAAATATCCTTACCAAAGGTATCGGGAGATAGCACCACAAGGAAATTGGTAAGATACTCTTCGGAGTATTTATTTAGGATTAAAAACAGACTAAAAAACGGATATAGTCCAAACGTAAAATAACAGAACTGAAAATGAAGGGAATAAATTATTTAGCCATACTAGGCATTGCGGTATTCACAGCTTGTTCACAAAAAGAAAAAACGACGCCTGCCGATACAGACAAATCCATAAACGTTCAGGTTGAACGGCCGATAAGTTACACTGGATTTATTGAATCGGGTTATTCAGGAGTTGTGGAAGCAAAGCAAACTATACAATTAAGTTTTGTTGTAATGGGGAACGTAACGGAAGTACTGGTGGAAGAAGGACAATCCGTAAGCAAGGGACAATTGCTCGCCAAAATAAATTCAGCCAATGCCACCGATGCTTATCGAATGGCTTTGCTCAAACAACAACAAGCCGAAGATACCTACAATCGTTTAAAACCTATGAAAGAAAACGGTACACTTCCCGAAATAAAATGGGTGGAAGTAGAAACAGGGTTCAATCAGGCAAAAGCCGCTGTTTCCATTGCCAAAAAAAACATCAACGACCATAATTTGTACGCTCCTGAAAATGGTACTATTGGCAGAAAAAACATTCTTCCGGGTATGAATGTAGTGCCAACTACAAACAGCTTGGAATTGATGAACTTACAAACGGTTTATATTAAAATCCCTGTTTCTGAAAATGAAATAAGTCGGTTTAAAAAAGGTGGAACGGCACAAATCAGTATCAATGCCATAAATAAAACGGTAACAGGAACGGTAAAGGAAATAGGTGTATCGGCAGATATTCTCTCACATACGTATCCTGTAAAAATAGAAGTGCAAAATACCGACCAAGCTATAAAGCCCGGAATGATATGTTCCGTTCAGGTGGCCGCACAAGACAACCGCTCAGGATTTTTGGTTTCCAATAAAGCACTGCAAAAAGATGTAAACGGCAATCAATTCATTTTTATTGAAAAAGGCGGACAAACCGAAAAGATACCTGTACAAACCATTGCGCTAATTGACAACAAAGTTTTGATACAGGGAGAAGTACCGGAAAACGCAAACATCATCATTTCAGGGCAGCAAAAATTAAGTAAGGGAACATTGGTAAAAATCATCAAGTAAGGTATGGCAAAGATGAATTTCAATATCATAGAATTGGCTATGAAACATAAGCAGATCGCCATCATTATTACAAGTATATTCGTGCTGTTTGGCGTGTTCTCGCTAATGGTAATGCCGAGAAACGAATTTCCAGAATTTATAATTCGTCAGGGACTCATTATCGGTGTTTATCCCGGAGCTAATTCCGAACAGGTAGAAGAACAATTAGCTACCAAAGTAGAAAGTTTTTTGTATGGTTTTGAAGAAGTAAACAGGGAAAAAACCTATTCCATTTCCAAAGAAGGAATGTTGATTGTGTTTGTAGAGGTAAATAACAATGTAAAAGACCCAGATGGTTTTTGGGATAAGATAAAATTCGGGCTAAACAACCTGCAAGCAGAATTACCTCCGCAGGTGTTAGCGCTGATAGCCAATAATGACTTTGGCAACACATCAGCTATTTTACTTACGGTGCAATCCGATAGTAAAACCTATAAGGAACTTGACCACGAATTGAAAATCATTGAAACTGAATTACGCAAAATAAAAGAGGTTTCAAAAGTAAAACATTTTGGCTTAACACAGGAACAAATTACCATTTATCCGGACAACGACAAGTTGGCCTACTATGGCGTAAAACCAATAAGTGTGTTGGCAGCCGCACAGTTGGAAGGATCGGTATATTATGGAGGAGAATTGGACAATGGCGAGCTCATTACACCTATACACATTCCGGCTACCTACAACACCGAAGAAGACATCAAAAATCAGATTGTCTATGCCGACCCCACAGGTAATGTTATCCGAGTGAAAGACGTAGCCCGTGTAATAAGGGAATACCCGAAGCCCGATTCCTATATTAAAAATAACGGAATCAATAGTTTGCTTATTTCTTTGGAAATGCAGCCCGGCAACAATATTGTTACATTTGGTAAAACAGTGGACGAAACATTGCAAACGCTGAAAGGTAAAATTTCGCCAGATGTGCAGGTAGCAAAAATTGCCGATATGCCACAAGCTGTGGGTCATTCTATTACGCACTTTTTAAAAGAATTTGCCATTGCCATTGTTGCCGTAATTATCGTAACCATGCTATTGTTGCCTTTTCGTGTCGCAGCTGTTGCAGGGGCAACTATTCCCATTTCCATTTTTATTACCTTGGGTATTTTATATGCGTTAGGCGTAGAACTGCACACGGTTTCGTTGGCAGGATTGATTGTTGTATTGGGTATGGTGGTGGACAATGCGATTGTGGTCTTGGATGGTCATATAGAAAAATTAGATTATGGAGAAACGCCTTGGGATGCCGCGTGGAAAAGTACCCGGGAACTTTTTGTTCCGGTGTTTTCTGCTACCTTGGCCATTATTGCCACTTATGTCCCTATGGTGTTTTTCCTTGACGGAATGGTGGGTGACTTTGTTGGTTCATTGCCCGTTACTATTGGAGTAGCTTTAATTACTTCCCTGCTCATCGCTTGTTTGCTAGTTCCTTATATGAGTTATGTATTCATCAAAAAAGGAATTAAAAAGAAACAGGACATACCAACAAACAAATCATTATTGGACGTGGTGCAGAATGTTTACAACAACACTCTGGAAGTAGCGTTTCGTAGTCCTAAAACAACCATTTTTTTGGGGATTGGATCCATAGTGTTAGGTGGGCTAATTCTTGCTTTAGTTCCCCGTCAATTATTTCCCAAAGTGGAAAGAAACCAATTTGCAGTTGAAATTTATTTGCACGAAGGCAGCACATTGGAACAGACTGCTTTTGTTTCCGACAGCTTGGAACAAATGCTGATGAAAGATAAGCGGGTAGTAAATGTAGCGGCATTTGTAGGTACAAGCTCACCCCGTTTTCATACCACCTATGCACCTAATTTTCCTGCAAAAAATTATGCTCAATTAGTGGTCAATACACAAACCGATGATGATGCTGTTGCCATGTTGGGTGAATTCCAAACGAAGTATAGAAATCATTTTCCGAATGCTTATGTGCGCATGAAGCAATTAGACTTGTTAAGCACCACAGCACCCATTGAAGTGCGGATTAGCGAGGACAATATAGACACAATTAAAGCCTTGGCAGAGGAAGTAAAAGCGGTAATGAAAAAAAATGAAAACGTTATTTGGGCAAGAACAGATTACCTTAATCCAAGACAGGGCGTAAGCGTTCAGATAAATGATGAAACTGCTAATCGCTTGGGACTGACCAAAGGCGTAGTAGCCGCTTCATTGGCAGCAGGTTTTTCAGGAATACCCATTGGCACTATTTGGGAAGGCGATTATCCGGTTAGTATCAAGCTGAAGAATGAACAGCAACAAAGAAACGGCTTTGATGATATCGCCAATCAAAATGTAACATCGCCATTAACAGGCGCAACGGTTCCTGTCAGACAAATAGCGACAACTATAACCAACGATTGGAGCGAAGGACAAATTATCCGCAGAAACGGCACACGAACAATTACTGTCCGTGCAGATGTGAAACGTGGCGTATTGCCTTACAAAGTGTTGTCCGATTTAAAAGCGGAAATTAAAAAGTTAAACATACCCGAACAGGTTTCACTAACCTATGGCGGAGAAGAAGAAAGTGAAGTAGAAAACTATACTCCATTAGCAAAAGCATTGATTGCAGGAATCTTGTTGATATTCTTCATTCTGTTGTTTCAATTCAAAAATCCGAAGTTGGTTTTTCTTGTCATGATGACCATGCCTTTGAGTTTTCTAGGAGCGGCATTGGGCTTAGTGGTTACCGGCTATCCTTTTGGCTTAACTTCTTTTTTGGGCATCATGAGCCTTATGGGCATCGTTGTCCGAAACGGTATTATCCTTATTGACTATGCGGAAGAATTACGGACCAAAAACGAAATGACACTTTCTGAAGCAGCCATAGCAGCAGGCAAGCGAAGAATGCGCCCTATTTTTCTCACCTCTTTTGCAGCAGCCGTTGGCGTAGTGCCCATGATCGTGAGTGGTTCTACCCTTTGGGGGCCGCTTGGGGCGGTGGTGTGTTTCGGGTTATTGGTATCCATGATACTCACCCTGTATTTGATACCTGTAATGTATAATCAGTTATTTAAAAAGAATTACTTATAAGAGAAAAAATGATAATGAACAATAAAATAGGTATGGTACTGTCAGGCGGCGGATTCCGAGGTGTGGCACACTTGGGGGTATTACAATACCTGGCAGAAAAAGGCATTCAACCCGATGAAATTTCAGGAGCAAGTGCAGGAGCTTTGGTGGGGGCTTTTATTGCTGAAGGATATACTCCCGAAGAGATATTTCGGTTTTGCAAAAAAGAGAAGTTTTTCAGTTATTCAGACCTGTCTGTAAAAAATGGCGGCCTCTTCAATACAGATATCTTTCAAAAAATTATCAAAAATTATATTCCCCACGATAGTTTTGAGGGACTTAAAAAACCTCTATATGTTTCTGTTACAGACCTGACCAATGCAAGGTCGCTCATCTTTAACCAGGGGAACTTGTCATTTGCAATAAAGGCCTCATGCTGTTTTCCTTTGGTTTTTCAGCCGGTAATCTATAATGATAATACTTATTTATGTGATGGTGGAATACTCAATAATTTTCCAATAGAACAGGTCAGAGCTTCTTGCAACAAAGTAATTGGAATTAATGTAAACCCTATTAATAAGTACACCGGAGGCTTGTCCTACAAGGATATTGTAGCCAGAATAATACGAATGGCCGCATCAAGGGTAACTGTATCTGCCGAAACTACCTGTGACGTGTATTTACAGCCAGACGAACTCAATAGTTACGGTACATTCGACACCAAAAAGATAGATAAGTTATTTCAACTAGGGTACGAATATGCCGGAAAATTTGAAAACGATTTTTTAATACTTAAGGAAAATCATCAATGACAATGAAAAAAACAGTAATCATCTTTATTATCATATTTACATCGGCAAAAGCATTCGGCCAAACAACCTTAACATTGGAAGAAAGCAAATCGCTTGCATTGAAGAACAACAAAGTATTACAAAACAGTGCGTTGGAAACAGAAGCAGCAAGGCAGGCAAAGAAAAATGCTTTTACAAATTACTTCCCGAAAGTGAGTGCCAATGTCTTGGGGATGCAGGCCATCAATCCACTGATAGAATTTAATGTACCAGGTGGCAACCTGCCGGTTTATGGTGGCAATCCTGCCAATTTACCCACTGCTACAGAATTCGCCTACTTTCCTGGGTTAGAATTAAGCCTATTGGAACGAAGTGCAATAGGAGTTGTGAATATAGCACAACCTATTTACGCAGGCGGAAAAATAAGCACTGGCAACAAATTGGCAGCCCTTAATCTAGATGTGAAAGAACAGCAGCAACAACTAACAGAAAAGGAAATTTTACTAAAAACCGAACAGCTGTATTGGCAGTTGATTTCCTTGCGGGAAAAACAAAAGACATTGGAAAAATATGAACTTCTGTTAAAGGACATTCGTAAGCAAGTTGATGATGCTTTTAAATCAGGTTTGATAATAAAAAACGATGTGCTGAAAGTTCAAATCAAACAAAGCGAATTGGAAGCCAATAAAAACAAATTGCAGAACGGAAAGAAACTGGCAACCATGCAATTCTGCCAGACCATAGGAATACCTTTTGACAGCTCTTTGGTATTACAAGAAACGATAGACCTAAGCCAAACTCCTACTTCTTTCTACATCAACAACGAAGAAGCATTGGCTAACAGAATTGAATACAACCTATTGGAAAAATCGGTAGAGGCAGCTCAATTGCAAACCAAAATGAAAACAGCTGACTATATGCCTACCTTTGCTTTTGGGTTGGCAGGGTATCATGTCAATATGTTGGAGAAAGGAGTGGATAATTTTACCAATGGATTGGGGTATGTTTCCGTTTCCATTCCTATATCCGATTGGTGGGGAGGTTCTTACGCCATAAAAGAACAAAAAATAAAACAGCAGGTAGCCGAAAACACTTTTGAAGATTCCAAAGGCTTGCTTATCCTTCAAATGGAAAAGGCCTGGACGGACGTAAACGAAGCGTGGAAGCAAATTGCCATTATGAGCGAAACAACCCTTCAAGCAGAAGAAAATCTGAAAGTAAGTCAAACAGGCTATGAAAGCGGTGTAGTAACTTTATCCGATTTATTGGAGGCACAGGCATTAGTTGCGGAAACAGCTGATAAATTGATAGATGCACAAACGCAATATAAGTTAGCGATTACTACTTATTTGCAGGTAACCGAAAGAAAATAGAACACTGGTATAATCATATTTGGCTACCTCTGGTGTATCACTGTGCGGAGTTCGTTATAATCGGACTATTCGCAATGCAATATCTTCAGCAAATTCTGGGCATGTCAGTTTTGCTTTTCCATTTCTGGCAATTATTTTTTCAGGCTTTGAAGTCATTCCTGAAACGGGATCAAGCCAATCCACCCGATACTCTCCATTTGGAATAGCGAGCAGGATGGAATGGACAACCGCTTTCTCAAGATAAATGGCATATTGCTTTCCAGGTTCAGCCAAAACCTGAAAGGGAACGAACTGGCCTTTGTTTGCCTGCAAAATAGAATTGTCGGGTTTCATCCGGATAAAATCAAACCCATCTAAAAAATTCTTCATGATTTTCAGTTGCTTCCGGTATTGTGCATGACCCAAACCTGGTGTTTTGTCATCGATTGGGTGCGACCCATCTTCGGACCCAACGGTAAAAGAGAAGTCAAGGTTATTGTATAATGCGCCACCAGCCAATATAAATTTCCAGGCTTGCGAGCGATAGAGAAAATCAACGTGTGGCATAAATCCGGTTTCATCAAGACCAATTGCTTTTTTTAATCCGAGGTTGGAGGATGCTGCTTCAGGATACGCATAATGAAAGTTGAAAATGGAAACATTCGGATCGGGGTTTTCAATTTTATTTCTGAAGTTGGCGATGTTCTGCGCTATCAGATGCTTGCTGGGAAGCCCGTTTTCCTCGTCAACAATTATTTCAGCAATCTTCTTTTGCCATGCAAGTGATACAGAATGGCTTGTTTCCACAATACGTTGCCACGGTTGGGAATGGATGAGCTTATCCACTTCAGTAATTTTTTCGGAAAATTTCGGATTGTCGGACCAGGGTTCATTCTGAATTTCGAAGAACACATTGCCAAAGGTATTTAGTTCGCGAATTACTTGTCTGACGTATTTTTCCTGGATACCCATCAATGTTCCATTATCAAGTGTATTTACTTGCTTTAATGACAGTGTTTCGAGGCCTTGAATATTATTTTTGGGATTGAATGGGCTTACTGACCATTGATGCACACTATAATAAGACGTAAACATAGTTATTTCCACTACAATTCCTTTGTTGCGGGCTGATGAAACAAAAGCTTTCAGGCGTTCAAAAAAAACATCGTTCCAACGGGATAGGTCATACTTATCTGAAGATGGATTCTTCGCCCAAGGAGTGAGCCAACTTTTGGGCTTAGGGTTCATGGTGTTGTTGCTAATGCCAAAAGTAGTGTCGTCCATTTCTGAATAAGGTCCGATAAAAATGCGGGTATAGTTTAGTTGCGCATTTTGCAATGCCTCTAGGTATTTTTCATAGTCAAAATCAGCGTTCATTACTGCTCCATAATGTTCCCCAGACGTGACCAGTATGGTGGGCTTGCCCTGATATAGCAAATAATTTGAGTTTTCAGGATGAAGGCTGATAACATGGGGGATTACCTGTGATAATGTCTGGTGTCCCGTGATTACGAGTAAAATGGCTACAAAAAGAGGACGAGTTGATTTTTTCATAATAATGCGAATCAAGGGATAAAATTTAAGATAGATAAAAGCAGCAGCGAGTCTACCAAAAGTATGTATCAAAAACCCTTGGGTCAATCTAACCTTTCTAGACTTCTGAATATCAAATGTTTATATCAGCCAATTAAAAATCGTTTCAATTGGTGGTCTAAAATGAGAAACGGCAGTTGAGAATATTTCGTCAGCTGCCTTTAACCTGTTTTAATATCGGGTTTGACTTTGCCCCCTTTTACAGGGGTATAAATTTCAGAATTCCGTTCCATTACCATTGTTGGTTAAGGTAGTGGTCCATATAAATTTTATCACCAAAGAATGTCCTGTTTTCAATGGTTGACCATGCTTGTCTGTATACTGTAATATCATTAACAGAAGCAGGGGTAAACTAAACACCTTGAAATTTTGGAAATTCAATATTTTTTTATCTTTCAAAAATCCTATTTGAATAACCGGTCGTAACAATTCCTCTTAAATTATTGACAATTAGATGTTTCAAAAGGACGTCTGTTGCATATTTATCAAAAAGATTGTTTTGTTTAAATGCAATATTTTCTACCCGTAGAAAGTAAAGTTCGCACATCAAATCAATTTTGACATCCTGTTGAATGATCTTTTTACGTTGGGCTTCTTCTAATAAATTTCGAACTTTATGATTGACAACATCGTCACGAAACGCCTCAAATACCGCATTAGCTTTTGGGTAATACTTTTTTAATCCGAAAATAAATGAAGGCTTGAAAGAGTTTAAATAACTAAAACCAATTTCATAAATTAAAATAACCTTAAGAATTGGGTCATTTTCATTTGAAATTACCTCGTCCATTTGTTGTTTTATTTTTTCCAAAATAAAACACAAACCTTCGGTTACCAATTCTTCTTTATTATTGAAATAGTAATAAATCGTTTTTTTAGAGATTCCTAGCTTATTAGCAAGTTCATCCATAGTAAAACTTTTACTTCCAAACTTTGTAAAGTAGTCTATTGAATATTCTAAAAGTTCCAGTTTACTAATCATTTTTTTAGCTTACATCTTATTTCCACCCACCTCCGAGGGCTTGATACAAATCAACAATTGATAGTAATTGCTGTAATTTGTTGTCTATCATATTCAGTTCAGCATTCAATGCGCTTTGTCTCGCAGTTAACAGATCCAAATAATTGGCAAAACCATTTTTTAATAATTCGTTGGAATTGCTTTCTGCATTTCGCAACGCCTCAACTTCCAATTTTCGATAGTCGATTTTTTTTGTTTCCTGATTATAAGAATATAAAGCATTGGACACTTCATTTCCTGCCACTAAAAGAGAGCGCTTAAATTCCAACAAGGCTTGCTGTTGTTGTGCGTCTGCCACTTCCTTTTGGGTTCTGATTCTTCGTTGATTGAAAATGGGCTGTGTCAATCCGCCAACAATGGTTGCAAACAAAGAATTGGCGTTGAACAGTTGGTCAAAATCTAAACTTTGGAAACCTCCCGTGGCGGTCAATGTCAACGCAGGGTAAAAATTACTTCGCGCGACATTGGTAAGTTCAAAGGCCTGGATCAAACGGTATTCTGCTGCAACGACGTCCGGTCTGTTTCTCAATAAGAGAGAAGGCACGCCCAACTTTAGATCCGTTTCCAAATTTTGATCTTCAAGCACGCTGCGATCATAGTCTTGGGGTCCTCTACCCAATAAAATGCTTAAGGTATTTTCTGTTCTAAAAATTGCAGCTTCTAAATCTACCTGCAACGCTCTTGCATTGTTGTACAGTGCAATGTTTTGGTCAACTGCCACTTGGGTCACGTTTCCGGCATCTTTCAAAGCTTGAATAGTGGAAACACTACTATCTCTTACGGCAACGCTTCTTTTGGTGATTTCCAATTGCGCATCCAAGGACAGCAATTGATAATAAGTAGAAGCAATATCAGAAATCAAACGGGTTTTAACGGCTTGATGCGCTGCAACGCTTTGCAAATAATCCGCTTCAAAAGCGCGTTTGTTGCTTCTTATTTTTCCCCAGATATCGGCTTCCCATGATAAATCGGCTGTTACCGCATATTGGTCAATAGCACCATCAAAAAAGGACCCAAATTGGCTGTTTCCGGATAATTCTTGATGCGTCACCGATGCTCCTGCGGATAACGTTGGAAAATAACCGGCTTTTCCTTGTTTTGAATACGCATTGGCTGCCAACATTTGCTGAATGGCAACCCGAATGTCGATATTGTTCTGAAGGCCTTCCTCAATATATTGTTGTAAATAAGGATCTGTAAACATGTCTTTCCAAGATACATCTGCCATAGAGATACTGTCCATTGGCAATTGGTCTGTTCTGAACAAGTTTTGAGTTTCTTCCAATTGAGGTCGTTCGTAAGATTTAGCCACGAAGCAACTTTGTAGCGTCAAAACCAAGAACAAACTAATGGTAAATTTTATAAAGTATTTTTTCATTTTAAATATTGCTTTGGTTTTCTGTTTCTAGTTTATCAAATTGGATCGGTTTTACTTTTTCTTGCCAATGTTGGAAAATAATGAACAGTACCGGGATTACTGCCAATCCAACTATCGTTCCTATAAATAAACCAGTAGCTGCACCTGTCGCTACGGAACGGTTACCTGCAGATCCAATTCCTGTGGCAAAAACCAATGGTAACATTCCAACAATAAATGCAAAAGAGGTCATTAAAATTGGCCGTAAACGTGCTTTGGCAGCATTTATCGCAGATTGGGAAATACTCTCACCGTGATGCCTTCTGATAACTGCAAATTCGACTATTAAAATGGCATTTTTAGCCAATAACCCAACCAGCATTACTAGTGCAATTTGGAAGTAAATGTTATTCTCCAATCCAAAAATCATTTGCCCCATGTAAGCTCCAAAAATACCAAATGGTAATGATAGAATTACTGAAAGTGGTATGATGAAACTTTCGTACAATGCAGAAAGAATAAAGTACACAAATACCAAACTTAACAAGAAGATGATAAGGGTTTGCGAACTAGAATTTACTTCTTCTCGAGTTATTCCGGAATAATCTATACTGTAACTTGACGGTAAATCTGCTGCTATTTCTTGAACAGCCTTAATAGCATCACCAGTGCTATATCCTGGATTGTTGGCACCTGTTATTTTTACGGAATTAAACAAGTTAAAACGGTTTAAAGACGGAGGGCCATAGGTTCTTTCTAAACTTGCAAACTGTGAGATAGGAGCCATTTTTCCATTTCCAGTTCTAATGTAAAACTCACTTAAGCTAGTGATATCCTTTCTGTCGTCTGGTAGTGCTTGAATAGATACACGATAATATTTTCCATATTTAGTGAAATCTGCTCCAAAGATTCCTCCTATATAACCTTGTAAGGCACTTAACACATCGCTTACACCAATACCGGCTTCCTTGATTCTAGGTACATTTAATTCTAATTGAAGCTGTGGGTAATTGGTTTTAAAAGAGGATTGTGCATATTGAATTTCCGGTCTTGCAGACAGTTTTTGTGACAATTCTTGTGTTGTTGCACTTAATTCTTCTGCACTACCCCCAAGTTTATCTAATAATTGTACTTCAAAGCCCGAACTAATACCATAGCCTTGTATGGAAGGCGGCCCAAAGAAGATGTATTGAGCATCTGGTATTTGAGAGGATACTCCAAACATCATCCCTATGAGACCCTCTAAACTTTCACTATCTCCAGCTTCAACGCGTTCATCAAAAGATTTTAATTTTATAAACCCTAGAGCTTGATTACTTCCAGCACCTCCTAAAAAACTTCGCCCTGTTACATAGGTAAAATTCTCAATCCCGGGGATATGCTCAATTTTTGATTTAAGTTTATCCGCTGCAATATAAGTCCTATCCATTGAAGAACCGGGCGGCAATTCAATATTTACAAATATTATTCCCCTATCTTCATTGGGCACAAAACCTGTTGGCATTGATTTATTAGCCCAATAAAGTCCGGCACCTGCCATAATGAATACAATTAACGTGACCCATTTATGGCGGAAGAAAAAGAAAAAGATTTGTGCATATTTTTTTGTTGCAGCATCAAAAGCCATATTAAATTTATGATAAAATCTTTGTAACCAACTTTTATCTTCATAGTCTTTTTCTTCTTTATGTTTTAAGAATACCGCACACAACATAGGACTGAGCGTTAAGGCGTTTAATGCCGATATGGCAATAGTCACGATAAGTGTGATTCCAAATTGTTGATAAAAAACGCCTGTGGGTCCAGTTATAAAGGTTACCGGAATAAATACTGCTGCTAGTACTAATGTAATAGAAATAATAGCGCCCGTAATTTCGTGCATAGCATTAACCGTTGCGCTTTTTGGTTTTTCTCCCTTTTCTAATTTAGCATGAACGGCCTCTACAACCACAATGGCGTCATCCACCACAATACCAATGGCAAGGACCATTGCAAATAGCGTTAATAGGTTAATTGAAAATCCAAATAGGTTTAAAAAGAAAAATGACCCAACCAATGAAACTGGTACGGCAATAGCTGGAATTAAGGTTGATCTAAAATCTTGTAAAAAGATAAATACAACGATAAACACTAATATGAAGGCTTCAATAATGGTGTGAATTACTTTCTCAATAGAGGCTTCTAAAAACTCATTAGTGTCGTAATTAATACGATAATTTATTCCTTCTGGAAAATTGTCTTTTGCAGATTCCAAATAACTTTTAATATTTTCAATAATTTCTTGGGCATTAGAGCCAGGTGTTTGGTAAACGGCGACACTTACCGCAGGATCACCGCCACTGCGCCCCATACCAGAATAAGATTGGGCTCCAAGTTCTACTTTAGCGACATCTTTTAATTTAAGGAATTGCCCATTCCCCATAGATTTAATAATAATATCATCATATTGCTCTTTTTCGTCAAACCTACCTGAGTATTTAATAACATATTCAAAAGAATTCCCTGCATTAGAACCTATTATTCCTGCAGCAGCTTCACGAGATTGTTCTCTTATTGATGCAATAACATCTGATGGATTTAAGCCGTAGGATTGCATCTTTACAGGATCTAACCAAATACGCATGGCATAGGTCATACCTCCAAAAACGCTAGCATCCCCAACTCCATTAATTCTTTTTAACGCTGGAGTAACATTAATATTGGTGTAATTTTCTACATATTTCTGATCAAATTCCGGATTTTCGGAATATAATGTAAAGAACATCAACGCACTGGTTTGTTGCTTTTGGGTTACTACACCCGTAGATGTAACTTCGACAGGCAAAATAGGGGTTGCCCTTGCCACACGGTTTTGTACATTGACCGCTGCAATATCCGGGTCAACACCTGGTTTAAATATTACGGTAATATTGGCAGACCCATCATTGGATGCAGAGGACGTTATATAGTCCATACCTTCCACACCGTTTACTTGTTCTTCAATAGGAATTACAACACTTTCCAATACTGTTTTTGCGTTGGCCCCTTGATAATTAGCTATTATTTGAACAGTAGGAGGGGCAATATCTGGATATTGGGTTACAGGCAAACTGATTAAGCCTAATATCCCCAGAATAACAACAATAATAGAAATTACCGCAGCAAAAACGGGTCTGCTTATAATTGATTTTATCATAATTAAAATACGGGTTTAATAGATTGAATAAGAGAATCCAAACTAATGGGTTGTGGTACAATAGGTGTTCCTGATCTAAGTTTACCTATTCCTAAAGCTACAATTTCATCCTTATCTTTAATTCCTTCTTCAACAATGGTTAAATTGTCTGTATTGGCTTTCACTTTGATCATAGTGGAAACTGCTGTGTCTTGACTTACTTTGTAAACATACGTAACGCCTTGTTGTTCGAAAGTAGATTGTTGTGGTATGACCAAAACATTGTCAAACACTTTTGGCACTAAAATATTTCCACTACTGCCATTTGCCAATAAACCATTTTTGTTGTCAAATGTGGCTCTAAACTGTATGGTTCCTGATTGTGAATCTATCTGTCCTGTCGCGGCTTCAATTTTACCCTTTTCAGAATATTTGTGTCCATTGGTCAAAACCAATTCAACCGATGGAATATTGCTCAATTTTTCTTTAAGGCTTTCTCCTTTGGTCTGTTGCAGAAAGTCCAGATATTCACTTTCACTCATGGAAAAGTACGCATATACTTGTCGGGTGTTGGAAACTACTGTTAATGGTGCTGGGTCTGACGGACCTACCAAACTGCCTTCTTTAAATGGCAGTTCGCCCACAATACCATCAACAGGAGATTTTATTAACGAATAATTAATACTTGCCATTACGTTATTATAAGATGCTTTGGCTTGCATTAAATTAGCTTTAGCTGTTTCTAACTGTACAGAACTAATAATACCTTTTTCTACCAAAGGTATTAATTTATCAACTTCAACTTGAGCTACCACTACACTTGCATTGGAGGCAGCAGCAGATTCACTAAGCACGTCTGTTTCCAGTTTAAATAGAAGCTGACCTTTCTTTATAGGCTGACCTTCATCCACATAAACTTCTTTTATATAACCTTGAATTTTCGCCCTAACACTGTTATTTATAATCCCTTCTATTTTAGCCGGATATTCTTGGTGGCTGGTTACACTTTTATATGTTACTTTAACAACAGGAAAAGGTTGGGCACCTGTTGCCTGTTGCCGTTGTTGCTCTTTTTTACAGCCAAATAAAGTCAAGGCAGTCACTAAAATTACAATTGGGAATTGTTTTTTTTTCATGTGTTTTTATTGGTTTCTTATATTATTGATTTCTATTGATAATTTTGGTTCTTAAATCTGTTACAGTTTTTATAGTTTCTTTAAGAAACTGCATATAACCATGATGAAAATCTAAATCGTAATGAATTTCTGTACCCTCTGATTTGTTAACATTTTCTTTATATAACATAATTTCTTCATACAGGAGCAATTCATCCTTCCAAGTAGTAATCATTTCAGATAAGCTCTGAATTATCAAATCTTTGTTTATTATAAAGTATTTTTTTCTGTCACCAGGTTTAGTGAAATACACTATTCTCTTTATGCCTTGTAAATGATTTAAATGTGTTGAGATTGTGCTTTTGCTCGCACATAAATCGGTTACTAAATCATAAAAGGTAGATCCAGATCGTCCATTAAGAACCACATAGCTAAGTATACGAGCGGCTAATGGAGCTACTCTATATTTACCCTCAAAATGAACTCCCAATTTTTCTACCAGTTCCTTTTTTTGCTCATACATCATAATATCCATTATAAATTTTTGCAAACATACAGATTGTTCGGATTTTTTCGAACTTACCAAAGTTAAATAAATGTTAAACAAAACCGATGTGGCGACATCGGTTTTGCGTTGATAGGGCGGACAAAGTGAGCAAAATAAATGCTCAAAATCTATTCATTCGAAGTTAAAATTAGTGAATATTTTCAGTTTTTTTTTCATGGAATCCCCTTCTTGTGTAAAGCTTTCCATAATAAAGGTAGCTGTTGCAAAAAGTCCTAATTTTTAGAAAATCTAGCTTATTTAAACCGCTTTAGATCGGTTTTCTATTTTTAAATTGTTCTCAAATCAGCAAAGAGTAAGGTCGTTAAAACCGACTTACAGGCTTACTTTAATGCTTTTTTAAATCATTGCATATATTTCATCAAATAATATCCTATCCAATCTTTCCTGTTAGGAAAAGTTCATTTTCAAGGTATTGTGAAGCATCCGGTTAAAGGCGTTATAACCATCCCACAACGTAGGCATTGCATGGTAATCTTGGCCTGCTTCGGTTATCATGCCCAATAGTTCCCTGGATTTCTTTGAAGGATAATCGTTCTTGTCGCTACATTCATATTGGAACAATTTCGTTTTCTCCAATATTTCCTTTATAAATGCTTTGGTGTCAATAAGTTCGATTTCTTCCATTTCCCTGAACTTCTGTGTGATTTCGTAGTACGCATTATTCAGAAACCTCTCGAACAGCAAGTTCAATTTTGGCATTATCAAATCGGCATTGTTCTTGCTTTGCTTTATCGAAAATGCTATTTCTGCTTGGACAACGTGCAGTCCATTGGTGAATACTTCCCTATAAAACCCAAAATGCCCGGAAGTTTTTTCGCTCCCATCATAGGAATTCTTGAAACGCAGCATAGGTAATATTTGGTCTTCTGCATTCTTTAACTAGAATTTGTTCTCATCCTCGATTACAAAGTCGGTAATGAAAGACCTGTCATTTCTGTTAATGATACGCTTCCGGTATTTAAGATCGGCAACCTTCAATAGCTGCTCAGCTTTTTTGAAAAACAGTTCATTTGGAATGTGTCCATAACTGTTCGAGACTACATTCACAATCTTTCCATTGGAAATTATGGCATTTTCAAGCCCTCTTCGAGGTTCCATGCCGGTAATGCTTTTTAAAGATTTCATTTCACTTGAAACGAAAATTTCATCTTGTTATAAACTGTTTAAATACATAACATTTGATTTTAGATCTGGCCGACAGATATGATTTAAAACAGAAAGCCCACTCTTGCTAGCAGGCTTTCACATTTGAAGACATTGGCTTCACTAAAGTTCAAATTGTACAATCTGTTCTTCAATCTCTGATTTACGCTCTTCCAAAGTGGACTGGAAATGCGTCATTACCAACTTGATCAGGTTCGAGTTGGTGGTCTTGAATTCCAGATTACGGGAATCCCGAATATGAAATGAGCTTGAGCCGTCCTGCTTGTAATTGAACTTTGTAAGCTCGTTCAAGGTTTCCGTAAGCCGTTCACGTTGTGTGGCCAAACCTCTTAATTTTTCGAACTTTTGAATCCGGTCATCCAAATTGATTGTAGGCTTCTCAACCGTATTGGTCTTTTCAGATACTACGGTCTTTCCGATAGCCTCTTCGGTCAGCTTTTTCTTGATTTCCTTTTTAACGGTAGCATTTTCTTTTTTTGCCGTTACGTTTTGTTTTTGTTTTCATAATTGAAAATTTTTTAATTAAACAATATTTGAGCACAGCCCAAACGGAAGACAAAATTTTGGAGTGGAAAGGAAACGGAATAAATAAGCGAGGGAAGAAGCGTTGCCGCTATGCCGTCCCTTTTGCGAGAAATATTTTGCGACGTTTATATTTCGGGAATATTGTATGAATAAATCCCTATAACCCAATTCCTCATGTAAATTGGACTCTAAACTGCCGAGACCTGCGGGTTGCCCAGATTCGGTTTGCTATTATTGAGCTTGTCCTTTAAATCCCTGATATCACTACTTAGCTTTTGTTCCATTACCCTAGCATACACTTGGGTCGTGGACAGCTTGGTGTGTCCCAATAATTTCGATACCGTTTCAATCGGAACGCCATTTGATAGGGTTACCGTGGTGGCAAAGGTATGTCTGGCCGAATGGAACGTCAATTTTTTTTGTATCTCCAATTCCAGTGCAATTTCCTTTAGATAGGCATTCACTTTCTGATTGCTATATACGGGCAATAAGCTATCGGCCAACGTTCCATCATATTTGCTTATGATATCCAATGCTTTGTCCAAGAGCGGTACTTTCACAGGTTTATCGGTCTTTTCCCTGCTCGTGAATATCCATTGATCACCGTCTATGCCCTTAACTACATTGTCCTTGGTCAATAATTTCACATCGATGTAGGACAGCCCGGTGTAACAGGCAAATACAAAGACATCTCTAGTCCTGATATGGGCTTCCTGTTTTAAAACACCAAGCTCCAATATCTCCAGTTCAGATTTTGATAAAAAAGCCCGCTCATACTTTGAAAATTTCAGTTTAAAACGAGAGAATGGGTTCTTTTCTATCCATTCTAGGTCCATGGCCAGGTTGAGCAGTTTTTTAAAGCGCTCCAAATGCTTCATTACGCCATTGTTGTTCAATGGCTGTGAACTGTTGATTGAGGGCGTATTGCGCAAGAATTGTTCGAAATTAATGATAAAACTGTACGATAGCCCTTTTAGGTAAATATCGTTTGCCTTCATCTTTTTTTTCAGGAACATTTTTAAATATTTTTCAGTGGTAAAGTAGTTTTTGAGCGTACCGGATTTAATTGTGTATGGCATGTTCTTGTTATGGTAGTCCACCAATTCCATAAGTGTTTTATGCTGTTCGTCCTCTCCCAGAAAACGGGCCTTGATATTATGGGCCGTAATCAACTTGAATTCGGAAGTTAACTGTTTGTGGCAGTCCAGTAAACTGGAATAGATATCGTCCAAATAGGCATTGATGGAATTGGCTCCATGTGTCCTTGGTTTGGCCCTTTTGGCCCTGGCATCCCATTGGGTCACCGAAATATCCCGTTTTAAACTGATTTCGGCACGCTTTCCATTAACGGTGATACGTACATAAATAGGTGCCAAATCCTCTTTTCTTTTGGCCATTTTCAGCCAAAAATGAATACTGAATGTCTTTGAAGTCTGCATAAACTCTCGCTTTAAGTGAACAATCGATTTGTTTGTGAAAGTCAAATCGAAGCGAAAGTCAAACGCTATTGAAGTACCAATGTAGTGAAAAATTTGGTAACTATCGAGGTAACCGAATAGGTAACCTTTCATTTGATATTAAAGCTAATCTTATGATTTCAGTAAAAACGAAAATCACTGATTTTCATAAGATTAGCTATTTTTTGGTATCGTTTGATACCCTTTTTGTCGGGGTAGCACTATTTGAACCGGAAGAACAGCAGATGATGCTGGAAACAATGGGCGAGGGTTTTAATGCACATCAGATAAACAGGATGATTAAAGACCAGACATACGATTTGGAAAAAGTATCTTTTGATGTAGCCGATAAAAAATTGGTCCCAAAAGCTGGGTCTTGTGTTGAATGTCCTTTCAATGCTGCAAATCAAGGCAATCTGTTCGGCGAAGGAAAAATGGTCTGTACGAAAGCAGCCTGTTTTGAAACTAAGAAAAGTAAATCGTTCTTGAACCTGATTGAAGAGTCTAAGAAAGAGAATATCCTTTTAATCCCTGAAATACGACAGTATTGGGCAGATGACGAAAACAATCAGCTCATTATATCACAATTGGAAAAAAATGGATTGAAAGTCTATCTACTGGATGATCTTGAAATTAAAGAGAATCCGATTGAGCCAACAATCGAGGGTATTAAGATGGAATATCAGCATTACGATTATTCTGAAGATGAATTAAAGGCAGAATTGGATGAAGCAATGGACGGTTACGATGAAGAATTAGAAAAATATAATTCAGCGAAGAAAAATGGATTCGTAAATGGAACTTTATTCCATCCTGAAACGTACAGGAACAAAGAGGTCTTTGTAAAGATTGTTGAAAAATCAAAGAATGATTCTACGGAATATTCGGCACCATTGGCCAACAGAAAAATGGCAGATTGTACGCCTGAAGAACAAATCATTAAAATCAACGAAAGGGAAATCCGCAAGAAGCAAATAGAGAACAACAAGCTATTTGAAAACGTAGTAGAAATGATTCGTGAGACGAAATACATTGATACGAAGAAGACACTTTCAACAGATGAAATGGCGGCATTCTCGATATCGCTCTTTGAAAATAATGTGGACTATATGAGCCAACAAAAGTATTTCTCAAAGTTCCTGGGCGACACTTCAAAAATGACTAAAGTTGAAATGGTCGAGAATTTCAAGAAGAAGTTCAAAAAGGAAATCTTTCACAAGTTGATACGCTATATGCTCACAAAGCAAGTGCATTTTGGCGAAAGCAATCACTTCAATAATCTGACGAACATTTCATTCTACAACGCAATGCAAGGATATTACAAATCCAAGATTGCCGGCATTGAAGAAGAATATGCCGAAAAGAGAGACAAGCGTGAAGCACGTTTGAAAGAGCGCATCACAGTTCTTGAAAAACAAATTCAGGAACTCAACGATTAGCTTTTGTTGTTTGAGAAAGGGTCGGCATTCGTGCTGGCCCTTTTTCTTTTTTATGATAGTTTTTTAAAAGATGTATTTACAAGGAAGTGGTTATCAATCAATAGTTAGCGCAAAGGTAAACTCGTAAAATACACCCATCAAAAGACTACGGCATAAAGCCAACGCAACATCCTACGCTTATTTATTCCGTTTCCTTTTGAGCTGAGATTTTATCTTCCGTTTGGGTACTGCTCAAATATTGTTTAATCAAAATATATCATTATGAAACGAGTATCCAAAAAACCTAAAATTTCGCTACAGGAAGCTGAAATGCATTATCAGTCGAGTAGTGAAAATTATGACATTGATAGTGGCGAAAGTCACTTGGCTTATTACAGGGATAAGCATCCCAACTATTACCGAGTATTATCAGAAAATGTTTAATCTAAATTCAAAAGCTATGTATTTACAAAATTTGCAACAGGATGAAATCTTTGTTCCATCAGAAATGAAATCCTTAAAAAGTATGACACAGATGGAATCCCGAAGAGGGCTTGAAAATGCCATTATCTCAAATGGCAAAATCGTCAATGTGGTATCGAACAGCTATGGTCACATTCCAAACCAACTGTTCTTCAGAAAAGCTGAAGAAATGTTGACCGATGCACAAATGAACTTCCACAAACGCACCATCAACAAAAATGATAGGTCGTTCATTACAGATTTTATAATCGACGACAAAAGCCAGTTTACCGTCAAGAACGATATGGACTTGATATTACCGATGCTTCGATTCAAAAACTCGTATGACGGAAGTGAAAAGACCTCTGGTCACTTCGGTTTTTATAGAGAAGTGTGCTCAAACGGTCTGCACGTGTCACAAGCAGAAATTGAGTTTACCATAAAACACAGTAAGAACAATACACACTTGATTATGCCAAGGTTGAACAATCTTTTCGATAAATTTCTGGATAACGAATTCTACACCATTACAAAGAAATTCGACAAGATGAAGGAATTTAAAATCATCGATACGCAAGATTTTGTGAAAGCGATTCTTGACAAAATAAAACTGTTTCGGTATGAATGTAGCGATAAAAACAGCGACCCGTCGAAAAAATCTCGTGAGGTTATCGAAATCTTGAACTATGAAGCCTTGTTGCTCAATGAAGAACCAAATCTTTGGTTGGGCTACAATGCCTTCAATTCAGTACTTCATAATGTTTTGAAGAAAAGCTTTGGCCAACAAGAACGATTGGATAAAAAGCTGTTTGACGAAGTCTATGCAATGGCATAAAGCCAAAAGGTTCATCCAGTACCTCAAACTGGATTTTTTTGTGCTTGTCATTTTAAGGTTTTATAGTAGTACCGTTCAGCCCATTCCCCTGCATTACGCAAAAAAGCTTCATTTCGGGAAAAGCGCTTCCTATAATAATCTTGGATACAACTTAAAAGCTTCCGTTTTCCATTCCACTTGCCCGCTGATTCCCGAGAAAAATCGGGAAGCGGTCAAACTGCATTCCAAACTACACCTTTAAAGTCAAGTCCGCTTTAAACCCTACATTATAAGAATAAATAGTTTTCTTAACCCGTTTAGCACATTCCCCTACATTTTGCGAAAAGCTTCATTTCGGGAAAAGAGCTTCACTACAAAAGTCTTGGACACAATCCCCAATTTCAGCTTTCCATTCCGTTAACCCTTCCCGCTTTGCTGGGAAGGAACACTACATTCCAGAGCTAAAATCGTGAATTAAGTCCGCTTTACATCGGAAAGCCATCGGCTTGATTTTCTTTACATAATTTTCGGCTCGGACTTCTTGAGCCCTCACTCGAAAATCCTTAAAAACCAAACCGCTGCCTTACACATTTTAAGGGGTTTATAATGGATAAAGCCTTTGTTGTTTTTCGGGGCGTCGAAAAACAGGCACGACATAACCAATTCTAAATTAAACCCAGCTGCTTATTTCGCTTAACTGTCGGTACGCTCAAACGCAACTGCGTTTAAAAGAATTGCTAATGCCCTTATGGAACTTGTCAAGACTATACAAGTTTTAGTGAAAAATAAGGTTTCTACTTTCTTGAAAATCCAAGGATTTTACTACGTCGCAAACACACCTGATTTGTTCCCGAAAAGTCTGGACAAAACCCACTCTATCCATTGTGCGGTGCACAGAAGAAAAGAACAAACACCCCTTAAAATTTAATTCAGTTTAAAACAAATAGGGGAAATATAAACCAGTCTGTAACAAAGCAGACACAAAACTTTTTATTATGAGTACTATTAGAAATCACGTACAGTTAATTGGAAACGTTGGACAAGAGCCAACCATTACGAACCTTGAAAGCGGTAAGAAAGTAGCCCGTTTTTCACTCGCCACAAATGAGTATTACAAAGATGCCAAAGGCGAAAAACAAACTGACACTAATTGGCATACGGTAGTTGCTTGGGGCAAGACTGCCGAAATTGTAGAGAAGTATGTTGTTAAAGGCAAAGAAGTTGGAATATCGGGAAAACTTAAAACTCGAAGTTATACAAATGATGATAACGAACAACGCTATGTTACGGAAGTTGTAGCCGATGAAATTCTATTACTTGGAAGCAAAGACGACAAGTAAATCTTAAAATGAAAGAGGGCGTAACCGTCGAAAGATGCGCCCTCTTTTTCATTATTCACACTTTAAATAATATGTACAATGAAAGCACAAGTTAACGAAATAAAAGAGCGATTGCAATATTTTAGTGGAACAGAAATGTTCTATCAAATCCCATTATTGCGAACCCGTTTTACGGACGGATTGAAATACTTATCGGAAGTAGCAGAATGTTTTTGGCTCATTACAGACACATCCGTAATTGCAAAAAGTCTGATGAACCGAAGCGAATTTGTAACCATAGACTTCAAAAGATTGCCCAAAGAAAAACAGGCTTATTCTGGTTATGAAGCCGAGATAATTTACAGCGATGGCAACGACAATATTTTGGAAAAACACGGTTACAGGGTAACCGATTTTCCACTCGATGAACTGCGGTTATTTTTTGTAAATGATACGCTGATGTTACCAAGCGAATATTAAAAATCGGACGTTATGATATATCTAAATTTTACCGATTTGAACGCCGAAACACAAGAGCGATTAATTGCCAATTCCAAAGAAGAAGTAAAGGAAAAGTACGGCAAGGATATAATGGATTATGCCACAAAGCATAATACCAATTTGGATAAGATGCTTGATGAAGAAGCACTTCGGAATTTGTATTCGTATAAATACATTTTCAACGTATAAATTTTATGAAATTAAAAGCAAGCACCTCTAAAATTTAGAGGTGTTTTTGTATGCGATTAGTATATAACCAATAAAAAAACGTATCTTTATTTCGCTGAAATTCAGCATTCAAATTTAAGTAGGGTTATCCACTTTTCGACTTTCGCCGATAACCTTACACATCGAAAAATAACATATCGGAAAATCATTTTCCTTGAAAATGGCAATCGGCTTTTAAGCCTGATTGTATGGATTTTTGTCACGCTTGCGCGTGACGAAAAGGAATAGCAAGAGGGTAACGGGCAGAGCCACGTTACATATTCCTTTTAGCGTATAAACTATTGATTTTCACTTACTTGAAAACTAATGGATTATATAAATTTCTTCGATTTGCGTCAAATGCCCCCAAACAGCCTGTAAACAGGGATGGATTTACGTCAAAGACAAAAAAAGCGAAAGAAAATGGATTCATTCATTACCATAAGATTCAAAAGGAAAACAGCCAAACGTTTTCAGGAATTTTCAAAAACCCACTTCAAGACCCATACAGAAACGATGGAAGCCATTCTTGACTTTTTCTTCTATAACGAGATATCGCCAAAAGAAAAATTAGGTCCGACAGGACGAACCATCGAAGCCAAGTTACTGAAAAGAATCAATGCAGTAATCGCTATAATTAGGGATGTTGAAAAGACCCAAACCAAGCCTACAGTTGCAATGATTCAATCCCTTTTTGAGACAGAACAGCCAAGCAAAAAACCTTTGATAGTGGAAAAGAAATATGCCGAAGAAAAAAAGGAAGTACGCTTTCGCGAAAAGCAAAACCTTAACAACGAAGTCTAAAATTTTGAGCTATGTACATAACGATAACACCTCAAAATATGGGAGGCAATTATTCCAAAAGTTCGGCTGATTTTGTTGGTTATCTGGAGAAGGAAAACCAAGGACTGGAACAGCAGGATATGGAGCATTTTTTTAATCAAAATGGCGACGAGATTTCAGCAGAGGAAGTGGTCCGGGAAATTGATGGCAATACGGCAAAACTCGAAAAGCACGAACCACGGTTTTATTCCATTACCGTAAGCCCATCTAAATACGAACTGAAACGGTTGCAGAACCATAGTGAGGATTTGCAAAAATACACCCGTGAGATTATGAAGGATTATGTGGCTTCATTCAATCGTGAAATCAATGGACGACCAATAAACATAGACGACATAAAATATTATGCAAAAATTGAACATCAAAGAACGTTTAAAGGAACTGACTTTCAGATAAAAGAAAATCAACCGTATGCCACGAAAATACTTCATCTAAAAACAGAAGTCCGAAATGTGCGAGATGGGCGAGCAGAAGGAGATGTGAAAAAATTGGAAAAAGAAATTGGGAAACTCGAAAGAGAAGCCCCGCACCAACAGAACGGAAAACGAATCGTACAGGGTATGCCAAAGGCAGGAAACCAAAGTCATATCCATATAATTGTGAGCCGTAAGGATGCTTCCAATAAATTCAGTTTGTCCCCAGGAAGTAAATACAAAGCTTCCGATGTTGAATTAAATGGTAAAACGGTAAAACGAGGATTTGATAGAGATGGATTTTTTACAAAAGCAGAAAAGACTTTTGATAAGACTTTTAGCTATAAAAGGAACTTCGCTGAAACCTATACCGCAAGAAAGGATTTCATCAAGAATCCGAAAATCTACTTTGCTTCACTAATGAAACTGCCCACCAACGAAAAAGCATTGGCATTCAAAATAATGGGCAAAAGTGGCATCCCGATGATGCCGAGTATTCCAGTTACACAGTCACAATTGGCGATGAAAATTTTTAATAGGCTACGACGTGGTGCGGAAGTGGCCATAAAATCAAGTTCCATAGGAATTTAAATTAAAATTATGCAAATGGACAATCTCGTAACGGTACTTTTTATTATTGGTTTGGCCAGTAGTGTTTTCTATGGAATATTTCGGGTTAGCACATATGCCTTTGTCGTCAATCTTCTATTGATTGGCGCTCTTGTGTATTATTTAAATGAACAATTGTCATTGGTGCAAATAGCACTTTATTTGGTTTGTCCTCTGATATTAATTAATATAGGAATGTATGTTTTCTTGCATAAAACGGACACCCCTAAAAATGGAAATGCCAAATATCAGGTCAACTTTGCTACTACAAAAGGAAACTTCAGACTGGATAACATCAAACGTGGTGCATCAATCATTGGTTCAGCCGGAAGCGGAAAGACCGAGAGTGTTGTGTACGGATTTCTGAAACACTTTCGGAAGGAAGGGTTTTGCGGGATTATTCACGATTACAAAGATTTTGAACTCACAGAAATGGCTTATCCACTTTTTAAGGATGGCGAAATCCCATTTAAGGTCATTTCCTTCGATAAAATCATCGATAGGGTAAATCCTATTGCGCCACGTTATTTAGAGAACGAGGAAAGCGTAAATGAGGTGTCGAGGGTGTTAATCGAAAACCTTTTAGAGCAAAGAGAAAGCGGAACAACTGGCACGACAAAATTCTTCAATGATGCTGCGGAAGGCTTGATTGGTGGCTTGATTTGGAAACTAAAAACTACCTATCCACAATTCTGTACACTTCCACATTTAATCGCCATTTATCAATATCTGGACACAGAAAGCCTTATCCAATTTTTGGAAACTAATACGACATCGAGGGCAATGGCAGATGCATTTATAAGTGGTAAGGATTCTGAAAGACAAACCGCAGGTGTAAAAAGCACCTTGGCAAATGCTCTTAAACGAATTAGCACACAACGTATTTTTATGGCGTTGTCTGCGGATGAAGTACCACTCAATATAAACAATGAGGAAATCCAGCGGTAATTTCAATAGTCAACAACCCAAAATTTGAAACATCTTATTCGCCTGTAATAGCGACCATCATTCACACCATTACAAAGCAAATGAGTGTTCGTAATAGCAAACCATCTTTTCTCTTGATGGAAGAAGCGCCTACGATACGATTGTTGAATATGCACCGTATTCCTGCTACACTTCGAAGCTATAATATTTCTACGATTTATGTGATGCAGGACAAAATCCAAAACGATATGATGTATGGAGATAAAGCAAGCAAAGCCATTTTGAGCAATCTTTCATATCAATTCTTTGGAAAAGTAAACGACCCGGATACCGCTAAATATTATGAACGCTTTTTTGAAATCATTAAAGACCCAACCAAAAGTATCAGTCGTGGGCATAATCTCGATTTTGATACAAGGATTACTACTGGAGAAAAAGAGATTCCAAAGATAAGAGCCGATGTCTTTTTTAGATTGAAACAAGGCGAGTTTATTACGTATGCGGATGGGAAGGATAAAAAGGTACAGTTTAAATTAGCCGACATTCAAAGGGAACTTCCAAACGAAACTAAACAGTTTTCCCAAGCTGATTTAGCATCTAATTTTGAGCGAATTTATAAGGAGGTAAGTGGATTATTTCAATGATTCAAAATATTCTCTATATTTTGGCTTTATATTATTTCAATTTCACTATCTGCAAACCAACCGTAAGTCATAGCATTTGTTTTGACTAGATCAGGATTGTCTGAGTAAGCTATTATTGCAAGACTTTCTTCCGCACGACTGCAAGCAACATAAAATAATCTTCTTGTTCTATCTATCCCTGTTTCATTGCCTTCAGCCTCATTTTTTATATCAGTAGCACTTGGATCTTTAGTGCCGAATAATTTATCATAACTAAACATAAAACCTTTTGCTTCCTCATCATCTATAATTACTACAACTCTTGGGAACTCCAATCCCTTTACTCCTTGGTGTGTAGCAAACTTAGACCCTTCATTCAAATATTCATTATATTTAGATACTTCGGAGAACTTAGCTTCTAACGCTAGATCCCAAGCTTCAATAGCTTCATCATTTGGTTCTTCATCTTCGGTATCCAGATTTTCAAAGGTTGATTGTTCATCTTTAGTTCTCGAACTAATAACCTTAAACATACTTGGTAAAGGAAACAATTTGGTTTGGTAAATCACGTGAAGTATATCTTTTAGACTTGGATCATTTTCACCATCCCATAATGCTAGCAATTTTGTTACATAACCATTAATATTAGATAAATGCTTTAATTGATCTTTTGAATTCTCAATTATTTTTTTGTCAAATAAAGTAGAGTTAGTTTTGATGATCCGCATAACTGAAAACTTATCATTAGTCTTGTGAGCTTCTATCAAAGGTAAAATTGTATTTTTAAAAAGGTTCAACGTGGATAGCGAACCGTCTATTAAGCTGGTTTTTAATCTGTCAACCTTATATAAAGGTTGGAAAAGTCCAAAAAATCCCATCCTTATTGCCGCCATATGGTGTTCTAAAATTAAAGTCTTGACGTTATCAGATTCTATCCAATTTTTGTCCTCTGTCAGTGCAGACATTTTTTCAGCTACAGTTTTTTCAGTAGCAACTTTATCCGTAGCTCTATCGGCTATAAATAATCTGACTACTCCTTCTGATTTTTCTTTTCGTGGTTGTTGTTTTTGCTCATCGACATCTTGGCGGATGTCATTTATTAATTTTATAATCCTTTTGTTAGAGCGATGGTTCATCTTTTTTACAGGAAGTACCCAATCTGGAGGTAATGATTCTCCCAAGTTTGGCTTTCCGTCTGCATAAATTCGCTGCATAGTATCTCCAAACAGACCTAAAGAAAACACTTCTCTTTTATTTTTTTGTAAAGTAAACAGCGCATCGATTAATTCCTTTTTTGTGTCCTGACTTTCATCGACCAGAATTATTGGGAATCTGGCAGCTACAATATCCTGCATCAAACTTTCATTAGCTATGAACTCTGCCGTTATCCCAATGACCTCGCTGTGATTTAATGAGTCGTTTTTAAAATTGTCTCCGTTAGGGTTATAAGTAAATCTAGTAACGTTTATAAGATTTTCTAATCGCTTAGTTTTCGTTTTAATTTTTCGTGCCCGATCTATTGATGTTTTATTTTGTAAATTCCTAGATTTTGATTGAGCTAGCTCGAGGTCTTTTATATCTTCTATTAGCTTAGTTTCTACATAAGATTTTATATCTGAAGTAAAGAGCTGTATGAGTTCCCAGGCATAACTGTGAATGGTGCTCACGTAAAATATTGAATCAAACATTAATCGTTGTTTAATCTCATCAGCGGCAGCATTTGTATAAGTTATAATCGCAATTTTTTGATTATTAAGAATGAACCTATTACCGTGATTTGTTTTAAAGTCATTTAATGCCGCAACTAGCGATCTGGTTTTGCCAGAACCTGCTCCAGCAAAGAGAAAAAAACTCTTTGGGTTTTTGGGGTTCAAACATTCCGATATCTGAATATCAACGTTGTCATCCACGTTGTTGCCATCATTCAAACTCATTTTTCTACGGTTTTAATTTGTAAACCTGTTTTTTCCATTTTCAATTTCTCTTCAACCCATAAAAGTCCTTCTTCAATATATTTTGGAGTTTTAAGTATATCTGGCTCTTTGAAATAAAATAATTCTAAAGCAAATTCAGCTTTTTTTGATGATGGATCTGTAATGATTTTATACATTTCATCGGCTGATTCTTGCACTGAATCTTTATTTGTTGCATCAACCATTCTCTTTAGCAAACCTTTGGCATCTGTCAGGGTTTTGAAAATTGCTGTGTTCTCTAATACGAGTGAATCTTCAAAAGTATATGGATACACCTTGACTTGTTTTTCACCTTCTCCTATTTCTACAGGTGTTTGAAAAGCTATTCTTATTGGATTATTTTTATCTTCTTTGTCGTCAAAGGTTGTGGTAAGTAGCTTGTCTAAATCTTTTTCAGCAGGAATCCATCCTTTGAGTGATGAATTTCCTGTTTCATAGCCTTTACCTAAAGCTGGTTGCGTTTTTTTTCCTTTAGAGTCTTTAATGACAGAATCTAAATCAGTAATTACTAAAGTAATTAATCCTAGAGCCTCAATAAGTGGTCTTAGGGTATGCGCGTGACTACCTCCAATTTCTAAAATTGAAACATAACAACTAGTTAATTGCGTATGATGGGTTATAAAATATGGCACTAGCATTCTTTCTGCTGGACCTTCTACTAAGATTGCGGCATCAGAAAAGAAAAGATTGCTGTGAGTAGTTTTCAAATATCTTTTTGCAAACCTCGTAGTCTCATCATCATTTCCAAAAGTTTTTGACAAATTGACTACAGAAGATGTATTAATTGTGCCTTTATCTGAAATATTTCTTTTGAAATAACGTAAAGCTGTAAAATCAATTTCGTGAGCCACGTGATTAGAATGGGTACTTATTATTAATTGTGTGATAAAAGTTTTGTCGTCTCCAAGATTTTTATGCTTACGCAAAACATTATATGCTTTTCTAATAAATACTTGTTGCACTTGGGCGTGAAGATGCGCTTCTGGCTCTTCCACTAAAACTAAATGAATGGGTTGAAAAATAATTTCTGGATCATTTGGGTCTAAGCTTTTTCCTTTTTTCATCCACTTATCTCTAAAACTGATAAGTTTAAAAATCATAGAAATTAAATTTTGATAACCTAAACCATTATATTTTTCTGGTAGCGATAAATCGGAAACACCATCATTTAGAGCATATTGTACAGCAGAGTCGTGTTGTAAACTACTTGCCGTATTTATTTCACTGCTTAACTTTATTTGTGGATTTCCGAAACCAGGATAATTAAGATCCTCGAGTTCGCCCAAGGCATCCTTAAAACTAGATTCTAAGTTTGTATTAAATGTTTCTTTTGCCTGGTGTAGCTGCACTAAAGCATCAACATCTGCTTTTGTAGGGTTAACACTAGGGTTCAGATGTTTTTCGTAATAAGTACGCAATTGCGATGATAGATTTTTTGTACCATTACCTTCAACAGCATCTGTGTTCACATCAGTAAAACCTCGTTGAGCATTTATAATGTCAACATTTATCAATTTATTTAAGACTTCATTTTGAACTGCAAAATCATTATCTGTTAACAATTGTGGTGTTTCACTTTTTGCTGGATCTAACAAATAGGTTTGTATTTTAAAATAAGAACTCAGTTTTTTATCTAAAAAATCGCGTAGGTTTTTAGGCCATAAATTAAAAGTTGCAGATTTCCCTTTTTTAGAATCGTAGATTTCGTTTGCGTTTTGAGTGTTTTTAATAAAATCGGCATATAAAGATTCTATATCGGTAGGCTCAAAACGTAATCGTACTCCCAACAAACCACCTTTCCAATCTAGAGATGGAATAATGTGACTTACGTGCTGTAATTCTGTATTTTCAACGTGTAGCCAAATATCAAGTGTAGGTATTTCAGATTCCCAAGTCTTACTGGTTAGATCTATTTTATCTGGATCTTTCTCTTTTAACCAAGTTTCTCCAATTTTATTGATGGCAGACCAGTTGGATAAAGTAAAATCCTTAAGATCAAAGGATCTATTTTTAGTAAGAAATAGAATTAGCGCATCCATTGCAGAAGTCTTTCCACTATTATTTGCACCAACTAATAAAGTTTCTTTAGCTGATACATCTATACGGCAGTTTTTAAGTTTTCTAAAATTTTGTATGTGTAAAAAATCTATTCTCATTTTTTTATTATTTCTTTAAATTGAAATGATCATTATACAAAGATTGTCCTGCATCTGATTCCCAAAATGCTTCAGGATCTTTAGCAATCTCTTCAATAATTTTCTCTTGTTGATCTTCGCTAGCTAAATTGTGTTTACTTATACCGTGTATTCTGTTAGTTAAAAATTCTGACAAAGCCCAATAATTGAATTGTTGTGGTATATCGTAAGTTCCTCGAATTGGGTTAATAGCTAATGCAGCCAAATTATTTTCGCCACCTGGAGACTTAAGTACTGAGAAGAAAATAAACCTGTTAAACTTTGCATAAATGGCTAGATAAGTTTTTTCAGGATTACTGATTATTGTGAGGTCATACATTCTCGTCATATAATAATCTACACCTTCAAGTTCAGTTGTATGAAACTTAACTCTATCTGTAAACCATAAATAACAATTTGAATAGTTTGTAGGGAATATTGATGTTGTGAGAAAGTCTCGCCATTCTTTTTCGCAATCTAATAAAAGTTGATAATGCCATTTATCCGAAATTCCTTCAGACGTTTTTAGCTCTAATTGAATTGTCCTCCATAGTAATGAAATGGCGAAATAAAAAAGATTCTCATTATACGGAAGCTTGTATTTAGATTTTAAATAAGGATGAAAAATATTCTCAGCAAACCATTTCTCACGCTTACCAAATTCCTGTTCGCCTTTCGGACTTAGTAATGGAATTTTTATACCATTTTGCATCCTTACATTAGGTTCTACAACACGTCTTTGGTACTTTGAACCTGTTTTTTTGGAATGTTTAATGATGAATTTTGGGAGAATGTGACTATTCCTTAATTCTCCTTCTGTTCTATATAATGCACAAGTTCCTTCCATATTACCTATTCTCCACAATTCTAATCTCATCTTCACTCAATCCATACAGTTCGTAAACCATAGCATCTATTTGTTGCTCTATGGAATCAATTTGTGATTGCAGCTCTTGGGCTTTTTTCTTATTCTTTTCAAAGAGATCAAGCCATTCAAATTCATCTGTTTTTGTAAGAATGTTTATTGGTTTTTGGTTTTCTTTTTCACGTTGTTTATTGGATGTTTTTATAGCTTTACTCAATTCGATTATAAACTCCGTAGAATCGATGTTTTGCCAGTTTTCCATATTGCTAGATATCTTAACTATTTGAATTTTAGAGATCAAATATCTTTTAAATTGACTTTTGAGCTTATTCAAATCCTCTATCAAAATTTGAACAGTACTAACTAGATTTGCCATACAATCAACTTCGGTAATCGTATAATTGGGCAATGGTATCCATTCAATATTCACTTTTTTGATTTGTGGATATACTTTACCCGCTTCGTCCAACTTCCAATTGTATAGAAATTTGAAAAATATTGAGTTTATTAATCCCAGTATGAATTTTAGATCGTTTACGTTGTTATCACTTTTATCAATTAAGTTCAGTGTATGAAGAGTATCTATTGGGTAATAATTAGAAACATCGAGTACTCCAATTATTTCGGATGCTGTTTGGCGTATTAAAATTTTTGGTTCGTTGAAATCGTTTTCATCTCTTGACCAATGAAGACAATACCAAGGTAATTTACCGCTTTTTGTTTCTCTTTTTGTAGACAGTTTTTCCTTAAAAGGAATTAATAAATTCTCGATTCTTTTTTGATCCTGTTCGTTAGTTTCCTTTGTTGAATATAATATGTATTCATCATCAAACAAGATTTGATATCGATTTATAGTTTTTCCTTTGAGAACCTTGTGTATATATTCAGAAGATATCTTAGCATCTGTGAAATGTTTTTCTGTATTAAGAAATGCTAAATTTCCTCCTGTGGTAATTCCTTGTGTTATTTTAATCTTATCAGAAAGTTTGTAAGTACAGCCAGTAATAATTTTCAGCACATCCAAACCTTTGGTCTCTCTAATTACAAAGCCGTTAGAAAATAAATTAGTAGAGGATATGGCTGGTAATTCTGTATTGTCAAGAGATAAAAGCTTTGTTTTAATGATATCGCCTAAAAAACTTGAAGATTGATTTTTATTTTTTTCTAAAGAAATTATTGCGGTATCGACTATTGCATCTTCAAAAACATTAGTTAACCCAATAACTTGTTCTATATTGTTTCCTGCTTTAAGTAAATCTCTTAGTCCTGAAAATTGAGAATAATCAATAAAAGTATTTGGCGTAATATAGCATAACTTTCCAGCGTTTTTTAATATATCGAGGGCAACTTCAAAGAAAAATATATACATATCAAATGTACCTGAAAATGACCCTCGATATCTCTTTAACAAATAGATTTTTTCTTTTTCTGAAAAGTAATCTCCGTAAGGAGGATTCCCAATAACAACATCAAACCCACCATTTGTAAATACTTTTGCGAAAGCATTCTCCCAATGAAAAGCTTTGTCTCCTGCAATGGCTTTGCTATCTATTAAACTGTTTCCACATTTTATATTATTGCTCAAATCATTGAGCTTTCTTCGTGGTTGAGCGGTACGTAACCAAAGTGAGAGTTTTGCAATCTCTACCGACTCTTCATTAAGATCCACACCATATATGTTATTCTCTAAAATTGTGTTTTCAATATCTGGAAACTGTAACCCACCACCCAAAACTTTTGCCTTGAGTTCATCTATGTACTGATGTTCCTTGATGAGAAAATCTAATGCCTGATTTAGGAATGCTCCAGACCCACAAGCAGGGTCACAAATGGTAATCTGTAAGAGCCAGTCGCGATAAGTGTCAAGTATTTCCACCAATTTTTGAAGAAAAAATCCTTTTCGATTTTTCCTTCCCTTAAAATATTCTTCTTCTCTAAAACCAAGTTCAGCTTTCTTCTCTTCACATAACTTTCCTATAGTATTTTCTACGATATACTTGGTAATGTATTTAGGCGTATAAAAAACACCATCTTTCTTTCGCTTACTTTTTTGTTTGTCGAATTCGCCATCTACTATTTCCGCAGTAATGCTTTCTATTTCATTAAGAGAGTTTTCAAAAATATGTCCTAGAATGTTGACATCTACTTGACTTTCAAAATCATAAGTGGATAATGTATATGTATGATTATAGAGTAAATCGTCATCTATCTCTAAATTATCAAGTATAGGATCTGGTTTAAATAATCCTCCGTTGTAAGCAAAAATTTCACTTCTTCCATTTTCATTTTTACGACCTTGATCTAGGTAGCTAAAATGCTTTTTGAAGCGGTCGTATAAAGGTTCATCAATATCTAATTTGCGAACATTTTGCCAATCCTCCAACAACTTTTTAGTGTAATTATATTCTAGTAAATCTCTGTCCTCTGCAAAAAAGATGAATAGAAACCTATCGATAAGTTTTTGGGATTTTTTAAAAAGTGTGAGTTTGATATTCTTCTCAAGACGTTCCAAGTCATTTAGGTGTTCTAAATCATCAGTAATGTTAACGTCACTTTGTAGAGTAGTTTTAAGCTTTTTCTTATTTCGCTTTACCAAATCTCTATAAAGTTCACGCTTAAACTGGGAATAATCTTTATAAAAATCTTTGGTAATTTGCTCTTCTTTTACCAATGAGTCTTGCTTGATTTTTAATGGTACAGCCTTGAGCAAATTGTCTTTCTGAAGGCATAAATACAGCAACGCAAAATCCTTTAGTGTAAGCTGGAAGAGATCAAATTCTTCGTGATCGGTAGCATCATTAATGTAAAAACGAAGCTTTTCAAAATTAGAGGTAATTACAAACCGGCAACCTTTATGGTTTACTTTATAATCAAATGCCTGTCTACGTATGCTCTCTAAATCTTTGGTGTTAGTTCCCTTGAGTTCGACAACTGCAACGGTAAGTTCGTTGTGTAAAATAGCTCCATCGGCTTTTCGATTGTTTTTTTCGTTTTTATATTCAGTAGTAAGATTGTATTTGGGGCTTGGGTTTATAGTATAATCCAGCACATTCACAAAAAGTTCAGTAAGAAATGTAGCTTGAAACTGCTCTTCTTTACTACTACGTATGTTTTCTTGTACTTCAGGGTTTAAAAAGTATTTGGAATACTTGCGGTACGCTTTATCAACTGCTGTCTCGTCTTGTTGTGCTAAATATTTCTTTAGAACTGATGTCTGGAATAATGCCATTAAATAATATCACAAATTTGTTAATCAATAAAATTAACAAAGTTTGTGATTATTAGGAGGTTTTGATATTGAAACTTACCAAAAAATAAATATTATTCTCAAAAAGGCCCATTATCCCTCGGTCCATTATGCGTAACCTTCCATTGTCCATCTTCTTTAACCAGTTTAAAAACACCGGGTTTTGGGTCGTAAGCGGTGGAATATTTTATCCAGGCAACCTCGCCATCCATAGCTTCATCGACCACTTTAAAATCTGCGTCTGAATCTTTATCTTCAGTAAACATTGCTTGAATGCTTGAAAGGTTTGCATAACCTTCCGCAGTAGTGTGCTTTTTTAAGGTGGCATCATCGCTTTGATAGAAACTTTCAGCAACAATTTTAGCAGTTTCAGAAGGGGAAATATTCTTGTTTTCTGAACACGAGAAGAACAACAATACGAGCGAGCAAATGACTAAATTTTTCATAACGTTACTAATTTGGGTTATTGATATAACTATGTGATATTTTCAGTTCAATATTCCGTTCGCCATCTTTTTCGTGCAGTTCCAAAATTGCTCTACGGTCATTGGTTAATGAAAACTTTGGTATTACATATACAAACCGTGCTGTTTCATTTTCTTTTATTTTGGAAGGCAGATTGTGTTTAAATAACGGTTCTTGATAGAGACGTTGTAACGATTTCTTTTTTCCTTTCTGTCTTGTTTCAACCGAGAGTTTTAAGAAATTCAAATCGTAATCCAAAGTAGAATTATTCTTAATCTCGATGACGAAGTAAAGTTCTTCCGTATCAAAAACAATGTTCTCAACGCTCAAAACTATACCTTCGGTTCGCTTTTTAATCCTACCTACACGTTGCTTTCTTTCAAGAAGGTAAGAACTGAATTTCTGGTAATAATAATTTTTATTATCAATTTTACTTTCAGCAGTAGCAACCGAAATAGAATCATTCATTATTGGTCTTTCGTTCCCAATACTACTTGACTTCGGAATGAAATAATTGAACTTGGTTAAATTCTTTTTATACCTTACAATATACGAAAAAATTGAACCATCTCTATTGACTATCAGAAGATTGCTTTCTTTTCCAGGCTTTGCTTGAAGCAAACCGAAATACTGCTCTTTTTCACGATTGTAAGTAAATATGAAATTATCCGAACCGGTTATGCCTTGCCGAATGGGCTCTGGAAAAAACAGCGCAACATTTTTGGTGTCATTTGCATAGATGGTATCTATTACGATTGTTTTTTGTGCAATAGTTTGTGCCGAGCATAATTGAGATGCTAAACTGCACGCAACTAATAAGGCTGAAATTATGATATATTTTTTCATAAGAATGAGTTTTTAAGAACCTTTCAAGGCTCATAGTTTTGGTTTTAGAATGAGTTTATAATTGTTCAACACGGTCACTTTAATACTTCGGTTTTTACGTTTTAGGATTTTAGTAATACCACCAACTTCGGGAACACTCGGAATATTGATATCGCCTATAACATCGTCCAGAACCTCCGTGGTAATTTCTGATCTAAAATTGTTTTGTACATAGATGCCCTCACTACCATCCTGTAAATCGAAAGCCTTAAGTTTAGTAGGATGATGTCTGATATTCTCGATTTCTATTAAAGCGCGATTGGGCTGAAAACTGATAAATCCAAAAACGAGTGTGTTTTTTGGCATTTGCTTATTGTTAATCATTGCTGTCTTGGTAAGTCGCATTCTCAATCTGGAGTTTGCTTTTACTACTTGGTCGCCATCGACTACCACGTAGATTGTTTCATCCGTATTACCGATGATTGAAAAATCGTTTGGCTTGGGAGAAGCAGCAAAAAATAATTGATGTTCCAGGCCTAATTCTTTGGCTTCAATTTTCTGTTCTCGCGTAATATCTGCGGAATCTACTTCTTGAACTTTTTTTGGAGCTGTTCTTCTTCTCCCAAGATTCTGATAGGTCAAATCAGAATATTTGATTTTTCCTGCGGAATAGATGCTATCCACGATACGTTCTTTTTCACGTTCGGGCAAATCTGCACTATAAAAGCCAAGGGAATCAATCAGTTTTTCATCATAGATACTCGGAGCATTGTTTTCACGTACTTCCTTTAAATCATTGATGGCATCCAGTTTGGAATCGTATTCTTTTTGATTTTCTTCCAAATCTGGTATCTGGGTCTGTTCAAGGTTCTCATTTTCACTTTCATCATCGCCCATTACCATAACGGAATAGGAAATTAGAAAGATGAAAATCACAGCCAATACTGCTGCAAAGACAATTTTGTTTTTTTCTACTTTCATAATCGTGGTTTATAAATGCCGATTATCGGCTCAATTTTCATTGTTAAGTTTTTTTAAGGTGTTTTCAAAATAATCGGTTATCAATAATCCGTGTGGATTATTCGGGAAGTTCCGATTGACCATTATGAGGTTTCCAGTTGAAACCAGTTCGTAGGTGTCAATTATGGTACCTCTATTGATTTCAAAAATGGTAGTCGTAGTGAAACTATATGAATCATTATTTTCAAATATCCTTGAATCAATACTCAACACTTTTTGAACCAAGGAGTATTGTAACAATCGATTATAAACACCATCCGCTTTCTTTTGGCGATATAGGTTATCCACAGAACTATTCCCTAACCAAAGCGCTTTTTCCAAATTCCGTTCATAGTTGCTCGCATCGATATTGTAGAAATAGCTATGGAACAACTCTAAATGTGCCAAAGCTTCAACCCTGAAATTTTCCTTTTGGGTAACGAGTTTAAGCGGAATTATACTGCCATCTGTATTTATGGCGAAGGCACTATTGAGGGCATTTTTATTGGTTGTAAAAGCTATCCAAACGGAAAATGTACTTGCCAAAAAGGCAAATACTACGACTGCCAAAACGATGAACCTATTTAATTTTAGGATGTTATAAATATTCTTATAAGGTGTTTTCATTCTGATTTTGCTTTAGTTGGAAAATAATCTTAACGTGAAAGACGTGGCTCGCCTGTATAATTTGAATTTCAGGAAAACAATGAAGCCTACTGAACCAAGTTGTACTACAGGAGCAAAAAAACCTTGACCTATATCCGTACCAAAAAGGTTATTCCAAAAGTTTGTGTTGATTTCTGTGTATAGCGCATTAACAAATACATTGACCAAAAAGAAGGCTGGCACGAGCATATATACCGCTGCATATAGTTTAAAAAAATTATAAGCCAATGACCGGAATTTTTCAAACACAGCTAAACTGATGACCAACGGAAAAAATGCCTGCATAATACCCAAAAGGAAGAATCGTTCTGCTAAAAAGAGCGGATAAATAAACAGGTCTAAAATCCATAGGATAATCCCAATGATAAAGGCAAATATTTTGAACCCGTAAAGTGGCGTTACCAAAGCTTCATAAAGCAATGTCATTGCATTTTTTGCAGCATCAATTAGATTTACGTCTTCCTCTATCGGAATGTCCTGCATTTGTAAAGGCAACAAAGCTGGTGCAGTTCCTCGATATTGTGCTTCTATAGAAACCAAGATGCCATCGAAAAAGCCTAACACTTGTGTCGAAAAAATGACCAAAAGGACTATGGCAAAATTCTTCGCCAGCTCTCCAGGACTCAATCCCCAAGTGTAACCGTCCTTATCTGCAACACCTTCATTATACTTTTTAAGGATATTGACCAGAAAAAACAAAACAGCAAGTGTTTTCATTCCGGCAATAGTATATTGCGAGAAGCTGCTGTTCTGTATGGTCTGAAAAACCGTATCTATATATTCCAGTCCAATCCCTAAAATGATGGTTGCAGTCATCCTTAATATTCAGTTTCGCGGTTATTGATTTTATCCTGCATTTTTCTGAAGGAAATAATATCCTTGTATCGTTTCGTTTTGGCTTTTACATTTGAAACCATTTCCTTTGATTCCAGTTCTTTTTGTTTGAGGATTTCAGCACGTTCAGCGTCGCTCATTTTCAGATAATCGCTGGATAGGATTTCATCTATGAAATTCATTGTATCCAAAGAATTTTCTACAATGGCAGTGAATGATTCAGAAACCCTTGCAACTTCTTCGGGCTTGATGTAAGGGCTATCAAGAATGTCCCTTAAATCATCCTGCATCACATCAATGAGTCGCTGATTGTTACGGCCAATCTCACGAACGGCATTCAATTGCCTAACCACATCGTTGACCTTTTCAATGTTTTCTTTTGCTGTTTTTAAGAACTTGACAGTCTTGATAATGTTTGCGGTTTGCTTCCCAGATTCTAATAGTTGTTTTATTAAACTAATAAAATTGGTATTGTCATAAACTGGCATTCCCTGTGCTTTAATATTTAAGCTGAACAGCAATGCCATTGCGAGTACTAAAATTTTTGTTTTCATATTATTGAGTTTTATTTGTGAATTGAATTATTGCTTTTTTCATATTGTGATGCTCTTCGTAGAGCTTCATTATTTCTTCGTTTTCCTTTCCATCGGTCAAATAAGCTGCGTACACTTCCTTCGGAACTTCAAGGCGAAAAATGTTACTTTCCCTCCCGATTTTTATAAACATTTCAGTGTACTTTCGTGGTCCGGAAAGATTGTTTTTAATAGACTTTAATTGGTTTAAGTCGTGGGTTGAAAGGTTGAGTCTTTTAACCAGTTCGTCATAACCTTTTTCATTGTTTAGGCTATAAATAACTTGTGTGTTTTCTAATATGCTTGCAGAAGTTGAATTGTTAGGAAGCTGATTGATTGATTGCAGAATAATGCCAATCGCACCGTTTTGTTTACGGATTGCTTGATAGTAGAATTCTACGCTTTCCAATACGTTTTCAAACTTTAGTTGCTTGGCAAATTCGTCGAATAGGATGATACCTTTTTCAGCACGATTCTTCCAGATTGTTCTTTGGATGGCTGACTTAATCAGCTTTAACATTACAGACAGTATTTCCTTATTATCCTTGACTTCATCCAGTTCAAAAACAATCAATCGTTTGTCTTCAATTTTATAGGTTTGGTCTTCGCTCACTTCAAACAGAAAGCTATATAGACCATCGCCGACATATTCAGACATTACGTGCAAAAAGCTTGTAACATTGAAGTAGTCGGGATGGATTTTTAAGGTGTTCAGAAGGTCTTTCTGATTCTTTTCTATAAAACAGTAAAACCCTTCCAAAGAATGATTTTCAGAAGTGCTATCGTAATAATTCCGTAATATTTTTTTGATGGAAACCGATTGTGCTTTGGTCACTTTTAAGTCCGATGCAAACAATTCAAACAGGAACACCGATAAATCCTCAAGACGTTCTGGTGTCAGGTCATTTTGGTTACTGATGTAAAATGGGTTGATGCCTAAATTTTTTCCACTCTCATAACGAAGTACGGTATATTGTTCAGGATAGAGCTTTGCAAATTTGGTGTAAGAGCCACCCAAGTCGATAATGACCAGACGAACGCCACTTTCAAAATATTGACGTAAAATATTATTGGCCAAAAAAGATTTACCCTCGCCCGTTGGTGCGAAAATGGCGAAGTTCCGAGCCTTGATTCGCTTCTTACGTTCGTCCCAAACATCTTTTAAAACTGGAATGTTATGTTCCCGGTCATTAAAGATGATTCCGGTCGCATCAGATTTGTAATTTGTATTATTGATGAACAGGCAGAGTGCGTGTTTCAAATCGGTAACATACAAATCGTTATTTGAGAAATTGGATGAGAAACAGCAGTAACTATTCAGTATATAATTTTTGCGTTCTTCACCTCTTGGATAGTAAGGGATAATATCCAGTTCCTTAAACTCGGTCTTGATTTTTGAGGTTATCTTATCGAGCTCTTTAGGTTCTTTCGCCCAATAGACAATATTTAGATGACCACGAATAATCCGTGCATTATCATCTGCATTAATTTGGTCAAGAATATGCTGAATTTTTCCAAGTACTACTTTGTTCTGTGAACCGAAATTGGAACTTTTGTTAAGTTCCTCGATTTTCTTATCAAGCAACTTGCGCCACTTTTGCTTGTCATCGAGATAGATTATCTGATTGACAATATGATTTTCATTAAGCGTAAGCCCTAAACCATCAATAAACCCTTGATGAAACACAAAATCGTCTGAAGTGAATTTCTCATTGGTTTTGCTACTCTGTACACTTTCGCCAAAGCACAGTTCGCTATTGATGGCAAGGGCATCAAAATAGTTTTCGCCTATATTGACGCTTTTTTTATCTAATAATATATCGGTATCAAAGCCTTCGTTGAACCCATTAAAATAGCCACTTGTGAGTTGCTGAATCTCTTCCGCCTTAAGCGGAATAAATTCCATTTTTCTGCTATTGTTTATAAAGGAAACAGAATCGCTTACCGAGTTGACGAAGCTTTTAATGTTGTCGTCCAGTTCCTGTACAATTCCCTTTGAAACCTTTCGGAAAGGATTTACATATTTTGGATTGTTGAGTGCTTTGTTTTTGGTCAAGATGAAGAATAAATAGCATTTGTGTTCAATATGTCCACGACCTTTAAAATGCTCGTGTGTCGCCTTCTCTAAAAAAGTTTTATTGGGAAGTTGTTCAGAGGAATAGGATTTCTTCAAATAGATATCCTGTTTATGAGCCACAGTTCCAACAGGTAAAGATTTCAAAGCCTGAAACCAAGCACCGTGCATATCCTCAAAGTCCTTTTCAGATAAGGAATATATTTCCGGCAGATTACCTTTATAGCATAAGATTACGTTGCCATTATTGGCAAATACGATATTGTCTTGAATATCCGCAATGGGTTGATATGCCGAAAGGTTAATCTTGTTCATAATCGAAGCCTGAATTTCTTTTGTTACTGATGATTTTCGGAAAGACTTTAGCCATCTGAAATAGTTGTGGATTGTTTGTGATTCGGGTCAACGCAACGTAGAGCGCAGCATTAAAAATTAAGACACCTATAATTATCCCGAAACTGAATGAAAAAATGATAATCATTAAAGACCCCAGTATGGACATCATCATTAGTGCAAACAGGGAAATAGGCAGCCCAAAAATGACTGCCTTTTTCCTAATATTTCTATAGACCTCGAATTTCTTCATACAGCTTTAATAATAAAACCCTCGATGAGGGTTCATTAGACTACGATTCCAATTAGATAAGTAAATATTCCAACTACAGCACCCGCAATTAAGACGAATACCAGAACTCTAGTAATACCTTTTTTTAAATCTGCGTTCTCGCCAAAGAAGTGTCCTGCATTAAAAAGGAAACCAACTAAAAATATAACACCGAGTAAAATTGGAAAGATTGTTCTTATAGTATCACCTACATCATTAACGGAATCTTCAATGCCACCAATTTGGGCAAAAAGAGATGTTGAGAGAAGTGAAAGAAATACTGCGAAATAATTTGATTTTTTCATAACTGAAAAGTTTAAAAATTTGTGTTGTTTTCGTTATTGGAAAAATACATATATTTGTTTACAAATAACTGATAATCAAATAATTGTGAATAAAATATTATTTGATTTCGTTTGATTTTAATTGTTATTATTTGGTATCAAATTCTATGATTTTTGGAAGTTGAATTGTTAATAACCCAAAACTTGAAAATGAAAAAAGTGCTCAAAAACGTCAGTTTTGTGATTTTGCTCTTAAAAATGTGTATCATTTTTGGGCAGGAAACGGCATCGAAAAAAATAATAATTATTGATGTTGGACACGGTGGAATTGATTCGGGTGCAATCGGAATAAATGGAATTCAGGAAAAGGATGTCGCAATGAAAATTGCGTTGGAAATTTTGAGACTTAACGAACAGGCTGAAAAACCTCTTGATATTTATTTGACGAGATATAGTGATACGCTAATAACCTTATCGGATAGAACCAAATTGTCTAAAGCTTTGAAAGCTGATTTGTTTGTTTCGTTGCATTGCAATCATTCCCAAAACAAAAAAGCAATTGGCATTGAAGTTTATGCTTCAAGAAAACAGAGCAATTATTCAGAAGAATCGGTTTATCTGGGCTATTTATTTGAGAAGGTTCTGTCTGACCAAATTGGGTATAAAAGTAGAGGCGTGAAATTTGCGAATTTTCAAGTGTTGCGAGAAACTGTTGATTATTGTCCTTCGGTGCTTTTGGAGTTGGGATTTTTGAGTAATGGGGATGAAGAAAACTATCTATCGAATAAAAGTAGTTTGTCAAAGATAGCTTCTGCCATAATCATAAATTTAAAAAATGTAAGCTATGAAAGAAATGTTAATTGAACTGTCAAAAATATTGAAATCAATAATTGTGTTATTGTTTAAGGAAGGTTTAAAAATATTGAAAAAGTCTTAAAGCATCGTTGTGCTTATAATTATTCAATCTGATTTAAGTTTTAGTTCGCTAATTTTTGTACCATCATAGTGAGCTACGAAATTGCTTTTTAGACCTATTATAACCATTAATAAAAAGTCTTCGTTAATGATGTTTTCTTTGAATTGGTTTTTATTCATTCTTAAATCGGGACCTGATGGAGTTGGGTTAGATTCGGGATGTGTATGCCATTCCCCAATATAAATGATAGTACCATTGCTATTCAGAAATTCGTAATCTATAAATAGTTGAGCAGATTTTTTATGCCGATTGAAACTGAACCTACTGGACTTATCAAACGGTGTTGGTATTGATGCTTTTAGAACATAGATTTTATTTCCTACAATCTTGCCCAATAAAATTCCGCCCATTTCCGATTTCTTTCCTGTTTGACGGAAAAACTTGAACACGTTTATCACACCTTCATCAAATATGACGGTTTTTTCCTCTCCGAGATACATCATAATTTATTCTTTATTAAGGTGTATTTTTCAAAGCTTTTGTCCCGAACCTTAACGCCTAAATTTTTGGCGATATTTAAATCTCCAACCCAAGAGATATATGCGCTCTTTTTAGAATCGTTTTCAATAATTGAAAAAATTTCTTGATGAATTGCGGACAAAAAAAGCGATAAATGAGTTGAAGAATATGGCGAAAATGTAGTTTGACAACCACTTTCTTTCAACGTAAATAGTTCACGCTTTTTTTCAAACTCATCAGGGGATATGACTGAAAATTTATATTTAAAGATTTTTTTAAATAAATCTTCAGTATTTGGGACATCATCTGGATGAATGAAAAGTAGTTGGCCGCCTATCAAGTAGGGTTCAACCCATAATATAAAGATTGGTTTTTTTATTTTTTTGTTTCTTATTTGCTCGATAAACCACTTTTCGAGATTCAGTTTTCCAAGGCATAGAAATATATAGTCTTGTTCATTAAAGATTTGATTGTTGCTATTGAAATAATCAAATATAGAAATAGATTCTGTTTCGATTTTTTGTGAAGGCAGCTTGTCTTGAAAAAAACGCTTTAATGCTGATGCTTTATTGACACCTAAATACTTAAATCCTAAAAAATGTCTTTTTATATTCTCTGAATCAAGTTCTTCATTGTCAACAAGAATAAATTCAGGATTATTTAAACTATTCAAAATAGCAGCTAAATTTGAACCTACACTTCCAATTCCTGCCACCAGAAATTTAAATGCCGATTGCGGTATTGAATCAGAAGCTGTTCTTTTGATTAAGCGCTCTTCATTAAGCTTTTCAGAAGAAATTCGAGTTACGTATTTTGAATAGTTTGGTAACATCTTGCTAAAGGCGGCTTGATATTTTGTCAATTTACCACTTCTAAACCCGTTCATTTTAGTATCAATCTCTGGATAATGCCAACCTAGATAATAACTTTCAGATTTGATTACTTTTTTAAAGATTACAATCCTTCCAGTTTCTGTCTTATTAATATAGGATTGGAAGGCACTATAGTTATTTTTACTGATGAAATTGAGAGAATTACCAAATTTAATTGCGAAAGGAGGTTTACTAATTTCAGTTTTTTCGCCGATGTAAAAAGCAGGATGTTCCTTAAAATCAATTTTTGAACCCTCAAAATACTTTTTGTAAGAGTCTATTAAAATTTCATTTTTATTGAAAATTATTCCGCCAGAATAATCATCGGTTTTGTTTTTAGATTCCAACCTGTAGAAAAGAATTGCCACATCGTCGAAAGAAGAAGGTTCGTTTTCAACTAAAGAATATATCTGACCCTTTAGCAATTTATCTTTAAGATTGGCACTCGTACCCCAGTAGGCAATAAATTCATCCTCAAAATCAGGTTCATTTAATCGCTTGATGCCATCAATTAGTATGTTTTTTGCTTTTTCATATTGAAACTGGATTATACCCGACGGATTAGTCTGGTCAACAACAACAAAATCATCAAATACACATACATCGTTTCGCAAATACGAAGAATGTGGAATATATCCAAGCTTGTCAAAATCATCTTGATTGTAAAAAACTTTGGGAGTATTGAGCGGAAATTGATTTGTAAAGGCAATATATATGGTTAAATCCTCGATTAGCCATACAGCTTCTGAATCATCATAAAGTCCAGTCTTAATTTCCCAGACTTCAACGTAATCAGAAGCTTCCCTAAATTTTGCTTCTGATGGAGTTTGCAGTACTTCAACTGATTCATCAATGGCTTGGGAAAATTCAATAAATGCTTTGGCTCTAATTTCCGAAAATAAATCCTGCATTAAGCACTTGCGGCATTTACGTTAACAACAGCTGGACGAGAATATGATTTTGTGTCATCTGTAGAATTGTCCTCTACGTTTGAACAAGGAAATCTATCCCCTAAATGCTTTTGCCATTTCTTACAACCTTCCTTAGGATTACTGTGCGCAATTGCACTCTCGCCACTATTTATCAGTTTTGATAGTCTATCCATAAAGTGCTGTTCATTATACTTCTGAAGAAGGTCTTCCCCTTTTTTTATAGTGGGCCGTTCACAAGCAAAATCATCATCAAGCTCTTTCTTAATAGCATTTAGCGTATCTAAAAAGGAAATGTCGTCTCTGTTATTAGAAACGAAATGATTTGTTGCTAAAATCGTTAAGATTAATCCGTTTGGCATTTTTGTGGAATAGGACTTATTTTGTTTATCTCGCCACGCTTTTAAATAACGCACGATTCTTTTCAGTTGGTCGTTTGCTTTATTATTAAACCATTTATAAAATGCTCTGGGGTCACTATCTATAAACCCTTCCGATTTGTGTGCAAGTTGGGGAATTGTTTTTTCTCCATCGGTTTCCTTTTCTTTGAAATAAATAGGAAGGTCAATATTATGACCATCTGAATATAGCACTCTTACGCAAGAATTCTTTTTTATAGCACCTTTTGACGTACGATTTTTAACTGCATTGTAAATCCAGGTATGATAAGTTGATACGGATTGTCTATTTTCCAAGTCATCTATAAAGTAAACGCCATCATCTAAATCGTACGGATGTAGGGTTTTTGTATTCCCGTCATCATCTGTTTCGGTGGAAGTTATTGGATTAACAACAGTATTCATCATAAAAGACCCTTGTGCCGAATACTTTGGTTTGGTCTCATTCTGTTTTTCTTCATTAAAAAATTTAGTAATTTTTTCTCTTAAAGCATCCCTGTTTTTTTGAAGTTCACTTTTTTTACCTGAATGCAAATAAATTGCTTCATTGAACTCGATAAATTGATCGTGATTATTTGCCATCTTATATATGTTTTAATTTTTTAGAATTGAAGTCAACACTCATAGTGCCTCCGTTACCTTTAGAAAGACTGTTTTTGGTAAAATATCTTCCTACCAATCTTTTAATTTTTCCATCTTTTTGAAAGTTTAGAATATTAAAGCCCTCGCGAATTGGTATGGAGCTATCACCATTTCCGTGTTGGCGATAATAAAAAAGCAAATTGAAAATGTTATTTTTTTGTAGCACCAAATCCTCAACAATGCTTTCAGATTTTGTTTGAGTGCTTGAAATTTTATTGCCATCCTCATCTTCATCCCAGAAATAGCAGTCCACTTTAATATCTGATGTTGTCTGATAAATGATTAATTTACAATGCTTAAAGGATTCTTTATTATTAAAATTGAATTTTACTGTTCCGAGATAAGTACCTCTAATTAACGGTACTTTTATTAATAAATCCCATAGTAAAGGCATTTTATGAAGATTACGATTGATTAAACTAAAGATTAAACAGAGCAGAATTACAGACGGATAAAATCTGTAATAGCTAATATCATAATTGGCCAATGTTTTTACTAAAAAATTGATTAAAAATTCTGAAGCCCCATAAAGCAGAATAACTAATAGTAACAATTTTGTTTCACTATAATACTTAAAATTAAAGTCAGGTTTCATAGGCGTAATTCATATGCACAGATAATTCCAATAAACAGACCGATTTTAAGAAATGTTAACAAAAAGTAAAAAATGTTAATATCGTAACTTTCAGTACTGACATTTTGACACTGATATGCAAATTATAAATTGACAGATTTAATTTGTAGCAACATCACTTCCTCTTATCCCCAGCCCGTTTATCAAAAGCAATCAAATTAAACAGCTCACGCATTCTGCTTCTAACGCGGTTCCCATAGCGTTCTTCCAGTTCCTCTGCGTTGAGATTAGTGGTGGCGTGAGTTTTAATTTTCTTTTTGGTTTGTAGATATAATTCGTAACGAGACAAGAGCACTTCGCCCATTACATTCAGATCCTTGCCATAAAATCTTCCGGCTGGTTCAACCCCTAAATCGTCAAAGCAATAGAATTTGGTATTACCAAATTCCTCGATAGTCTTAAATCCCAAATGATTAAAACTAAACGCTACATTCCGGCAGGGAATCATTTCGTATGGTCGTTGCATTGGCACGATATGTCGCAGTAATTTCATTAAAGTTGTCTTTCCGCAACCCACAGGACCTGATAGAAGAATACCCTTGTCTGGGTCGATATCATCTTTCAGACAATTTTCTTTGTCCTTGATGAAATAGTGGCATAGTTTGCGAATGATAACCGAATCTTCATCATAGATTCTAAATTGTTTGCCAAAGAGCAACTTTCCCTTTGCATCCAAGTAAATCAAGATTTTGTCAAAATCGTAGAGAACGCTTTTGCCATCAAACTTTCCGAGCGAATATTCCACGCCGCCTTCGGTAATTTTAGAGGGGTTGTCCATAGTCTTTATTTTTAGTGGTTCGCAAGTTGTCCTTGATTTGGGACTGTTGTTTTTTGTTTGGTTTGTTTTCTTCGGCATATAACTCTGTTCTATCCATCCAGTTCGAGGCCAAAGCACGCCAATCTCTAATTTCTTTTCCATCACTCGTTTGCCAGTTCCGAGTTTCATAATGCTCGAAGAATTTTTTTCCTTCATCAGCATTAAAATCTTTTTTAATAAAAAAATCAATAACGGCCTGCCAGCCATTTGGTTGTTTTATAGTATTTACTTGTTTGGTATTGTTTATAGTAGATACCAATGCTTGTCCACTGGTGGGACGGTGCGAGTCCACAGCTTGTCCATTAGTGGGATGGTGCTGGTACACTACTGGTTCATCATTGGGACGGTACTGTTCCGCAAGTTGTTCTAATATGGGATTGTACTGTCCCGTAACAGGTTCATCACTTGTCCCGATAATGGACATCTTGATTTTACTGCCTTTGTAAGGATTATTGGATGGGAAATAGCATAGGTAAAGCCACGAGTCTAAATCTGTAACGCATCGATGATACGTGGATTTTGAACCTATTTTAGAACAGCGCATTAAATCTCTACGGTTCACATAAAATTCATCTGCAAAGCGGCTACTATTCCATTCTTGGAACAGTGCCATATACAAACTGATATGGGTAGGGTTTAGGCGGTCATCGAAATAGAACTTTTCAAAAGCCGCATTAAGTAGCTTTATGTAGTTCATCTTTTAAGAATTTAGGCCGTGCTGCACACGGTTGGCATCCATAACTTTTTGAATTTCCTCTGCGTCATAGTAGATGATGCCACCAACTTTGTTGTAGGGCAAAGTACCATTGATACGAAGGTTCTGAAGTGTGCCTGGACTGACTTGAAGTAAATCCATAACCTCGGAAGATTTGAGATATTTTTTCAGCTTTCCAGTGGCTTGTTTGGATAATAGTTTTTTGATGTCATCGAGCAATTCCATTTTGAATTCCCGAAGGTCGTCTGTGGTAATAATACTTGTTGGCATAATAGAACGGTTTTAATGGAAAGAGGCTATCGCATCGCTGTCAACTAATTTGATAGCCCCTGACCTGATTTGACTTTCGTTCTACAAAATTGGGTAGGTTTACTGGATTTTATTCCCCAGTACGACCGTACTACGGTCAAAATTTAACGTTTTGAAATTTGGGAAGTTTTGGTGCGTTTTGAGATGGTTTCTGCAAAATTAAAACCTCAAACCATATTAAATTTTATGGAAAACAGATACAGGATTCAATTACCGTAGGTCAACCGTAGTACGGTCTTTTTTTAACGGTTTAAAAAAGAGATGAAAGATTGTATAAGAGGATTACTCTTCGCTTTTATCCATTTCTATAAGTAAGGATGTGGAAAGCTGGTCTAGAAAGAGTGTTCTACTATTTTTCCTGTTTTTGATCTCTTGAAAGGTTTTGTAAATGTCTTTTGGTGTGAAGTCAAATATCTGTTGCAGTTTTTTAGAAACTTGCATTATGCCTTGATTATCCTGCTTTCCTAAACCTTTTGCACATAGCGCATAAAGTAGTTCCACGTAATCCGTATTTGAAAATGGCCATTGAATTTTTTCTATTGGTTTAGTGGTTTTCGGTTTGCCATTTATACCTTTTCGAATTTGAAATTTTTTCTCATCTAAATAAACTACTAACGAATCATAAGCCTTGTACTTACCAAGAAGCATATCTCTTGGTGTGCAAAATTCAGGGTCTTGGAAGTAGAATTTGGATGTTATAATGTGAAATGTTTCAAGGTAATCTCGTGTGTAGTATTCTTTGTCAAAATGGGTAGCCCCAGAATTGATGTAATATCCAAAATCTATATTGATAAGGAAAAATCGATTTAACTTATTGATTTTCTTCTTAATGAATTTTAACTGGTCATCTTTATTTCCTTTTGGAAACTGAACTTCAAAGGAATGGATTTCTGAAAAATAAATTAGGTTTGTAAGCGGAATTTGTTTCGTTTCTTTAAAGAATTTTATTTCTTCCTTGATGGTTTGGAATTCTTTATAGAGGATTTCTTTTTTAAAGGTTGTCAATAAATTACGACAAACTCTTATTGAACGGTTAGCCCTTTCTAAAATATTATCATATTGATTTTTTATTTCATCAAGGTCCTGAAGCAGTATTTTCGAAAGTATTTGAAAATTCATAAGTAGGTACTTTTAATTTAAAAAACATAGTGATTTGATTTAATTGATAAGGTTGAGTTGCTTTTTTCATTGTTCTGAAAACTTTAGTAATAGCCACGGTAATTCATAAAATTTGTTGGTTATTAGTGTATTTTGTAGAACTTTAGTAAGATAATCTTAAACAAGAATTATGAAAGGAAAATTTTCCGTATTTAATTACGGAATGCACCGTATTTTTCTACGGAATTTTTATGATATATTGTAAACACTACGTTTTTAGACTGAATTTGAATTATTTCTTTTTCTTACGAAATCGTTTTAAGAATTCCCGCCTATTTTTCACACTTGTCTTTTTGAAGATATTGGAAGCGTGTTTTGAGACGGTACTTTCAGCAATGAATAAATCTTTAGCAATATTTTTATAGCTTAAATCACTTAAAATGGAAAGAGCAACTTCAATTTCTCTTCTTGTCAAATCTTCATAAAAAATCTTACGTTCGATCGCTTCGACCTTTTGCTTTTTTTTGAGGGCGAACACTTCGTACATTCGGTTATTATTTTCTATAAAGTATAAATACCTATCAACTTCAATGGTGGTTATGGCATAGAAAGCCAAATTCATCACGGTAAAGGTCAACCATTGATAATCTCCAATAACTGTACAAATAGGTAACAATGCAATACTTCCCACACTTATGATAGATAATCTATTACGCCTTAAAATAAAGGCATTCGGATTACTTGGATTCGAAATTCGTCTGTAAAATATGAATAGAAAAACAATGGCAGCTACTGAAATTGGTATGGTAAAGAGAATTCTGGCAGAGTCCAAAGACCCTGTGACAAGATAGGGGACTAAAAATAAAGTGATATAACTAGCAGTTGCAAATATGGCAAGATTCCGAATTGAAGAATTAAATTTCAGAACGACAATATCATACTCCTTGTAGAGATAATATACAATGTAAACGCACAATGTGATTGCCACGCTATATGTTATGATGTATTGAAGTATAAATGGTCCAGGGAAATTATCAGTAGGAAGAAATCCGCCAGTAGCGTTATAGACAACAAATAATAAACCAAGAATTAGAAACCGCTTAAAGTTACTACTCGGTTTCTTTACTGAAAGGTAAAGTGTAAGCAATACTATAACGGTATCCAGTAATAGATAGAAGAACGTTGTCCAATGTATTGAAGTTCCAAACATTTATATTCCTATTCATTGCGCTCAAATTTGTTAGTTTCTAAATTTTTGGTAACATTTTTCCAAGGAAAAATTTGTCCGTTCATAGCAATATAAACATCGGGTTTTAGAAGCTGTAATGAGCTTATTGCATACCCTAAATTAAAGGGTGCATCTGTATCAGCAGATGAACCTAATATGAAAGAACCAACCAAAACAATAGTTTTGTTCAAGTCTTTCTTTCCTATATATTTTGCAGTATCTTCCATTGTGAAAGTGCCGTGAGTAATTAGAATGTTAGTCGCACTAGTTTCTTTTATCTTGCGAACAAGCAATTCCCTATCCTTTTCCGTTATTGCTCTACTGTCTTTTTTAAAGATACTTTCAATTTCATATTCAAAATCTACATTTGCCCTATCGAGAAAATCCCCAATAGATATATTCGTTTTTTTGATTCCCTTATCATCTACATAATCTAACCCTTCAATAGTTCCGCCTGTAGTTAATATTTTAATCATTAAAATAGTTTTTTTAAGTTTTCGCAAAAGTTAGATTTTCCTTTATAAAGTTAGCAGAAGTTTTTGATTATCTAAAATTTGCAAATTTATTTTTATGAATTTAGAATTGTCACCTAAAAATTTATCATACCATTTTTAGTTATTTACTACGTTTTATCTTTTATTTTCATTAAGGGTAGAACAAATCCCATTGAAACCAAAGCAACCAATCCAGCAATGATAAAAGGGTGATAAAACCCACCTGCTACTAACCACGTTCCTACAACAGGACCTAAAATCTGACCTACGCTACCTGTTGAGCTTTGTATGGATATATTTCTACCTGTATTTTCTTTAGATGTCAATGATACTGCTGATAACAAGTTTGGCGTTACCAAAGCACCAC
>Ga0209344_10000556_pt1 | contig 62343 bp, 64 predicted proteins | sample Cruoilmetagenom6_FD_187293 | JGI IMG/M metagenome (GOLD analysis project Ga0209344, IMG submission 187293) | Oil polluted marine microbial communities from Coal Oil Point, Santa Barbara, California, USA - Santa Barbara Oil Seep Sample 6 (SPAdes)... | ecosystem: Environmental > Aquatic > Marine... | reverse complement strand
ATTACGTACATGGTTTACAATAAAACCTGCTCCTGTTTTGGTTTTTAAATCCTGAACTCTTCCTGACATCTCTAAATATTTGTTTTCATTCTTCCCTACTCTAACATCAAATTCATAAAGTTGAATTATATCTTCATAAATACGGAGTTTAAATTCTGGTATGTTTACATCTATTCGGGTCTTCTTAAATGAACTTAATAATCGTTTTACTTGAATTGAATCTGGAATTTTTAATAAACTACCCTTAGGTAAGACAATCATTTTCTTCTGATTATATACAAAAGAATCCCGAGACATCATTCTATAATAATCTGTGTTTTGTAATGTATCTATAATCCAAGGATTTGCACGAACTAAAAGATGTTCTGTTAATTTGTACGCTGTTAAAGAATCATATTTAACTATTATAGAATCTAAATAATCAAAATAATCTTTAAGAATAACGTGGTCTCTAACAACAATTGAATCAACTTTATATTGACCTGAATACATGTGCTTTTGAGACACCTTCAAAGATGTTACCACATATTTAGAACTTCCATAATAAATCTTCAGTGAAAATATGGCAACGCCAAGAACAATCATTAATATCTTTATTCTAAACATTTTATTCTTTTTTATTAGATCTAAAACACTACTAAAAATCAGATTACGCCTTGGTGTTTAATTTATTTTCTTTTCCTTCAATAGGATAACCTATTCTGAACAACAAATGTTTTGCGGCTTCAAAATCATGATTTGTATGATAATCAAATGCCACTGTACTGGCTTCAAAACAAACTTCAACTTCACTAATGTTCTTTTGTTCTGATAACCGTTTAACAATTGTGTTTTTACAACCATCACATTTAAGATTTTGTATATGTACTGTAGTTCTCATTTTTATCATTATTTATAAACTTAAAAGTATACACAATATCAGAATCTTGAAATGATATATCTCAGGTAATGATATGATTTATATCATTTTTTTCAGAAGAGCAATCCTATACATTTGAATAGACTTTTACTATAAAGTTATGTCAGGTATTCAAAAAATTAAAGCGCAATTAAATTTATTCTTAATTGAGTTAGGTGATTTATCCTATTTTACGGGTCGTTTTTTTAAAGAAAGTATAAAGCGTCCATTTGAAATAAAAGAACTCCTACGCCAATGCTTTAATATGGGAAATCGTTCCTTATTATTAGTTGGCATTACCTGCTTTATTATTGGATTGGTCTTAGATCTACAAACTAGACCAACTTTAATGGAATTTGGTGCAGTGTCTTGGATGCCTTCAATGGTAAGCATATCAATAGTTAGAGAAATCGGACCTATTATAACAGCTCTGGTTTGCGCTGGCAGAATTGGTTCTGGAATTGGTGCAGAACTTGGTTCAATGCGAGTTACTGAACAAATCGATGCTATGGAAGTTTCTGGCACTAACCCTTTTAAATACCTCGTCGTCACTCGTGTACTGGCAGTTACCCTTATGCTACCATTACTTGTAATTATTGGCGATGCTATTGCATTATTTGGTTCTTTTTTAGTTGAAAACATTAAAGGCAATGTCTCTTTTACACTGTACTTTAATCAAGTTTTTGATTCTATAGCATATGGAGACATCATACCTGCAACTATAAAGTCTGTCTTTTTTGGCTTAGCCATTGGAATTGTTGGATGCTTTAAAGGCTATTATTGCGCAAAAGGAACTGAAGGTGTTGGCAAAGCGGCTAATTCGGCAGTGGTCGTTAGCTCTTTATTATTATTTATTATCGATTTTATTGCTGTTTTTGTAACTGATATTTTCTATGATTTATGAAAGAAAACAAAACCATATCAAATTCTAACATTGTGCTTCAAATCAAAGATTTACATAAAAGCTTTGGAAACAACCATGTTCTCAAAGGCTTTAATATGCAGCTTTTTCAAGGCGAAAATTTGGTTATCATGGGAAAATCAGGCTCTGGAAAATCCGTTATGATAAAATGCCTAGTTGGTTTAATTGAAGCTGATAGTGGTTCAATTTCAGTAATGCATAAAGATATTACCAAATTAACTCAAGAGGCTTTAGATATTTTAAGAGCAGACATTGGATTCTTATTTCAAGGTAGTGCGCTATATGATTCAATGACCGTTAGAGAAAACTTAGAGTTCCCACTACGTCGACATAAAAACAAATTTAAATCAAACGCTAATACTGATGACCTAGTCATTGAAGCTTTGAGCAATGTTGGTTTAGCACATACCGTAGATTTAATGCCTTCAGAATTATCTGGAGGTATGAAACGTCGTGTAGCTCTGGCTAGAACCCTAATTCTTAAACCAAAAATTATTCTTTATGATGAACCTACTAGTGGTTTAGATCCTATTACTGCAAAAGAAATCATTATTTTGATGCAAGACATTCAGAAAAAATATAACACCTCATCACTCATTATTACTCATGATGTGGATTGTGCACGAGTCATTTCAGACCGAATGCTTTTGCTTATTGATGGTATTGATTATGCTGTTGGTACATTTAACGAATTATCAACTTCTGAAGACCCTAAGATTAAAGCCTTTTTTAAACATTAATTATTATGAAAAAAACAAGTTCACAAAAACTGCGATTAGGACTATTTGTACTCATAGGCACCATTTTATTTATAGCTGGTATTTATCTGATTGGACAGCGTCAAGATATGTTTAAAAAGACTTTTACGCTAAGTTCTCATTTTCAGAATGTAAACGGTTTGCAAAAAGGAAATAATGTAAGATATTCTGGTATTGACATAGGAACGGTTAAAAATATAGCCATGATTAATGATTCAACCATAAAAGTAGAAATGGCTATCGAAGAAAAAATCATTTCACATATTAAAAAAAACGCGATTGCTACTATTGGTTCTGACGGATTGGTTGGTAATATGATTGTAAATATAATTCCTGGCAAAGGCATATCTGAAGTCATAAATAACGGAGACACTATTAAATCTTTTAGCAAAATTGGAACTGACGATATTTTAAGCACACTTAATACAAGTTCTGAAAATGCAGCCATACTAACTTCAGATTTACTAAAAATCACCAATCGTATTACAACAGGAAAAGGAACTATTGGTGTATTACTTAACGATACAATTATGGCACAAGATTTAAAACAATCTATCGCTAATCTGAAACAGGCAAGTCTTAGCACTTCAAATACCATTGCTGAGCTAAATTCAATTGTTTCTTCCATTAAAACAAATGACGACACTGTTTTAGGCATGTTATTAAACGACTCTATTTCAGGAAAAAAACTGAAACATATTGTATCTAATCTTGAAACCTCTAGTACAGAAATTGAAACGTTACTGAATAATGTAAATACAATTGTAGATGACTTTAATTCAAATGAAGGCACTTATAATTATATAACAAAAGACACCTCTTTAGTGAATAGTTTGAAATCTACTCTAAAAAACATTAATGAAGGTTCTGATAAATTCAACCAAAACATGGAGGCTTTAAAACACAATTTCCTCACACGTGGTTATTTTAGAAAATTAGAGCGACTTAAGGAAAAAGAAGCTAAAAATAAAAACTAAGTAATTTTCATTAAAAAACTAACGGATTTAAATCGTATTTTTTTAAAACGGACAACAAATCTACCAACTGAATTTCAATAGAATAGGTTCCTGTATAAGACGGACATATTACACAATCATCAAAGTAAAATTCGACATAAGTGTCATTAAGTACAAAGTTGTTTTTGCTTATTAAGAAATCATCTAAAGACACCTCCCAACAGTCATAAAACAACTCTCCTTTACGCATTTGTTTCTTTATATTTTCATTTATGACACCTACTAATTCTTCTTCAGAACCTTGAAGAAAAAAATCGTCATAAGTCATAAAAACACCTCTGTTTAAATCAAAATTAAAACAGTCAAAAGAATAACTAGGATGTATAGCTCCTGAATAAAAGTTTTCCTTATAAAAAAGAACACTTACAAGTTGGTCATTGACATTATAGATTTTGTAATCTATAAATCGTTCTTCTCTAAATTTTGAAGCTTCTATACTATCGCACAATAACTTGCTTTGTAATATATCTGCTTCAGTCTTTGTTATATTAATATAATAGTCATTAATAAAATCATTAAAATTTTTATTTGTTAGATTAAACGATTCATTTAGCTGTGGATACTTAAAATTAATCGTGTAGTCTTTTTTATCTTTCAAATATGTTTTTTCAATAATCAATGTTTGAAAATCTTCACTTTCATCTTCTTTTTCAATCAGCTGTTTTTGCTTTAACTCAATTGAAATAGACTTATCTGAAGACACAATATCGCTATCTTCAATATGTATCGTATCTATTGAAGCTGAATTCTCATCTGACACAACCTCTCGATTTAGTTTATTTTCCTCATGCGTGTCACTTTTACAACTCGAAAACCATAAAATAGCGAATAGTATAATTATATATTTCATTTGTTATATTTTGAAATTAATTTAGTCTCATATTACTTACTTTTTTAAACCTAAGCGTAGTTATTTTCTCTTCTCGTAAATTTATTAGAATGACGCTCTACATAACATGAGAAATATCAGTTAAAGACTAACTATTTTTCAATTTGAACAACCACAGAATTAATCCATGTCATAACGAAGTAGTCGCAATGCATTTATAACAACAACTATTGTAGACCCTTCATGAAATGCAACCGCTAAACCAATATTAGTTAGCCCCAAAATAGTTACTGGAACTAACAGAAATACCACTCCCAAACTAATCAATATATTTTGTTTTATGATACGCTTAGATGCTCGACTCAAACCAATAACAAAGGGCAGATTTTCAATTTTATCAGACATTAAAGCAATATCAGCCGTTTCTAAAGCGACATCACTACCTGCTGCTCCCATTGCAATACTTACAGTACTTAATGCCATAGCTGGTGCATCATTTACACCATCACCAACCATCGCTATTTTTTTATCTCTTTTAATTAATTCTTTTATAGCAGTAACTTTATCTTCTGGTAATAAATTCCCTTTAGCTTCAGTAAGTCCGATTTGTTTTGCAATAGTATCTCCAACATTTTGATGATCCCCTGTAAGCATCAACATATATTTAATCCCAATTTCTTTTAATCGCTTTAAGGTCGATGCAGCAGTTTTCCGAGGTAAATCCATAACACTTATCAATCCTATAATCTCATTTTTATAAGCAACCAACATAACGGTATGTCCATCTTTTAAAAGAGTCTCCATTTTAGAAACAACAGATTCTTCAACTACTATTCCTGAGGTTTCCATTAACTTTACGTTTCCTATACAAACCTTATTGCCTTCATAAATTGCTTGTATTCCCTTGCCTTGAATAGCATTAACATCTGTGGCTTTATTTAATGCTTCTGTTTTATATTTACTTTTAATGTCTTTAGCAATAGCCTTTGCAAGTGGATGATTACTTAAGCTCTCTACTTCTAATACTATAGTAACAAACTCATTGTTATCAAACTTATTTAATGAAATTAGGTTTGTAAGTTTCGGTTTTCCTTCGGTTAATGTTCCTGTTTTATCAAAGGCAATCGTAGTAATTTCGCCTAAATTCTCTAAAGCTCTTCCGCCTTTAATGAGTACACCTTTTTGAGCAGCTCTAGCTATTCCGCTTAAAACAGCACTTGGCGTTGAAATAGCTAAGGCACAAGGACTAGCAGCAACCAATACGGTTATAGCTCTATACAAACTAGTATCAAAACTCTCATCTACAATTACATATGCAAAGCACAATAAAAAAACAACGAGTATAACCAAGGGCACATACCATTTTTCAAACTTTTTAGTTAATCGTTGTGTAGGTGATTTTTGAGTTTCAACCTCACTTACCATTTTTATCAATCGTGAAACAGTAGAGTCTTTTGTTAGCTTGAAGACTAAAACATCAAGGCTACTATCTCCATTTATAGTACCAGAGAACACAATGTGTTTTTTATCAATTTCATTGAAAGCTGGCAGGTCATCTGTATACTCCATAAAGGTTTTATCTACTGGAATACTTTCACCTGTTATAGGTGCCTGATTAACACTACTATTGCCACTAATAATAACACCATCTGCAGCAATTTTAGTATTTGGTTTCACTACAATAATGTCACCTATTTTCAAATCTTCAATTGGTGTCTCTGCTAGTTTTCCATTTTTTTTAATGAGTGCTGTTTTTGGAGATAAATTACTTAATGCTTTAATTGATTTTTTTGCCTTATTCATGGCATAATGTTCAAGAGCATGACCTAAACTAAAGAGAAACAACAATAAAGAACCTTCTGCCCAACTACCAATATACGCCGCACCTACTGCAGCAGCAATCATTAAAAAATCAATATCAAAGCCTCCTTTTAATATTTTTTTTGTGGCTTCAATACTGATAAAATAGCCTCCAAAAAAATAAGATAGGATATAACTTAACAAAGAAATCCATTGTGCTAAACCCGTTAATTTTTCAACTAAAAACCCTATAAATAAAAAGACACCGCATAAAATTGCAAAATACAATTCAGTTCGCTTTCCAAAAATCTGATTGTGAATGTGTTGATGATTGTTATGATGTTCCTTCATTAAAATCTTGTATTCTTTATTCAAAAATAAGAATCTTAAAAAGAATTGTAATGACATATATCATACGACACTTTTATGAATCTAATAATTAGAAAAAAACAACCCAAAATAACTGGTTTAAATACTATCGACATCAATCATATCTCCTTTTATACCACTAATTTCAATACGATCTCCTGGTTTATACACTTTTCCCATAAATATATAGAGAGATCCTGTAACGCTCAGTATTAGTTCTTTTAGGTAAAAGCAATTCCAAGTGTAAACAGACCTATAATTAGTGTAAAACATTTAATTGCTCCAGAAAAATAACTAATTGTAAAAATCGCTAATATGACATAGCCAAAAACTTCGATTCCTTTTTGTGCTTTATATCGTAGGCTGTATTAGAAATTTTCTTTTTAAATACGTCCTTATTAACCGAATACCAAGGACTATAACAACAAGTATTACAAGAAATTTAATAATACTCCAGACAAAAGGGGTAGCATTCATCCACTCTTTTATGTCTCCCACTTCTGTCATATAATAGAATTTATAAATCCTCGTAAGAATTCAACTTATTTTTTAAGATTCGTACTTCATTCTGAAGTTGCTCCACTTGTTTTAACAAATTATAAATGGCGTCAATCCCTTCAATATTAATATCGAGATCATAATGCAAACGCATCATTTTTTCTACGTCATTAAGCTGATTGGTTCTTAAATAATTCTTATTTTCTGTAATGGTAATTTCAACTAAATCATACTCATGTAGTGTATTTATAAAAGTTACAGGTATTTTATAATGCTCACAAAATTGTTGAATTGAAATTAGTTCTCTAGTCTCCATATTAGCGTAATTTTGAGAGTTCTGTAAATAATTCTTTTTCTTTATCTGAAAGATTTGTTGGTGTTTTTATGTTATAAGTAACGTATAAATCTCCAAACTGTCCTTCTTTTTTATACTTCGGAAAGCCTTTTCCTTTAAGTTTTACTTTAGTTCCGTTTTGAGTTTCAGGTTTCACTGTTAATTTCACCTTTCCGTCAAAAGTATCAATCATTATTTCGCCACCTAAAAGCGCTTTATATAAATCTAAATCAACTGAAACATATAAATTATGACCATCTCTTTTGAATTGAGATTTATTCAGTATTGAAAACTCAATATATAAGTCGCCATTCGGACCTCCATTAACCCCTTTTCCTCCATGGCCTTTTATCTTAATGACTTGTCCATTCTCAACACCAGCAGGAATAGTGATTCGTATATTTTTATTGTTTACTGTTAATGTGCGCTTATGAGTTGTATAAACATCTTTTAAATCGAGTTTCAATTGCGCATTAAAATCTTGACCTCTAAACTTCACTTCTCTCCCACCAGTTCTTCCACCAGTTCTGGATGAGCCACCTCCAAACATAGAACCAAAAAAATCTGAAAAGTCTTCTTCAGAATAACCTCCATACTTATCACTTGTATTTCTTTGGTATTGCTCTTGGTGTTTCGCTTTTTCGTATTCTTCTGCATGTTGCCAATGTTCTCCATACTCATCATATTTTTTACGATTTTCTGTGTTACTTAATACTTCATTAGCTTCATTAATCTCTTTAAATTTTTGCTCTGCAACCTTATCGTTAGGATTAAGGTCTGGGTGATACTTACGAGCAAGTTTTCGATATGCTTTTTTTATATCGCTCTCAGATGCTGTTTTAGAGATTCCTAGTACTTTATAATAATCTATAAATGCCATTATTGCTTATTATGTGTTTTAATGTATTGTTTTAATATTTGTTTTAGACTTTCTAAATAATCTTCCATAATAGCAATGTTCATATCTGGATTATCTTTAGAAGGTATTGTCATAGGATTTTCATCTAGATTAACATAGAGTTCTGGGTAATTAACTTCTATGCTAAGCGTAAGCCTTATAATTTGATTTTCTATATCTTGAAGTGTTTTCATAGCATAAACTTTAATTTAATAGATTAAAATTAGCTATAAAATGAGTTAATAGAAATGATTTATATCAGTAACAGAAAGCATATGTCTGCTCAAAGAGCAAACACAATTAAAGGCATAATTTACCATTTTCCATTTGTATGTCACTATACTTTCATTTCAATTATGATAATTTAAATTGTGCTTAACGCAATCTCAATCATAGTACTAAATGTGCTTTCGCGTTCATCTGCTGTTGTTCTTTCGTTAGTTACTAGAGAATCTGAAACTGTTAATATTGAAAGTGCTTTCACATTAAACTTCGCAGCAATAGTGTATAGTCCTGCGGTTTCCATTTCTACACATAACACACCAAATTCTGCCCACTTTTTATAGCTATTGGAATCGTCTTCATAAAATTCATCGGCAGACAAAACATTTCCTGCCTTAATAGCAATACTGTTTTCTTTGGCATAAAGTGCAGCTTTCATAAACAATTCAAAATTGGCTGTAGGAGAATAGTCTGCATTAATAAAACGAGAATTATTAATTCCTGATGTTGAAGATGCAGCCATAGCGATTACTATGTCTCGTATTTTCACTTCTTTTTGATATGATCCTGTAGAGCCAACCCTAATTAAATTTTTCACACCATAATCATTGATCAATTCATGACAATAAATTAGTGCTGATGGTATTCCCATTCCTGTACCTTGAACTGAAACTCGCTTACCCTTATAAAAACCCGTATAACCTAACATGCCTCGAACATCATTATAACAGTTGTAATTTTCTAAAAATGTTTCTGCAATCCACTTGGCACGCATTGGATCTCCTGGTAGTAACACAGTTTCTGCAATATCTCCTTTTTTTGCCTCTATATGTATGCTCATAATATTTAGCTATTTGAATTTATGATTTTTATAATATCGTTTTTTTGTAACACTCCAGATTGCCGCCAAACTTGTTTTCCTTTTTTAAACAAAAGCATGGTTGGCACACCTCTAACTTGATATTTTGCCGCTAATGGTTGGTTTTTATCAACATCAATCTTCACGATTTTTATAGCATCATTAAGTTCTTCTTTGACTTGTTTTAATATTGGTGCCAACATTTTACAAGGACCACACCAATCAGCAAAAAAATCTACTAAAACAGGGGTTTCAGAATTAATAATATCATTAAAACTACTTTTCATTTTCAATATTTTTTATAACTTTTTCAAGTTTATTACTCACCTCTTGAGCTACTTCATGGAGCATCTCGTTATCAACTGCTTGCATAGATTTCATCGGGTTTATAGCTGATACTTCTATTGTGTTAAGTGAATGCTCCTGTATAATAATATTACACGGCAACATGGTACCTATTTTATCTTCTGTCTGAAGTGCTTTATAAGCAAAAGGCGGATTGCAAGCTCCTAAAATCTTATATTTCCTAAACTCTTTATTTAGCTTATCTTTCATTGTTTGCTGTATATCAATTTGTGTAAGTACGCCAAAATCTTGAGTTTTTAATAATCTAATAACTTCAGCCTCTACAGCTTCAAACTCACCGTTTATAATCTTTGTAAAATAATAGCTCATAGTGTTTATGTTTTTTTTAATTCTATACTTAGTTTAGCAAGTAGCATTAATTCAGCCTTATTAACACCTGAAAACGCATGTGCTATTGACGAGGCTGTTTTTAAAATCAATGCTTTTACAACTTCAGTAAATAGATGGGGCTGATCGTTTTTATAAGTTATAAAATCATCATAACACGACTGAAAATCGAGTTCTTCCTCACGATTAAGCCAATCAAAAACAACTTCTATTTGATAAGCTGCATCAGTATCAAATGCATCTTCTAAATCATCAACCTCTAACCACTGTTTTTTCACAAGTGTTTTTAATTTATCAAATTCAACTGGTCTAACATTACCATCTGATGCCGCAATAGCATAGAATAGCTTTCCTAGATTTTGATAAAATGTAAGTGTCATTTTCTTTTTAGCTACCATGATTTAATTTTTTATTTGTATCGTAAATTTAAATGTAACATTAGACTTAAAGAATGATATAAATCAGTTAAAATGACATCTAAAACTCAAGAAACATTGCACTAATATTTGAATAGAATTATTTATCTTTATCTTTATCTTTACAAATTCAACCATACCATGTTTCAACAAGAACAAAACATATTTAAAGTGCTTTTAGGCTCTGTTTCAGAAGGCGTTATCGTTGTTGATGAGCATCAAAATATTGTAGAAACAAATCTGTCTGCAAATAAAATGTTTGGTTATAAAAATGAGGAGCTTATCAACAAACCACTAAACGTCCTTATTCCAAAAAATTATCACGCTGGTCATGGTGCTCATTTTGATGGTTTTATGAAAAAGAAAGAACGACGTCAAATGGGTCAAGGACGCGATATTTATGGAGCACGTAAAGATGGCAGTATGTTTCCTGTTGAGGCTGGATTAAATCCATTTACAGTTTATGGTAAGGACTATGTCATGGCATTAGTTATTGATATATCTGTAAGGAAAGAACAAGAAAAAAAGATTAAAGCATTAAACGAAGCTTTAGAAGAAAAAGTTAGAGAAAGAACTAAAGAGTTAGGCGAAACAATAATTAAACTTAAAGAAGAAAATAAGAAACGTTTAGAGGCCGAAGACGAAGCTAAAGATGCTTTAAAAAAAGAGAAAGAGCTCAATGAGCTAAAAACCCAATTTTTATCATTGGTATCACATGAGTTTAAAACACCTTTAAGCGGTATTTTAACATCAACCATGCTTTTAAGTAAGTACAAATTGACGCAACAACAAGATAAACGTGATAAGCATCTTAAAACCATTACAGACAAAGTACATTACTTAAACAATATCTTAAATGACTTTCTTTCTGTTGAAAAATTAGAAAAAGGAAAAGTAAACTATTCACCAAGCACATTTAAATTAAGTAAAGTAGTCAATGAGGTTGTTTATAATGCAAATATGCTTTTAAAAGATGGACAAAGAATTAATTATCCTGAAGATATTGATTCTTATTCGTTATGCCAAGATGAAAAAATTGTAGAATTGGCACTCTCAAATTTAGTGCACAATGCTATAAAATATTCATCTGAGAATACAACTATAGATATTGACATCAAGCAAAATGACGAAGTAACCATATTTATGGTAAAAGATAATGGTATTGGCATTCCAAAAAAGGATCAAAAAAACATATTTAATCGTTATTTTAGAGCAGAAAACGCCTTACTTACTCAAGGTACAGGAATAGGACTAAATATTGTAAAAGACCATTTAGAAAATTTGAATGGAAAAATATACTTTGAAAGCGAACCAAATAAAGAAACTATTTTTACTGTAGAATTACCAAATAAAGCTAACTAATGAAAAAGATATTACTAATAGAAGATGATGCTGTTTTAAGAGAGAATACTGCTGAATTATTAGAGCTATCTGATTATGAAGTCATAACCGCTTCTAATGGAAAAATTGGTGTAAAAAAAGCTAAAGAAACTCTTCCAGACATCATCATTAGCGATATTATGATGCCTGAATTAGATGGTTATGGTGTATTAGATCTCTTGTCTAAAGACAATATAACCAAGTATATTCCTTTTATATTTCTATCTGCAAAAACAGAAAGACAAGATGTTCGTAAAGGAATGAATATGGGTGCAGATGATTATATTACTAAGCCTTTTGCAGAAGACGAACTTATTAGTGCCATTGAAAGTCGAATTGCAAAAGCTGCCATTTTAAAAGATGAAAGAGAATCTTCACAAAATGATTCAACCTTTTCTGAAGATGAATTAAGAACACTAAATGATTTAAAGAACTTTTTTGATGATAATGGTACGCTTTTTAATTACGAAAAAAACAGTGTCATTTATAAAGAAGGAAACAATTCAAACTATATCTATTTAGTTAGTAAAGGTATCATCAAATGTTACAAATTTGATGAAAAAGGAAAAGAATTAACCACTGCACTTCATAAAGAAGATGATCTTTTTGGCTATACCTCTTTCATACAAAACATACCATACAAAGAGACAGCGACAGCTATGCAAGATACAAAGTTGATAGGTGTCCCTAAATCAGAATTAAAAAATGTGTTAGACAGCAACCATAAACTAACTCTAGAAGTCATTCAGTTATTAACTGATGATCTTACTGGTATAAAAGATCAATTACTACAAATGGCTTACAGTTCTGTACAGAAAAAAACAGCTGCTACTATTTTAAGGTTTGCCGAAAAGATAAATTCAAAACCTGAAGATCCTATTAAAATATCACGTAATGATTTGGCTAGTGTTGCAGGTATAGCAACAGAAACATTGATAAGAACGATGTCTGAATTTAAGAAACAAGGCCTTATAGAAATGGAAGGCAGAAACATCAAGATTTTAAACCTTCAAAAACTTCAGGAAATCTACTAAAGGCTCTCCATTTTTTTAAATATGAGGAATATCATATTTTAATACTACACATCGATTTAGATTTGTTTGTACAAAGAAATTTAAATCATGAATATTTTATTGCCCACAGATTTTTCAAAAAACTCATGGAATGCCATTTCGTATGCCATTGATTTTTTCGAACATACTATGTGTAATTTCTATCTACTTCACGTTAGTAGAATAGATACTTTAATGGCTAATGACAGCAATTATATTCCAACAGCAGATCAAATTGACGACCTATTTATCCAACCTTCAAAACGAAAGTTAAGATCTCTATTAAAAGAAATTAGTAAAAATCATAACGTCAATAAAAATCATAAATTTTTCACACTAACAGATTATGGTCTCTTTATTGAATCTGTAAGGAAACACGTTGATGATAAAAAAATTGATACTATTGTTATGGGTACCAAAGGTACTTCGGGACTAAAAGAATATATTATTGGAAGTAATACTGGTGATATTATTACAAAAGTAAAATGCACTACGTTGGTGGTTCCTGAAAACGCTAAATATTCAAAACTAAAAGAAATAGCGTTTCCAACTGATTTCTCGCTATCATACAATATAATTGCACTTCAGCCATTTACAAGCATTCTTAATTCTGCAGATGCAAAATTACGAATCATTCACATTCATAAAAAGGATGTAAAACTCAATAAAGAACAGCTCGAAAACAAAGACATTCTCAATGAGTATTTTGAAGACTTTGAGCCTAGTTTCCATTTTCTTACTAACAACAAAGTAGAAGATGCAATACAATGTTTTGTAGAAAGTAGAGAAATAGATATGATTGTTATGGTTGCCAAGAACCTCAATTATTTTCAAAGCATCCTATTTCATTCAAAAGTAGAAAGAATAACATATCATACACATATTCCTTTTTTAGTACTACATGAATAAACAACATTAATTATGGACATTTCAATTTTCTTAGCAAAGTTTTGGGGCTGGTATCTTCTTATTTTCTTTTTAATATTAAGTCTTAATCCGAAACGCATTAAACAAATATTTAATGACCTTGAAGATGAAAAATTTTTAATCATTTCTGCCTTTATTGCCATTGTTTTTGGTTTATTGAATGTGATGTTTCATAATGTTTGGGAGCCCAATTATAAAGTAATCATTACTCTTATTGGTTGGTTATCATTATTTCTTGGATTGGCTTTATTTATGTTTCCAAAACAAACCGTTACTTTATTAAAGGTTATTAACATAAAGATGGTACAAGTGATTTATACATTACTGTTTATGGTTGGTCTTTTTTTACTTAATGTGGCATATAATGTTGTCCCAATTTAAGTCAACTTACAAATATCATTTAGCTACTTAACTATTAAAAAAATCAATAATCTACAGAAAAACCAATACGACACATTAAATATAATTACAGAACAAATTCACTTATTACAAATTTGTGATTCATTGATATATATCATAGTTTTTATATAGAGAACATTATAATTTTACTAGTGAATATAAAAAACACTTTCGCTATGTTATCTATACTTCTTCCTACCGATTTTTCTAAAAACTCCATGAATGCCATTACATATGCTTTGGAATTTTTTAAATACCAGAAAACGACATTCTATTTCATGCATGCATACCAAAATGAATTTTATGACCATGAAGAACTAACATCTCGAGAGAAGTATAAAGATGTTTTAGAGAGTGTTAAAAATGAGTCTCAAACTAATTTGGAGCAGCTGCTCAATACAGTTAAAAAGTTGGCACCACACCCAAGGTTTACATATCATACTATTTCGGCATACAATACATTAGTTGAAGAAGCCAATCTCATTACAGATGATAAAAATATCGATTTGATAGTCATGGGAACAAAAGGCAAATCAGATGAAAGACATATTATATTTGGAAGTCAAACATTTCAAGTATTAAAATATGTACAATGTCCTGTTTTAGTAATTCCATCCAATTATACAAATACACAACCTAAACATATACTATTCCCAACTAATTACTTAATGCCTTATAAACGTCGTGAGCTGAAACTATTATCCGAATTAGCTAAATCATACAGAAGTACAATTGATGTTTTATACATCTCAAAAAGTAACAAATTATCTATGCGACAAGAAGATAATCAAAGTTTCATAAAAGATACACTGCATGACAATAAGGTGAATTTTTGCCATGAGAATAGTAAAAAAGTAGCAGATTCTATTAAAAATTACATAAGAGAGAAAGATATTGACATCATAACTATGGTTAATACCCAACATTCATTCCTAGAAGACATGTTATTTCCTTCAACCATTGATAAAGTGAGTCTTGGATTAGAAATACCGCTTTTAGCGATGCAAAACACAACACGATTTTAATACATAAATATTTATATCATGAAACGTATTCTTTTACCAACAGATTTTTCCGACAATTCATGGAATGCAATTACTTATGCAGTAGAACTTTTTAAAGATGAAGCGTGTACATTTTATTTACTGAACACCTATACTCCTGTTATTTATCATGTTGAGTATGTCTTAGGATATCCAGCGCAATTTGGTTTAGGTGATGCCGTTAGAAACACGTCTCAAGAAAATCTAAATGAGTTAGTTTTAAAACTCTCAGATAAATTTGGACACAATCCAAAGCATAAATTTGAAACTTCAGCAAGATTCGATACCTTAATTTCGGGTATTAAAGATTTTGTAGAAGCCCATAACATTGATCTCATAATTATGGGAACCAAAGGAGCTACTGGAGCAGAAGGAGTGTTGTTTGGCTCCAATACCGTTCATGTGTTTAAAGAAATAAAATGTCCTATTATGGCAATTCCATCCAACTTTAAATTTGAAGCACCACATGAAATTTTATTTCCAACAGATTTAGAAGTGAATTATAAAAACTCATTGCTAAATATCCTTCAGGAAATAGCCTCTTCACATCATTCAAGGGTTAATGCTATGCACGTTTCCACAGGTAATAAATTAACTGAATCTCAAGAAAACAATAAATTAAATTTAGAGTCAATATTCAAAAACACAGCTTATTTATTTCACAATATTAAAAGCATGAATATTTTAGAAGCTATTAATGAGTTTCAAATGAAGCATAAAATCAATCTACTTGTAATGATAAACAATAAGCACTCATTTTTTGAAAATTTGTTTTTCAAGAATACAATTAATCAGATAGGATTTCATTTGAATATTCCCTTTTTGGTAATTCCATCTACAGACTGATTTATATCATTTTACAAAACTTTTACAACAACTATTTTTCAGACATTATAAAATTACAAACATGAAAAAAAACATTCTTCTACCAACAGATTTCTCAGATAACGCCTGGAGTGCAGCTTTATATACTTTAAAGTTATATGCTGAAAAGGATTGCACATTTTACTTTTTACATTCGGCTAAAATGAAAGTTTCAACAATGTCTAGCATGTCTAATAAATTATTACGAGTTATGACAGAGGAGGCTAAGAACAATCTTTCTGAGTTGAAAAGCATGGCAGAAAATATTAATACAAACGCTAACCATAGCTTCGAAACTATATTGAGTTCGTATGAACTTCAAGATGCCATGGATACAATAATAAAAAAATACAGTATAAATCTTGTTGTAATGGGCACAAAAGGAGCTACGAAAGCACATGAGATTGTTTTTGGAAGTAATACCGTAAATAGTATTAAAAACATAAAAGAATGTCCGGTTTTAATGGTTCCTGACGAATTTGATTACGTAAAACCAGAACAAATTGCATTTCCTACAGACTTCCATCGTGTTTATGGTGACGAATTATTACCTCTAAAACAACTTGCCTCTATCTACGACTCTAAAATTAGAATTGTTCACATAAATAAACAAGACAAGCTCTCTGATGCTCAAAACACTAATTTAGAACTACTAAAAACTTCGTTAGCGAATTACACGCACAGTTTTCACTGGATGCCAGATTATGGAAACAAAGAAAAAATTATAAAAGATTTTATTGAAGAGCTCGATATTAATATTTTAACAATGATCAATTACAAACACAGTTTTATAGAAAGCATTATAAAGGAGCCTGTTATAAAAAAATTAGGTTTTCAACCAACAATTCCATTTTTAGTAATTCCGTGCATAAGCTAACGCGTATAATTTTTCAAATAAGAGCTTACGTTTTAATTTAAAATAAACTACTTAAGCATTAATACTATGAAACACAAAATTTTACTTCCAACCGATTTTTCGAGGAATTCAATTCAGGCAATAAATTATGCCAGAGAATTGTACAAAAACGACAATTGTGATTTTTATGTATTAAATGTTTTTTCTGCTACTAGCAATATTTTAGATAGTTTATTAAACATAGAACCTGGAAGCGAATTGTATGAAACCGCTAAACAAAATTCTGAAAATGGCTTAGCAAAAGTTTACGATATCATTGCGATGAGTGAGTATGATAATCCGAAACATCATTTTGAAGTAATTTCAATATTTAATAACGTTATAGATGCTATTAAACAGGTAGTAGAACAAAAAGATATTGAGATGATTGTAATGGGAACCAAAGGTGAAACACATTCAATAACAACAGCTTTTGGTAAAACAGCAATGTATGTCATGGAAAAAGTTCGTAATTGCCCTGTAATAGTTGTACCTCAAAATGCAAAAGTAGAATTACCAAAAGAGATTGTTTTCCCTACAAGTTATAAAACCCATTACAAAAGAAGAGAATTAAACTACCTCACAGTAATTGCTAAAAAATGTGATGCTACACTTATAGTACTTCATATATGCGAAGAAAATACCTTAGATAAAAACCAAATCGAAAACAAACGTTTATTGGAAGAAATTTTAGAAGGCACCAACTATAAATTTCATGATTTACCACAAAATGATGTTATGAGTTCCATAAACATTTTTGTTGAAAGTAGAGCAAGTGATATGGTAGCCTTTATCAATAAAAAACATCCTTTTTTTGGAAGCATACTTACAAATGCTTTAGTAAAACAGATTTCATTTTACTTAAAAGTACCAATATTAACAATGCACGATTTAAGAAACTAGGACGATCTAAAAAAAATCATACAACAAAATATTAAAGTAAAAACTATGGAAAGAGACTTCATTCTATCAAATTAATTTTCAACAATTTAATTAATGAAGTAAAACTGCCATCATCAAATTAGTTAATGGCAGTTTTTTTAAATATAAATGATGAACAATACAGACTTAGATATTATCAAATCATCTGGTGAAAAAGTAAAATTTTCATTAAACAAATTGCGTTTATCATTAAAACGAACAGGAGCCGATAAACAAACTATAGATCAAATAATTAATAATGTTCGTGATGAATTATACCAAGGCATATCTACTAAAGAAATTTACAATAGAGCCTTTGCTCTTCTTAAAAAGAAAAAAAGCTATTTAGCTTCTAAATACAAACTAAAAAAGGCCATCTATGAGTTAGGACCAACAGGGTTTCCGTTTGAACGTTTTATAAGTGCCATCTTAAAATATTCTGGCTACACCACTGAAGTTGGTAAAATTTTACAAGGCAAATGTGTTACTCATGAAATTGATGTTTTTGCTCAAAAGAATAATGAAACTACTATAATTGAATGTAAATTTCATAGTGAACAAGGCCTGAAGTGTAATGTAAAAATTCCGCTTTACATCAACTCGCGTTATCAAGATGTAAAAACCCATTGGGATGCCAATCCTAAAAACGAAACAACACTCACAAAAGGTTGGCTAGTAACCAATACAAGGTTTACTGAAGACGCTTTGCGCTATGGCAATTGCTGTGGCCTTTATTTATTAAGCTGGGATTATCCAAAAGATAATGGATTAAGAAACCGAATTGATCGCTTAGGGCTCTATCCTATCACAGTTTCTACATTACTTACCCAAAGAGAAAAACAATTCTTATTAACCAGAAACGTAGTCCTTTGCAGACAACTCATAAACGATAAATTCTACTTAGATCATTTAGGTGTTTCTGAAATAAGAAAAGAAAAAATCTTAGACGAAATATCTCAACTATGTACTAATTAAATAAACAAAATGGAACAATTTGCAAAAATCAATTTCTTAGGAGCTTCAGGAACAGTTACAGGTTCTAAATTTCTTATAGAAACTTCAGAAAAAAACATCCTAATTGATTGTGGTATGTTTCAAGGTCTAAAAGAACTCCGAGAATTAAACTGGAATGATCTCCCAATTGATGTCAACTCAATTGACATTGTATTACTCACACATGGACATTTAGATCATGTTGGATATCTACCTCGTTTACTAAAACAAGGGTTTACAGGAAAGATTATAGGAACTGCTCCAACACTAGCTATTGCTGAGATAATTTTAAAAGATAGTGCCAAAATACACGAAGAAGAAGCCGAAAAAGCTAATAAAGAAAAGTACAGTAAACACAATCCTGCACTACCTTTTTACACGATTAAAGATGCCGAAAAAACCATTAAATTATTTGAAGTAGAAATCGAAAACAAATGGATTACATTATCAGAGCATATATCATATCGTTTTCAATATAATGGTCATATCATTGGTGCCACATTCATAGAAATTGATATTAATGGAAAACGATTTGTGTTTTCAGGAGATATTGGTAGAACAGACGATTATCTACTAAATGACCCAAAAACACCAGAATGGGCCGATTATTTATTTATAGAAAGCACCTATGGCAATAAATTACATCCAGATGAAGATGTTGAAGCCATTATTACTACAATCATTAAAGACACCATTCATAAAAAAGGAAATCTCATCATTCCTAGTTTTGCCGTAGAGCGACTACAAACGCTAATGTATATTTTATGGAAATTATATAACGAACATAAAATCCCAAACATTCCAATTTTTATTGATAGTCCAATGGGAAATAACGTCCTAGAAGTATTCAACCGCTTTCCAAAATGGCATAAACTATCTGCGCAAGATTACAATGCCATGTGCAATCATGTAAATATCATTCAATCTTACAAAGAAACTTGGGAAACTATAGATGACAAGCGATCTAAAATTATAATTGCTGGAAGTGGAATGGTTACTGGAGGTCGTGTACTCACCTATTTACAGCAACTTATTGACGAGCCCTCAACAACAGTTTTGTTAGTTGGCTATCAAGCTGAAGGCACTCGTGGAAGACAGCTATTAGATGGTACGCACGAAATTCGCTTTTTCGGAAAATATTATCCCGTAAAAGCAACCATAAAAAACATTGACAGCTTATCTGCTCATGCAGACCAACATGATTTGATTAATTGGATGCGCAACATCAAAAATGTGCCAGAATGTGTCTATTTAATTCATGGAGAACCCACTGCTTTAGATGAGTTTAGAGTGAAAATTAAAAACACATACAATTGGAATGTGAAGATTCCTAAGTTGACAGATGTGGATGAAATAATAATCTAGCACTTCTAGAATAATATGTGAAACTGATAAATATCATATAAAAAAAACAACTGCTTTGGTAACTTAGTTATATGAAATGAAGATGTAAAAGTAACTGATAAAAAAAGGCCTTTTAAAATTAAATCTTCAGAAGAAAAAAGAAGCAAAAGAACAGCCTCAAAAAATAATTGAAGTTCTTTAATGATTGCGAAAGCAGGTTGTAGTTTGAGGGACTGCAATCTGTTTTCAATCCTAAAAAATCAAACTATGAAAACAATTCATACATATACAAACTATATAGAATGGTTAAGTGCAGACCAAATGCATGAAGCTTCGAAAGAATGGCTTTCTGAATTAAAATTTATAAGAGATGAACTTCTTTTTTTTGAAGACCTCATAACCACTTTCACTTCTCAATTAATAGAGTCAGGAAAATTTTCAGATAATAAAGAAATTATTGATGCTATTAATAGATCTAATAAACGAAATAATTCACTTATAGAAGCTATTAAAACTCATCAAAACGAGCTTCAAATTATGGTAGATAAAATTGACCAATTAGAAGAAGAAAAGGCTTATGTTAATGAACATAGAACCTTAACAACGACTATTGCTGAGTTTTTAAAAGAATACAAAGCTCTAAAATCGCAACTCTTCGAAATCATAAAAAGCATTAAAAAAGAAGAAAAATTCAAACATTTAATTGACAAAAAATAACGCCAACTAATATAATTATGAAAAAACTGCTTCTAATAATAGTTGTGTTCTTTTTAATTAATTGTTCTTCAACTCAATTAGCTGAAAGCTGGAAAAACCCAGAAATTGATAGTTATGAACCGTATAAAGTGTTGGTTATTGGCTTAACTTCAGACGAAACAGCAAGATTACAGTTCGAGAAAAAGCTAAAAAGTGAACTCGAACTTAGAGGTTATGAAACTGTTATGAGTTCAGATCTATTAAAAACAGATAAAATGAATACAGTAGAATTAGATGCTTTAGAAACACAACTAATTCAAAATGATTTCGACACCATCTTACTTACTAAAATTGTAGGTGTTGAAGAAAAAACCACTCATTCTGAAGATTATAAAGGCGATAATGAGACCTATCGTAAATTCAAAGAGGAATACTCAATGCATCAAGATGTAATTTATCATCCTGATTATTATAATGAATATCAAATATACAAAGCTGAAACTTCTATGTATTGCATTTGTCCAACTAAAGACAGAGAACTCATTTGGAAAGGTTTTATAAACATTACAGATCCTCAATCACAATCCATAAAAAAAACTGTAGATGATTATGTAAGATTAGCCATTGCTGTTTTAGAAGAAGAACGACTCATTAAGCCTGTACTTATAAAAGATTAAGAAACCGCTACATAATATATCAATTACTTCAATTTAATTTTACTGAAATTATAAAAAAATTCAAATTTCCATATCTAACATTTCAGTCTTACATTTGGCACAATAAATGTTTAATACAACGTTATTAAACAAAACCAAACACATGAGACACTTTCTATTACTTATTTCGCTTTTAGTTACAACGATTACGAGTGCACAAAACACATCGATAGGTACAAACGAAAAACTCACTTTCAGTGCTTCATACAACATGTCTGGCTTACTTACCGAACTCGCAGAAGTTACTATGGAGACTAGTGAAGTCAAGACATCTACATCTACTTTATTAAAATTAAAGTGTACTGCTGTTACCTATAGCAAATGGGATAGTTTTTTTAAAATACGAGATTTATACGAAAGTTATGTAAGCCCAAAAAGCTTGACTCCTTATTTATACAAAAGAGACATTTACGAAGGTGGATATGAAAAATTTATGCAATATAAATTCAAGCATAAAACCAAAACTGTAGAAAGTATCAAACGTAAAAAAAGAAGAGATGGAACAACTTGGGAAGAGAAAAAAAAGTTGACAATTGGGTCTTCAACTAAAGACATAGTAACTACCATTTATACCATTAGAAACCTCGACATTTATAAAGCTAGTCTGGGAGACAGTCAAGTGTTCAAAATTATTTTTGACAATGAAGAGTATTTAATTAATATCAAATATCTTAACAAAGAAACCATAAACACTAATATCGGAAAAAAAGAATGTTACAAATTGGCCATTTCAATTAACAACAGTACTGTTCTTAAAGGTAGTAATGACAACCTTCTATGGTTAACTGCAGATGCTAACAAAATTCCAGTTTATGCAAAATTTAAAATTCCAGTTGGTAATGGTGAACTTAAAATTAAATCAGCAACTGGATTAAAAAATTAAATAATTATGAAAAAATTAGTTATTGTATTAGGGTTTATTTCTGCTATTCTAGCTGTTATTTTAGCCGTTACACCTTTATCAAAAATTGCATACATACCTGGAGTTATGGCTTTAATTATTGGGATTTTAGCAATGTACCTTACTAAGGAAAAACAAAATTCAAAAAAATCAATTCAACTCATTTTTTTACTAACCATCATTGCGTTAACTCTCACAACATACAAAACTATTTTTAACACTGTTGAAGTTGGTGATACTGAAGAATTACAAGAAAAGGAAAATGAATCTCAAGAAGAGGCTATAGAAGAACTTGAAGGACTTGAAATTGACGAGGCTGACTTTGAATGATTTTATTTTAAAAGTATTCAAGTTCAAAACTTCTATATTATCTTTTTTTTCATTTTATTTGATTGGAAAATAGAGTAATACATTTACACTCTGTTTTATATTAATTGAAATTCATTACATGAAAGCCCTCATAGTTGCATCTGCATTAACCCTCGTTGGGTCTTGTGCTACATTAAGTCATACCGAAAAGCTCCAGAACATAAAAGACAGTATCGTTTTCACTGATGCGAATATCATTAACGACTATGCTAATACAATTACAACAGAAGAGCTAAGTACTCATGTATACAAATTTTCTTCTGATGAGTTTGAAGGTCGAAGAGCTGGTGAACCTGGACATTATAAAGCTGCAAACTATTTAAAAGAGTATTATATAAAAGAAGGCATTGCCTCACCTCTAGGAATTGGTAATTACTATCAAAATGTTCCTGAATCTTTTTCTCCAGATGGAATAAAAAGTTCTCCAAATATAATTGCTTACATTAAAGGTTCAGAATATCCTGATGAAATTTTAATCATTTCTGGACATTCAGATCATGAAGGTTTTACTGAGGATGCTATATACAATGGCGCTGACGATAATGGCTCTGGCACAGCAGCTATGCTCGAAATGGCACAAGCATTTAAAATAGCTGCAAATGAAGGCTTCCCACCCAAACGTACGATTGTATTTTTACATCTAACAGGAGAAGAAATTGGATTAATCGGTTCTAAATATTACACAAAACACCCTGTATTCCCATTAAAAAATACCATTGCGAACCTCAACATTGATATGATTGGTCGCGTTGATGATTCCCATGAAACCAATCCAAATTATATTTATTTAATTGGATCAGACCGATTGAGTACAGAGTTGCATTATATTTCTGAATCTGCAAATGAAAACTTTACCAAACTTGAATTAGATTATCGTCTAAATAGTAATAGTGACCCAAACCAATACTACTCAAGATCTGACCATTACAACTTTGCTCAAAACGGAATACCTGTAATTTTCTATTTTAATGGTACACATGACGATTATCACGAACCTACAGATACTGCCGAAAAAATAAACTATCCTTTACTTCAAAAACGTACCAAACTTATATTTACTACAGCTTGGTACCTTGCAAACAATCTAAAACGTATTGAAGTAGATTTAGATTCTTAGACGCTTGTTAAAATTTGTTAAAGATAGAACTGTTTGAAAATCTAGCAAGTTAGATTTTCGTATTATAGTAAAATAAACCCTAAAACAACTATGAAAAAGAATTTACTCCTAGGCGCTCTAGGCCTTTTCGTTTTGACTTGCGCAAAAAAACCTGCTGATCCAACAGTTTATGGTAACTCTATTACTTCAAATGATCTCAAAGAATTACTTTACACGTTCGCTTCAGATGAATTTGAAGGTCGAGAAACAGGTGAACCAGGTCATGATATGGCTATTAATTTTCTAAAAGAAAAATATATAAGTTTAGACGTTCCTTCTGCTTACGGAAGCGATAACTATTTTCAAGAAGTACCTCTAGAACGTCAAAAATTACCAGAAGTAAACATGACAGTAAATGGTAAGAAAGCAACTATTTATGATGACTTTATTCCTCCTAAAAATGTAAATATTTCTTCATTAAGCGTAAATCAAATTGTATATGCTGGTTATGGAATTGATGCTGAAAACTATTCAGATTATAAAAATATAGATGTTAAGGGCAAAATTGTAATTATTAAATCTGGAGAACCTATAAACGCTGATAGTACTTATGTCACAACTGGTACAAAGGAAAAATCGCAATGGACATCTGGTAGGAGAGCAAGAAACTTAAAAATTGAGTCTGCAAGAAATCGTGGTGCTAGAGCTATATTTGTAATGGATATTTCCACGCATCGTTACTTCTCTAAAATTTATACAAAAATGGTTGAATCAGAATATGAAGGTTCAATTAAATCAGTTGGTAGTGATGATGACATGTTCGACTTCATTATTAGTCAATCATTTGCTAAACAACTAGTAAGTGATATAGAAACAAATGACACTCCTAGAATTGTTGACACAAAAATTGAGCTATCTATAAAAAAGAATTTTGAAACGTTCAAGTCTCATAACGTAGTAGCATTTATAAAAGGTGAAGAAAAACCTGATGAAATTATCGTGATTTCGGCTCATATTGATCATTTAGGAATTAACGATGATGGAGAAGTTAGTAATGGAGCTGACGATGATGGTTCAGGAACTGTTGCAATGTTAGAAATAGCTCAAGCATTTAAAGCTGCCATCAAAGATGGATACAAACCAAAACGATCTATTTTATTCCTACATTTTACAGCTGAAGAAAAAGGACTTCAAGGTTCTAAATATTATACAGATGTCAACCCAATTTTCCCATTAGAAAACACAGTTGCTAATCTAAATATCGATATGATTGGTCGTGTTGATAAATTACATGAAGACGACAAAAATTATGTTTATGTCATAGGTGCAGATATGTTAAGTACTGAACTTAATGAAATTAGTGAAACAGCAAACAACAAGTACACTAACATTAATTTAGATTACAGATATAATAATGAAACAAATCCTAATCGTTATTACTATAGATCTGATCATTATAATTTTGCAAAATACAATATCCCTGTTGCTTTTTACTTTAATGGAACTCACGATGATTACCATAGAACAACAGACACACCTGACAAAATTGAATACGATTTGCTAGAAACAAGAACGCGTCTTGTTTTTTACACTGCTTGGGATTTAGTCAATAGAGAAAATAGAATTAGTGTAGATAAAGTAAAATAAACACATATAATTAATCACTTGCAACAAAACGCTACTTACTTAAGTAGCGTTTTTTATATCAAAATATAGTACAAAAAAAGCTTCTCATTTCTGAGAAGCTTTGTAATTCTGGGTGGAAGACCGGGTTCGAACCGGCGACTTTCGGTACCACAAACCGACGCTCTAACCAGCTGAGCTACAACCACCATATTAATTTTATTTAAACTCCAAAAAGTTTTCCAAAAGGAATGCTCAAATCAGCTGAAATAGAGCCACCATTTAAATTGGACTGCAAATGTAAATTATTTCGCAGTTACAACAAAGAGTTTTTTTTAAAAATATTACTTCAAATCAAACAAACTGTCAACTGCAACGTAACGTTCTACAGTATAGCCTTCAGCATACTCAACTCCAACCAAGCGTCCTAAGTCTTTTGCTCTGTATTTTATACTATCTGTAAAATTTTTACTCGAGATTGGTGTTTGAGGGGCTTTACTATTAGGATCATAAAACTGAGTCTTATAAGCTAAGACAGATGCCATTTTGGTGTCTATAAAACCTGTTACATCAACAACCAATTCTGGTTCTATATGTTTCCATTGTATATAATGATATACTTGTTTTGGTCGCCATTGCTTTTGCGGCACTTCTTCCAACTTCGTTTCTATTTTTAATAACCCACTTAAAAAACATGCATCACTAACTAGTTTACTGCCTTTTCCATGGTCTATATGCCTATCATCAATAGCATTACACAATACAATATCTGGTTGATATTTACGAATCATTTTTATAATTTCTAATTGATGACTCTTATCATTAATAAAAAAACCATCTGCAAAAGCTAAGTTTTCTCTTACAGCAACTCCTAAAATTACAGCAGCATTACTTGCTTCTTGATCTCTTGTTTCAGCAGTACCACGAGTGCCTAGTTCACCACGAGTTAAATCTACTATACCTATTTTTTTACCGTTGGCAACTTCTTTAGCAATTGTTCCTCCACAACCTAATTCTACATCATCTGGATGAGCTCCAAAAGCTAATATATCTAATTTCATCTTCAAAATATTTAATAACTATAACTCTTGTTAGACGTTTTTTTTAAACAAAGCCAAAAAATAACATCAATCATAAATTATAGATAAATCAAAATTAACTAAAAAAACAAAGCTACTATTTATAACTCAATACTTCTCACTCGTTTTCGTAAATATTTTATGCAATAATTTTAAAGAAAACCAATCAATATCACAAAAACACTGAGCTAGCAATTGCATGATATATGTCATATTTATTAGATTTTAATACCTATAACTTTATACTTTAAAATTAAGAAAACACCTTTATGAATCTCATGCTTATCATATTAATTGTAACTATCATACTTTTTGTTTGGGGCAAATTTACACCAGACATAGTAGCCTTACTATCTATGATCAGTTTATTCCTTTTTGGAATATTAGACCTAAATGAAACGCTGAGTGGTTTTAGTAATCCTACTGTAATTATGATTGCTTCATTGTTTATTATTGGTGAAGGACTCTCTCAAACAGGTTGGACAGCTATTGCAGGTGAAAAATTCATAAAACTCGCAGGTAAAAGTACAACACGCTTACTATTAATTACAACACTTGGTTCTGGGCTATTATCTGGTGTTGTAAGTAATACTGGTACAGTAGCTACAATGATGCCAGTAACTATTGCTTCTGCATGGAGTATTGGCACTATGCCATCTAAATTATTAATGCCAGTTGCTTTTGGCTCAAACACAGGTGGACTGCTAACTTTAACCGGAACTCCTCCAAATATTATTGTAAATAATACAATGATAGAAAGCGGATTAGAGGGATTTTCATTTTTTGAATTTGCTCTTATTGGTTTACCTCTATTACTAATAACTCTACTCTATTTTAAATTTATTGGATACAAACTTTTACCAGATAACAAAACGAATAACAAACCTGTTGACATAAGTACTACACTTCACAAGTGGATTGAAGCCTATAAAGTTCACGACGATTATTATCGCCTTAGAGTAAGATCTGTATCTCCTTTGTTAAACACTAAATTGGGCGATTGGAATTTTGAAACTGAACATCATGTATCTATAATACGAATTAAGAGAAGGCATCCTAATTTACTCAAAGGAAATACACCATTTATTGAATTCCCAAACAATAACACAGAATTCATGTATCATGATATTATCACTGTAAAAGGTAATACTGAAGCTATTAATGCATTAATGATTAAGTTTAGATTAGGCTTATTGCCATTAGAGCCTATTGCAAATGAATTACGAAACAACCTTATTAATCAAGAAGTTGGCATGTCTGAAGTCATTGTAACACCAAAATCTATTTTAGTAGGAAGAAAAATACGTTTAGGGAATTTCTTTAAACGATTTGGAGTTCAATTAATGGCTGCTTCACGTAATAACAAGCCTTTTACTGAACGTGAAATAACCGTAAAAGCTGGTGATGCATTTCTAATTAGAGGTATCTGGAGTGATATTGAACAACTTAAAGAGCATCATGAAAATTTAGTTATTATTGGTAGTCCTGAAGGTATCGCCAAAACAGTAACCAATATTACATTTAAATCATATGTAGCACTATTTGCTTTAATATTAATGATTGTCTTACTAGTTTTCAAGCTAGTTCCAGGAGCAATTGCGGCACTCATATCTGCTGGTATTGTTCTTCTCTTTGGCTGCGTACCTATTTCTAAAGCATATAAAGGAATAAGTTGGATTAGTGTGGTAATGATTGCTGCAATGATTCCTATGGGATTAGCCTTACAAAAAACTGGTACTGCAGAATTAATCGCTAATGGCCTAGTTAATTCTTTAGGCTCTTTACATCCTATCGTATTATTAGGAGGCATTTTTCTTCTAACAACAGCTTTTAGTCAGGTCATCAATAATTCTGCTACTGCAGTACTCATGGCTCCAATAGTTATAATTTCAGCGAGTACACTCAATATGTCTGCTGCACCTTTTATGATAGCTGTTGCCATAAGCGCTTCAACAGCTTTTTTAACGCCTGTTGGAACAACAACAAATGCAATGGTAATGACTGCTGGAGGTTATAAATTTTCAGATTATTTCAAAGTTGGATTTCCTTTATTATTACTCTTTCTAATAACAACATTATTACTTGTACCATTAATTTGGCCATTTTAAAATTTAAATTTTTTATCATATAAAACACTATTAAAACTATCAATTATGAAAACAAGAGACCTTACTAAATATGGATTAAAAGACACAAATGCACATTGGAATCTTTCACCAGAAGAATTACAACGTATCACTGTTAAAAAAGGCATGGGAAAAGAAACTAAAAATGGAACATTGGCTGTTAATACTGGTAAATTCACAGGACGTTCTCCTCAAGATCGTTTTATAGTGAAAGATAATTACACTGCTGATAAAGTATGGTGGGGAAAAACAAATAAACCGATTTCTGCTGAAAACTTTGATCTTTTACAAACTGAAATCACAAACTATTTAAGCGGGAAAGAGATTTATGTAAGAGATGCTTACGTTTGTGCAGATCCTGAATACAAAACCAATGTTAGAACCGTTACAGAATTACCTTGGTCTAATATGTTTACTTATAATATGTTTTTAAGATCTGAAGAATCTGAACTTGAAAATTTTAAAGAAGAATGGCTAGTACTTTGTGCTCCTGGTTACGAAGCACCAGAGCCTAAAAAATATGGACTTCGTCAAGGCAACTTTTCTGTTTTAAATTTCACAAAAAAAATAGCCTTAATTGGTGGTTCTGCCTATACAGGTGAAATAAAAAAAGGCATCTTTTCTTCATTAAACTTTATATTACCTGTAGAAAAAGAAGTTTTACCAATGCACTGTTCTGCCAATGTAGGAGAAGCTGGTGATACTGCCATTTTCTTCGGATTATCTGGTACAGGTAAAACAACTTTATCTGCAGATCCTAGTCGTAAATTAATAGGTGATGATGAGCATGGTTGGACAGCAAATAACAATATCTTTAATTTTGAAGGTGGTTGCTACGCTAAAGTTATTGACCTATCAGAAGAAAAAGAACCAGATATTTTTAGAGCTATTAAACCTGGAGCGCTCTTAGAAAATGTCGTTTTTAAAGAAAATGGCGAAGTGGATTATATGGACAGTAGTATTACGCAAAATACGCGTGTGAGTTACCCTATTTATCATATTGATAATATTCAAGAGCCTTCATTTGCTGGAAATCCAACAAATATATTTTTCTTAACCTGTGATGCTTTTGGAGTACTACCTCCTGTTTCTAAATTAACTCCTGGACAAGCTGCTTATCACTTTATATCTGGTTATACAGCTAAAGTTGCAGGAACCGAAGCTGGTATTACAGAACCTGTACCTTCATTCTCTGCTTGTTTTGGAGAACCTTTTATGCCATTGCATCCAACGATTTACGCTGAGATGCTAAGTAAAAAAATGCAAGATGCTGGTGTTAATGTTTGGCTAATAAATACTGGTTGGAGCGGAGGACCTTACGGAACTGGTTCACGTATTAAACTTAAATATACAAGAGCAATGATTACTGCTATCTTAAATGGTGAATTAGATAATGTAGAATTTGAACAACATCCTATATTTGGTTTATTTATGCCTAAAGACTGCCCTAATGTACCTAATGAAATTTTAGATCCAATCAATACTTGGACGCAAAAAGGAAGCTATATCAGTAAATCAATTCAATTGGCACATTCATTTCATTTGAATTTTGAAAAATTTGCTAGTGAAGCTTCAGAACAAATCATTGAAGGAGGTCCATTAATTGATGAACACCATCACTTAAACGACCACGTTTAATATTACCATGACTGAAAAGAGCTCAGAAATGGGCTCTTTTTCTTATTAAACTACTATGAAATTTTTCTTACCTACTCTTATCTTACTAAGTATAAGCACACACTTATATGCTCAAAAAAATACTGAAGATTATTTAGGTTCTTGGTATACACTTGGGCTAAATCATAGATTTACAGAACATTTTAGCCTAACGCCTTATGCAGAATTAAGATTCTATGAACCTACTTCAAATTATAATTTAACCTTTTTAAGTCTTAATGGTAATTATCACTTTAAACACAATCAAACAATTACTATTGCTTATGCTTATCTAGATATTGATAGTGTTTTTGATGCTGACAATAAGCCTAACACCATAGAACATAGAATTCTAGAACAGTATGCAAAAAAACATACACTTGGAGTTTTAAACATTCAGCATCGTTTTAGATTAGAGCAACGTTTTTTAGAATTTACAGATAGAAATGAACTCCAAAACCGTTTTCGGTACAGATTGAATTTAAAATACAATGTAAATAAAATGCTGTTTTTAAGCCTTACAGAAGAGCCGTTTGTCAATTTTCAAGATCAAGTTTTTCATGAAAATCGGTTTTATATTGGTATTGGTTTTAACGTATTAAAACAAGCTCAATTACAAATGGGATTTTTAAAACATCACATTAGAAAAAATAATTTTAATAGAATCCAAATAGGGATTAGTATTCAAACAGACTCAAGAAAAACTAAATCACTGTAAGCTAATTTTCATTCAAAAAGTCTTGTCTTTAAGAATTCCAATCCTTTTGTTCTTCTTCTGTTAAAAAAGTCCAAGCGACGACTCTACTTATTTTGTTTCCTAAAGAAATCTGTAGAATTTTAAAGTCCGTTGCTCCTAATTTTTTCAATGACGCTTCCATACTTAAAACATGTTGTGTTTTTGAAACCAAACAGGTAAACCAGAAACAATTTGTTTTTAGAAGCGAACTTTGATACAGGTAGTTATGCACAAATGCCTTTTCTCCTCCAGGATACCACAATTCTTTTGCTGTGCCACTAAAATTACGAACCACTTTATTGGTTTGCTTTCCTAATCCTTTTTGTTTGAGCAATGTATTTTCATTGGCTTCTGCTTCATCTTTATAAAAAGGTGGATTACACATTGTAGCACTCACTTTTTCATTCGGATTTAAAATTCCGGTGAGGATACGCTGTTCATTATCTTGATGGCGTAAGGTTATGAAATCACTTAGTTTGTTTTTGGCTATGATATTTTCAGCAGATGTCATTGCTTGTAAATCAATTTCCGAAGCGATAAAATTCCATTTATACTCTGCTTGTCCTAATAGTGGATAAATACATGTCGCTCCTGTGCCAATATCTAATACTGTAATATCCTCTTTAATTCCTGAGCGTTTCAGTAATGCATGTAATACATGAATATACTCCACACGTCCTGGAATTGGAGGACATAAGTTCTCATCTGGAAATTCCCAATAGTCAATTCCATAATGTTGTTTTAACAATGCTGTATTTAAAGCTTTAACTGCTTCTGGTTTAGCAAAATCAATGGTTACATTTCCATATGTGTTAGTAAATACAAATTCCTTTAATTTTGGAAAACGCTTTACTAAAATATCAAAATCGTAACCTTTAGAATGTTTATTATTTTTATGCAAAAGATGAAGTTTTAGTGGTGTTAATTGCTTGTGCAATATCGTTCTTTAAATCTTTATAGGTTTCAATTCCAACAGAAAATCGTATTAATTGATTACTAATTCCAACAGCATCACGCTCTTCTTGAGTTAAAAGTGCATGAGAGGTTTCAGAAGGGAGCAACATCGTACTTTCAACTCCTGCTAAACTCATAGAAGATTTTATTAATTTAAGTTGATTTTGAAATACCATAGCGTCAATACCTTCGACCAATTCAAAGGATAGCATTGCTCCAAAATCGTGCATTTGTGATTTTGCTAGTTTGTGTTCTGGATGATTTTTCAAACCTGGATAATTCACTTTAGCAACGTCATTATGCTTATCTAAAAACTTTGCTAATTTCCTTGCATTTTTATTCTGAGCCTTTACTCGTAAGGCTAAAGTTTTCATACTGCGTTCTAACATCCAAACTGTAAAATCACTCAAGCTTCCACCCAAATTTTTTCCAATATTCCAAATGCGTTTTATGTGTTCTTCTGAACCTGCAACTGCTCCAGCCAAAATATCGCTATGGCCTCCTAAATATTTAGTAGCAGAATGCATAACGAGATCAATTCCAAAGTCTATTGGGTTTTGATTTATCGGACTTGCAAATGTATTATCAATAGAAGATATGATTCCCTTAGATTTAGCCAGATTTGCAACAGCTTTAATGTCTGTAATCGTTAACAATGGATTAGAAGGCGTTTCAATATGAATCAATTTTGTGTTCGATTGAATAGCTGCTTCAAAATCGGAAACCTGATAACCATTCGTAAATGTAAACTCGATTCCGTATTTAGGAAATTCTTCTCTTATAAAATTACTTGTTCCACCATACAAGGTATTTTGAACTACGAGGTGATCCCCTTTTTGAAGAAACGCTAAAAACATATGACTAATTGCAGCCATTCCACTTCCAAAAATCAGTGCATCTTCAGTGTGTTCTAAAGCTGCAATTTTTTTGACTAAATGTTCTTGGTTAGGTGTATTAAAATATCGTGGATAACGCTTAATATCTACATCATCAAACTCATAAGACGTTGATAAATATATAGGTGAAATGGCGCCTTTAAATTGTTCGTCTTTAATCTCACCAACATGAGTACAAATGGTATTTAGACCTAACTTCTTATTTGACATTTTCTTAAGATTTTAAAGTTTAAAGTTAGTTAAAAAAGTACACTTCGTCGGACTTAAGTGCACCTTATCAATTGTATCCTAAAGGTATTGATTATCAGCACTCTTTTATTTATATTCGTATCATCTAACTAACAAGATTATATGTTTAAAGCTGTATTATTTGATATGGATGGTGTTATCGTTGACACAGAACCACTTCATCATAGTGCCTATCACCAAATGTTTAATGATGTAAATATTGACGTAACTGATGATTTGTATGCATCATTTACAGGACAATCAACCTACGAAATTTGTGAACAACTGATTTCTCATTTTAAGTTACCTGTTTGTCCTCAAACACTTGTAGATATTAAGCGCGACCATTTTAAATATTTATTTGAAAATGATAAAAGTCTTGCTTTAATTGATGGGGTTTTAGATCTTATTAAAGATTATCATTCTAACGGAATGACATTAGTCTTAGCATCTTCTGCATCTATGGATAATATCAATCGTATTTTTAAACGTTTTGATTTAGACCAGTATTTCAAAGCAAAAATTAGTGGTGCCGATTTAGAAGCGTCTAAACCTCATCCAGAAATTTTTATCAAAGCTGCAGAATTATCTGAACACAAATTAGATGACTGTTTTGTAATTGAAGATTCGACTAATGGCATAGCTGCTGCTAAGTCTGCTGAAATTTTCTGTATCGCTTTTAATAGTCCACATTCTGAAGGGCAAGATTATTCTAAAGCAGATGTTATTATAGAAAACTTTAATGAAATAACATACAACAAACTAAGTGATTTACTTAGTGCTGTTTAATACTATGACTTCTTTTTAAGTAAGGCATTTTGCTCTTCCATCAACTCAGTAAGATGTGATAATAACTCAATATCTTTAGGTGTTGCCACAACTTTATTTTTAGGGTCTTGAGATTTATCTCTCAGTCTGTTCATTCCTTTTACTACTACAAAAACGGTTAAACCTACAATTAAAAAGTCTAAAAACGTTTCAAATAAAGTTCCATATTCAATAGCCACTTCTTGTACGGATATTTCTCCAGTAGCATTAGTAACAGCTTCTCTAAGAATGTATTTTTTATCCTGATAATTGAATCCATCCGTCATTAATGATAATGGTGGCATAAAGACCTTTTTCACCAATACATCAATCACTTTATTAAAAGACGCGCCTATAATGATACCAATGGCCATATCCATCATGTTTCCTTTAACAGCAAACTCTTTGAACTCTTTTAAAAACTTCATATAATTCTATTTTGAATTAAAAAAATCAAAGGTATTTCAAATGCATTGTATTTACAATGCATTTGAAATAATTCGTTAAAAAGAAGGATTTATTTATTTCTTATAGAATTTGACATACTTTCGATATGCGAAAAAACCTAAAAGCGCTACAGCAATTAAGGTTCCTGCAATATACTGGTAACTTAAAATTTGCTGTCCAGATTGATATGAATGTAATCCTGAAAGGTAAAAGTTAACTCCAAAATACGTAAAGATAATAAAGGCTATTCCTATAATGGATGCAAAATTAAACCCGAAACGACCTCTTAAACCAGGAATCAATCGCATGTGAATAATAAATGCATAAGCCATGATACTAATTAATGCCCAAGTTTCTTTAGGATCCCAACCCCAATATCTTCCCCAACTTTCATTTGCCCACATACCACCTAGGAAGTTTCCTATAGTTAACATTACAAGACCAACAGTTAATGCCATTTCATTAATAATGGTTAACTCTTGAATGTTAAGCAACATTTTTTGTTTGTTATTTTCAGTAGTAAAAATCATCAATAACATAACAGTCACTCCTAAAATCATACCCAAAGTGAATGGCCCATAACTTGCTACAATAACTGCAACATGAATCATTAACCAATAGCTATCTAAAACAGGTTGGAGATTTGATATCGCAGGATCCATCCAACTCAAATGAGCGACCATTAATAACATTGACGTTACAAAAGCAGTAGCAGCTACAGTTATATCAGACGATCTTTTCAAGAATAAACCATAAAATGGAATGGCTAAGGCTGTTATTTTAGAACCTACACTTTTTCCTTCTGTTGTATCTTTTTGTCTATGTGCTAACATTAATCCGAATAGCATCGTAGCCCAAGCTACATAAATCATAGATTCATAAGCATCACTCCAAGGTGCATGACCTGAAATATACCATCTTACAATTAAGCCTAAAGTATGGAGGAAAAACAAGCAAACAACAACGCCAACTAAAATTTTAACACCAAGATTTAATAGTTTACTATAGGATTTAAAAATTTGAATAATAATTAAAACAAACAACAACACGCCAGCATACATGTACCAACTAAAGAGTTTTTTAAAAACATCATATTTGTTATAAAGAATTTCAGTTTTGATTCTATCATCTGAAATCATTACTTCGCTTCCTAATTTCTGTTGATTCTTTTTAAAACCATCTAAAAGTTTATCTGCAGTTGTATAATCACCTGTTTGCTTGGCTTTATACAATTCTGAAAGGTAATAACCGAAGCTATTTTCAATGAATTTTCCATAGATGGAATCATTTACTTGTTCTTCAAACTGTTCTCTGTATTCTATTGGTGAAATCCAAGTATTTTTTTCATCGTCAGGTATAGGAAAAATCTTTAACGAACGACCTTCAATAGTATTAAACAATAAACTAATACGTTGGTCTGTTTCTTTAAATTCTTTCTGAAACCCATTTGGAACTTGGCTTTTGTATACATCTTCCAAATAAGGTGCTAATTTGTAGCTTCCATCTTCTTCTAAAAAATCGGTAAGTGCTACGTACTTTTCACTTTCATCAACACCTATTATATGCCTGATAGAATCGCCTTTACGCTTTGCTAAATATAACATAGGAACGTTATACCAAAACAATGGGCTTTCCTGCATAGACAACATCACCTGGTTAGGATCAAATTCTTCGTAGTGGTCTTTTTTACTCACTTTTCGTAAGACTTCTGAACCAAAGGTGTTCATTGGCATCATTCGTCCACTATAATCCTGAATCACCAATTCTCCAAACACATCAGAATGAGATTTAGGAGTAATATTAGCTCTAATTACAGAATCAATTTGAGCTTTTGTAGGTTTTACAACTTTAACTTCACTACCATGATCGTGACCATCGTTTGCTGAATGCTCTTGTGAAAAACCAGCAAGTCCGAAGCATAAAAACAAAACAGTAATTAGCTTCGATTTTTTAGTTTTTACTTTATCTAACATACGTTTCAAATCAGCGAATCGTGTGCCTTTATCAAAAAGAATAGCCATCATTCCGAAATAGAGCAACATATATCCTAAATAAGTAATCCAAGTTCCCCATTGATCATGGTTTACAGAAAGCTTTGTTCCTTTCAAATCTTGGTCAAAACTGGCTTGAAAAAACCGATAGCCTTTATGGTCTAAGACATGATTCATATAAATATGATAATCGAAATCCCCTTGTTCTTCATCAACAACAGTTACTAGGCTTTCAAAAGCAGAGAAGCTATCTTCGGTTCCTGGAAATACGTCTGCATTAAAATCGTTAAGCTTGATACTAAAAGGTAATTCTTTTACCATAGCTCCATATTTAACTGCGATATCTAAACCTCCTACGTTTACTTGTTCAAATTCTCCGCTAATATACTGTCCACCAAGAAGATTAACGGTTTTAGTTTCCCCATTTACTGTCACAGACATGACCACACCATCTTCACTTCCTCTTAACATTTGTGATCGCTTAGTGACTTCAAATTTCCCTTCAATTACAGGCTTTGGGAACACCATTGACAAATTAGCTATTTGATATCTTGATCGTAAGATTAGTGGTTGAAGCGAGTCTTTAACTAATTTACCAGTCGCTCTGGTTGCCATTGTCATATAATCACCTTCAAATGGTGAATCAATAAAAATCCCATTATCACTATCTGTAGTAATATTGACAGCCCCTTTTTTAGGACTGTTAAGTGTAAAAACTAAATTGTGGATGAGTTGATCTTCACCATCTTTCAAGAAATGGTTGTGTGGTTCACCTCCAGAAGATTCAACTATTTTCAAATAAGATTCTCCACTATCACTTGGTACGACATCTATTTCAGCTCCTTTTATAAACTTTTCAACAGCTAATGTTACTGGTGTTCCATTATATTCTGTAGTAATTTCAAAATCATTACTTAATCGTTCTGAAAAATCAACACGTTCATTAACAACCTTACGTTGTGCTTTTCCATCAATCACATAATCACCATCAATGTAAGCTGTAACAAAAATATCTCTTGTTAGAAAGTTGTTTGTAGTTTCACCTTCTCGTATTGGCATCCAACCTTCATATCCAATATAGCGTGTAATTCCTGCTCCTATAAAAATAAAAATGAATGCTAAATGCAAGGTTAATGTTGCCCATTTTTTCTTTTTATAAAGCCTGTACCTAAATATATTACCAATAAAATTAATGGTAAATAATACCATGATAAGCTCAAACCACCACGTGTTATAAATCCAATATCTAGTGTAAGGAGTTGGAGATGTTTCTTGACTAGCATCTAGAAAAGTACCAGTAATCATTGCTGCTGCAAAAACAATAAATAAAATACCTGTTAGACGTGTTGAAAAAAGGATATTAGTAATTTTCTTTAGCATAGCTTTCGTATGAATTATTTGGTAACTTTTTTAGCTGTGCAAAGGTAACTATTTTAGTTTATTTACCTCTAAAGAAATAGGTTCAAAAATGTGTTAAAAAAGTTGATGTTGAATTATTTCTGTCGTGCTTCAAAAATCTTCAAATACATAAAAGTTCCCATTTTTCTAGCTCTGCGTTTAGCATTTTCTACAACCTCTCCTTCATATAATTCGTCTAAGTTTTGAAACCAGAGATTTAGCCAAATACCAAAATGAAGTTCTGTAATTGAATGATTTAGATTTTCATCAACCTTAACATGTGCTTCAAGCGGATTTCCATGATATTTATGCTCGAGCTTTTTTGTCATAAACAAACTCGTTTCCCAAAACGTTGTAAGGTGTTGTAAATGTGCATCCCAATCTTTTATAGCTTCATTAAAAATAGGTCCTAGAATGTCTTCTTCTCTAACTTTTTTATAAAATTCTGAAACCAATAAGGCTACATCTTCTCTATTTTGAATATCTTGTTTCATGACTTGTAAAGTTAATTCTTTAAAACTAAATAGAAATCAAAACAACATAATTTATATGTCGTAATTCTATTGTATTTTAGCAGTATGATTTCAGTAGTATTATTAGGAGCAGGCAATGTTGCCACTCATTTATATAAAGCCTTTCAAGCATCAAAAGATGTTACTGTAAAGCAATGGTTTAACAGAAGTTTAAAATCAATTGAAACTTATAAAAATGAAGTTGAAATCACAAACGATTTATCTAAATTAACAGAAGCTGATATTTATATTTTAGCGGTTAATGATGACGCAATTTCAGAATTATCCATTCAATTGCCTTTTGAAAATCGATTTGTTGTACATACTTCAGGAAGTGTAAGTCCTTACGATATTGATAAAAAAAACAGACGTGGTGTTTTTTATCCGTTACAGACGTTTTCAAAATCTGCATCTATAGATTTCACTGAAGTACCTCTTTGTTTAGAAACATTAGTCAGGACAGATTATAAACTATTAAAAAAACTTGGTGTTAGTATTTCTAATCATGTAAAACGTGTTAATAGCGATCAACGTGCTTCGCTACATTTAGCTGCTGTTTTTGTAAATAATTTTACAAATCAAATCTATCGCGTTGCTCATGAGATTACAGAATCACAAGGTGCAGAATTTGATATGCTTAAACCTTTAATTCTAGAAACTGCTAAAAAAGTAGAACAGATGTCGCCTTACAAAGCGCAAACTGGACCAGCGAAACGCAATGACAAGAAAACGATAAAAAAACACTTGAAAGCATTAGATAATGAGCATCACAAAGCCATTTATAAACTGTTAACTGAATCAATTAAAAAAACTCATGGAAGATAAAAGCTACAAAGAATACCTACATAATATTGACACCTTCATTTTTGATGTCGATGGTGTACTTACCGATGGAACAGTAACCATTATGACAAATGGTGACATGCTTAGACGTATGAATATTAAAGATGGTTATGCACTAAAAACTGCTATTGATGCTGGATTTAATATTTGTATTATTTCTGGAGGAAGCAATCTTGGTGTGCAAAAACGTTTAGAACGTCTAGGCATTAAAGACATTTATCTTGGTGCACACAATAAAATAGATCAACTCAACGAATACATAGAAAACAAAAACTTGAAGTTAGCTAATGTTTTGTATATGGGAGATGATATTCCTGATGCACCTGTTATGAAACTCGTTGGCTTACCTACTTGTCCGCAAGATGCTGTTTACGAAATTAAAGCTATTAGTAAATATATTTCTCATAAAGATGGTGGCAAAGGTGCTGTTAGAGATGTGATTGAACAAGTGATGAAAGTTCACGACAAATGGGATGGTAATTTTGACGCTAAATACGATTAATTTTCAAAGTTAGGAACTCTTTAAAACCTCAACCCTTGCATATTTTAAACCTTATACGCTACAAAAATTTATTACTAATTATATTGGTGCAACTCTTAATACGATTTGCTTTATTTGAACCTTTTCAAATTGATGTCAAGTTAAATCTGCTTGGCTATTTACTTTTAATGTTAGCAACCATTTGTATTGCTGCAGCTGGAAATATCATCAATGATATTTACGATATAGAAACCGATACAATAAACAAACCTGACAAAATAATTGTTGGCAAATCCATTTCAGAGAAAACAGCATTTAATCTTTTTATCGTTTTAAATATAATAGGTGTTGTACTTGGATTTTATTTATCACATAGTGTAGGTAAAAGTCCGTTCTTTTCCATATTTGTGATTATTTCTGTGGCTTTATATGTGTATGCGTCCTTTTTGAAACGAACTCCTGTTTTTGGAAATATTCTTATTTCTATATTAGTCGCATTGAGCATTCTTATTGTTGGAATTTTTGATTTATTACCTGCCATTACTGAAGACAATAGATCAACACAAATTACATTTTTTAAAATATTAATCGATTATGCCGTATTTGCGTTTTTAATTAATTTAGTTCGTGAAATGATAAAAGATATTGAAGATATTGATGGTGATTATAATGCGCAAATGAATACGCTTCCTATCGCTATTGGTCGAGAACGAGCAAAATATGTAGCATTAATAACCAGTCTAATTCCAATTGTTGCAGTAGTATACTTTATAGTTACTTACCTGTATAAACAACAAATCGCAATTGGTTTCTTTCTAGTATGTATTCTTGCGCCTTTAATTTATACTTCAATTAAAATTTATAGCGCAACTTCAAAAAGACAGTATCATCATATTAGCACGATTTACAAAATTGTTATGCTATTAGGAATGCTATCTTTGTTACTATATCCTTTTATTCTGAAATAGTACAATTCATGTTAAGCGACAAACTCAAAAACTACACTCTTATTTTAGCTTCAGGTTCTCCAAGAAGACAACAGTTTTTTAAAGATTTAGGTCTTAACTTTGAAGTACGTTTAAAACCGATTAACGAAGAGTATCCAAATCGGTTAACACATTTTGAGATTAGCGATTATTTGGCGCAATTGAAATCGCTTCCGTTTAAAGAAGAATTACAACCAAATGATATTCTAATAACAAGTGATACCATTGTTTGGAATGACAACAAAGCCCTCGGAAAGCCTTCAGATAAAGAAAATGCTTTTAACATGTTACAATCTATGAGTAACAAAACACATGAAGTCATTACTTCTGTTTGTTTTGCAACGACTACATCTCAAAAAACAGTAAATGCCGTCACCAAAGTCACCTTTAAAGCACTCTCTGACAACGAAATAAACTACTATTTAGACAACTATAAACCTTACGATAAAGCTGGTGCTTATGGTATTCAAGAATGGATTGGTCATATTGGAATTACAAGCATTGAAGGCTCGTATTTTAATGTAGTTGGTTTACCAACACATTTAGTTTATAAAACGTTAAACAGCATGGTTTAGTTAGTATTCCTTTGTATTTTTAATGAAGATTAACATGTAACTTCAGATACAAAATGCACCACTTTAACTACTTCATTTTACTTCTCATTTTTGGCTTTATGACGTCTTGTAAAAACCAAGAACCTCAACAACCAATACTTACTGAAACAGCTTCAATTACTGAAGCATTAACCACCTCAACAAAAGTAGCTTTTACGCCTTCAGAAGCATTTAAATCCTATTGGTACGCTGGAAAAGCTGAAATCACCTCATACAAACTAGAACAAGCGCGTTATGGTGAAATGAGAGATGGTAATGCTGTGTTGGTTTTTGTGACTGAAGATTTTCTTCCTGAAACACAAGTTAAAGCTGATAATTATAACAAGAACAACATTCCTGTCCTAAAATTAAATGCCACTAAAAATTTCAATACTGGAATTTATCCGTATTCCATTATGCAGTCTACATTTTACCCAGTTAAAAATAATGTACACGCCTTGAAAGTTTCCTGTTCTATTCAAGAATGGTGTGGACATGTATACACACAATTAAATAATAGAAGTCAATTTGAAGTTGAATCTCATTCTTATTTTGAAAGTGATGGTGATCAGAATTTTAAACTTGATAAAGTGATTTTAGAAAATGAATTATGGACGCAATTACGTATTGACCCAACATCGCTTCCGACAGGAAACATTGACATAATTCCGTCGTTTGAATTTATCAGATTTAAACACATAGAATTAAAAGCTTACAAAGCAATTGCCGAACTTACTAAAGATTCATATAAAATCACCTATCCAAATTTAAATCGGACACTTTTAATTAATTTTAATTCAAGTTTTCCTTATGATATTTCTGGATGGGAAGAAACTTATAACGATGGTTATGATGCAAATACAAAGACCTTAACAACAAAAGCAACACGGCTTAAAACCATTAATTCTGCCTATTGGTCCAAAAAAAGTAATACTGACGAAGTTTTAAGAAAAACACTTCAATTAGATAAATTCTGATATATCTTTACCAATTAAAAATTCAACAAATCAACTATGTTTTTTATACTTATCATTCTGAATTAATTACTTCTGGAATAGTACTTTTAATCCTACTTCTTGTTAAAATTATTGCTAACACATTGGTTAGAAAAATAGGTCGAAAAAGTAGTATTAATGACGCTCGTATTAAATTAATTTGTCGCTATGTTTCTGTAACGCTTTTCCTTATTGCCTTACTTATTGAAGCCTTTGTTTTTGGTGCTCAATTAAAAGAACTCACTCTATTATTTTCTTCTATATTTGCTGTTATAGGTATTGGTCTTTTTGCAATTTGGTCGATTTTAAGTAATGTCACTTCTGGAATTATTATGTTTTTCAATTTCCCATACAAAGTTGGAGATAAGATTGCCATCCATGATAAAGATTTCCCTATTGAAGCCATTATTGAAGATATAAGGGCATTTCAACTGCATTTAAGACTAGATAATGGTGATTTGGTAACATATCAAATAACTTAATGTTACAAAAGGCTGTGACACTTATTCAAAAAGATGCTATTGATGATTTTCTTGATGATGGAAGTGATTCATTATAATAAAAAAAATCCTTGAAGTTTGATATCTCAAGGATTTTGTATTTAGAACTGTTGTATGTCTTATAAAACTGCTTTAGCCTTTCTATCAGGAATTATTGAAGATGTATCGTATCCAGAAAATTTCTTCATATAATGCTTTACAGTTGAACCATAAGCATCTGAAAAATTCTGACTTCCATAGCTTCTTAAAAACTTTTTTACACTTCCTGGACCTGCTAAATGCGCTGCAGCTAAAATACCAGATTCAGTTACTAGAACTCCACTGATTTTTTTTCCATTAAAGCGTTTGATATCTTTTCTAAGTATCCACTTATTACGTTCTGCATTGGCTAAAAAGGCCTTTTCCTGTAATTCAGGATTGTATAAAAATTGATTTGGGTTGTAAATTCCAATTAACTTTAAAGTTTCAGCACCAAATTGATACTTTCCTAAATACCCTAGAGTGTTCACAGTAAAATAGTTTCCTCTTGATTCTTTAAAAGCTAAAGCCTCTTTAAAACCAGTATATGATTTCCCTATGTAAGGAAAATATGTGTGGTTTTTTAGAAAAGGGTTTGATAAATGTGTCTCTGATGCTTCAGAAATTGAAGCTAAATCATGTTGAACTGTGAAATCCAACTCTAATCCTTCAGTTGAATACATAGCCACATCTAAAGATGGGCTAGGTTTCAGTGCCATAAACATAACACTACAAATAGCTAGAGGGATAGCAAAATAATTACTTACTTTTTTAATCATAATAGCTAACTTTATGTAAGGCAAAATTTGTCCCTTTTATTACCTTACAATTTCAGCATGCAAATATACGCCATTTTTTAAATTACTGAAAATTAGCTGTTAAAGTGTTGTTAAAAGTAGATATAATGGAACTTAAACCCATTTTTATCGTTGAACTCCAAGGTTGGAAAAGGTACTTTAATCGTGTTAAAAACGTCAAACAACGATTGCAAAAGCCTAGATTTTGTCTTGATTTTTGATAAATTCACATCTAAACTTAGGTAATATTGACGCTGTCTTTTCTGACATATTAATAAGTTATCAACGATTTCGTTTTTTCCAGTCAACATTCCATCTGCACCATAGCCAAATGCAACGTTTAGCCAATTAGGAAGTTTACTCGATGTCACAAAAGAATTTACGTTTGCGCTTAACCAATACGTCTGACCGTTATAATCTTTAAGCACTTCTTCCATTAAACCATCACCTAATTTATCTGGACGTTGCGAAGCGTATTTAGTTTGATGAAATGAATATTTTAATAAGATACGTTGTTCTTCCCAAAGCAATTCTTGTCCTACATACAAACCTGTTCCAACAGCATTTGCTGCCATATCAGACCATGAAAATCCCCATTCTGCACTATAACCATCTAAAACTTCTACAGCTGTGAGAAAGGTAAAACCTAATGTTGCTCCATAAAGTAATTGGTCTTTTTTGCTTACTCCACTCCATTTCATAACATCTGAACCTACCTTTCCTAATTGATAGGCTGAAAAGGCATGACCTAATTTATCCATTTGAAGCCATTCATCAGAATCATTAATTGTATGAAAATTAGAACGTGGAAAATCAGCATACCACAATTGATCTAAACCAGCTAATGTTAAAGCTCCTAAAGATATTTCAGTAATGATAACTGCATTTCTACGTGATGTATTTAACGTATCACTAGGCTTTAAAAATGTATCAAGTTTAGACTGAGAAAATGCAGGCATTGACACTAATAAAAGAAAACAAATATGTGTCAAATAATACTTCACTCCTATCTATTAATGCCTTGAGATGATAAATACCTCTGATATTCTCTAGCGTTTACATTGTGCTGAGCAAGTGTTTTAGCAAACTTATGAAAACCAGGTTTTTTGGCATTGGCAGCAAAATACAAATAGCTATGTTTTTCAGAATTTAGTACTGCATCTACAGCTGAAATATCTGGCATAGCAATTAATCCTGGAGGCAATCCAGCATACTTATACGTATTATATGGCGATTCTATCTCTTTATGCACATTAAGTACTCTTTTAATAACTGTGTTCTTGTATTTAGGCAATTTATAAGCTGCAAATTTTAATGTTGGATCAGCTTGCAAAGGCATCCCTATTCTAATTCTATTTAAATACACACCAGCAATTCTAGGTTGTTCGCTAGGCTGTTTTGATTCTTCATAAACAATTGAAGCTAAAGCCATCACTTCATCTCTTGTTAATCCGATTGCTTTGGCTTTCGCATTTCTGTCTGCATTCCAAAAGCGATTGTATTCTTTAAGCATTCGGTCTCTAAATGCTTCACCAGAAGTGTTCCAAAATACTTCATAACTATTTGGGATATACATTCCTAAAGCTGTTTTATCTAAAAATCCACTAGACTTTAAAAATGTGGAATCAGTCATTGCTTTTAATAATGATAAGCTATCTGCTTCTATTTGCTGACTAATACGTCCTGCTAATTTTTCAAGAGATTCTTGATTATTGAATGATAGTTTAATGGGCTGATTTCCGATTCTAATGGAATTAATAATATCGTTATTATTCATTCCTTTTTTAATCACGTACTTACCAGCTTTTATATTTGTGGTATATTTTTTTTGAGTTGCTAAAGCATCAAAAGCATCAATATCAATTAATAAAGGCTCTAATTGTTCTCTTACATCTTTATAAGAAGCATTGGTTGGCACATAAATATAAGCTTCTTCATTATTAAAAGCTGTATTCGTTTTAAACATGGCTTCATATACAAAATATGCAAAATATGCGGCTACCATTAAGCCTATAAGCGCAATTATCCAAAGTATTTTTTTGATATACATATTATTTTAAAATTCGTTGTAAGAGATATTCATTTTTGAAAGAACCGTTAACCAAATTCCAATCTTTTTTTAAACCTACAATTTCAAAACCATGATTCTTAAATAGTTTCAAACTCTTTGTGTTATCTTCAGAAATATTACAATACAATTGTTGTAAATCTAAATGAACAGCAGCATACTCAATAAGCAACTCTAAAGCTTCTTTACCAAATCCTTTTTGTCTGTTAGCTTCGTCTTTTATTAAGACACCAATTCCTGCACGTTTATTTTTAAAATCAAAATCAAATAAATCTATAAGTCCGATAGCAAGACCTTCAGTATTACAAATCACCAAGCGCAATTGTTTTGCTTCAAAAATATCTTGGTGTGCATTGTCAAGATATTGCATGATTAAAAACCTGGAGTAAGGTGTCATGGTATTACTAATTTCCCAAACCGATTGATCATTTTCAATCTCGTAGATAAAGTCTAAGTCTTCAGGTTCTAAAGCACGTAAATAAATATGTTTCCCTTTGAGATTAATCATTAAATTTCACCTTTAAATACTTGAGTCGCTGGACCAATTAACCAAATATTCTTATAACCTTTATCTTCTTTTTCAAAAGACACGTTTAAAAGTCCGCCTTGCGTTTGTAACGTAATCAAATTCTTTTCAGTTTCTCCAATGTAGTGCATTGCTAAAGCTACAGCTGTCACTCCTGTTCCACAAGACAAGGTTTCATCTTCAACACCACGTTCGTAAGTACGAACTGAAAAATCATCATTAGTATTTTTAAACACAAAATTGACATTACTTCCAGCTTCATTATAAGGCGCTCCATATCTAATTTTGCTTCCTTCAGACTTGATATCTAAGGTTTTTAAATTGGTTTCTATTTGCACATGATGTGGCGAACCTGTATTTAAAAACACATGTGTATTATGATTTTCAACAGTAAACACATCTTGCATTTTCAAACTCACAATAGCGTTTTCTATGGTAGCTTTATGCATGCCATCAATGGCTTCAAAAGTTGCTGAATCTTCAACAATTCCTAAGAATTTTGCAAAAGCAGTAATACAACGTCCTCCATTTCCGCACATCGAACTTTCATTCCCATCTGCATTATAATACACCATTTTAAAATCTGCTGTATCGTGATTCTCCAAAAGAATCAAACCATCTGCTCCAATACCAAAACGTCTATCACACAAAAATGCAATACGTTTTGTATCGTTTTTATCGAAAATTTGCTGACGATTATCAATCATCACAAAATCATTTCCTGTTCCTTGGTATTTGTAAAAAGTCAATTGCATATTGCTGCAAATATAGGAATAATGACACGATAATTATAGTGTTAAATGAGCGTTAAAAGTGACGTTAAAAATCGTTAAAGTTGAATTGAGAATTCAATAAATAACTAATTTTAATGTTACCTAATTAATAAATAATTTAAAAATGAAAAAAATCTTAACCTTAGTTTTTGTTTCAGTATTAGGTGGAATTATAACATTATCTGCCTACAAACTGTTTTTAGAAAAAGAATCCTCTGTAGCTCTTGAATCTTCAGTAGAACAACCCTTTTTCGTTCCAACAAATTATAAAGCAAGCCATGCCAACTTAGTTGAAGCCGAACATCATAGTTTTGTAAATGCTGCTGAAAAAACAGTTGACGCTGTGGTGCATGTTAAAAATACAGCTTTAGTGTCTGCTCCTATGACCATGCAAGATCTATTCTTCGGAAGGCAACAATCTAAACGTGCTCAAGTTGGTACTGGAAGTGGTGTTATTATATCTCCTGATGGTTACATTATTACTAATAATCATGTAATTGCTGGCTCTGAATCTATATCAATCACTTTAAACGATAATAAAATATATGATGCTGAACTTATTGGAACTGATGAAAAAACAGACATCGCACTTTTAAAAGTCGAACCTGAAAACGAATTGCCTTTTATAACTTTTGGTGATTCTGATGCGGCACATATTGGAGAATGGGTTTTGGCAGTTGGTAATCCGTTTAATTTAACATCAACGGTTACTGCTGGAATTATTAGTGCAAAAGCTCGAGACTTGTCTGGTAGAAATTCACAATCTTTTATTCAAACTGATGCCGCTGTAAATCCAGGTAATTCTGGAGGAGCTCTAGTAAACACCAATGGTGAACTGGTTGGTATTAACACAGCAATTACTTCTCAAACAGGCTCTTATATTGGTTACTCATTTGCTGTACCAAGCAATATTGCTCGAAAAGTTGTTGAAGATATTATTGAATTTGGAAATGTACAAAACGGAATTTTAGGTGTTTCGCTTCTCAATACAAATTCTAAAGAAGCTATTGAAAAAGGTTTAAATGAAATTAATGGTGTGTACGTAGCAGAAGTTACTGAAAAGTCAGGTGCTGAAAAAGCAGGCATCAAATCTGGTGATATTATTAAAAAAGTAGATAATATAGAAATCTCTAAGTTTTCAGATTTAAGTGGTTATTTAAAAACAAAACGTCCTGATGACGTTGTAAATGTTGAAATTATCAGAGATAATGAAATTAAAACGCTTCCTGTAGCGCTTTCAAAAACAGACATTCTTACGGTTGATTTCATGAATATGGAATTGAAAAACCTTTCAGAAGAACGCAAACAAAAAAACGACATTAGCTATGGTGTTGAAGTAGTAAGAAATAATAACGATTGGTTAGCTGAAAATCTTGGAGTGTCTTCAAAATACATTATTACAGACATTAATAATATTAAAATAAAAAGTATTGAAGATATTTCAATGTTAAAACAAAAATATGGTGCAAACCCTGAACAGTATATAAAGAAAATCGGACTTATTAATAAATCAGGAGAACGCGAACAGTTTTTAATTAGGTAAAACTCAAATTTTAGCCACAGAAAACCCATTAAAATTAATTGATTTTAGTGGGTTTTTTATTTTTCAAAAAAACGCTACGAAAACGTTTGAAATATATTATTTTTGCAAACTGAAACAGAGACGTTTTACAGTTTTTAGAGATTAAAACTGAGGCGTTAAAACAAAAAAACAACACACTAAATTTAAAACAATGAGTTTGAACGGAACTTATGAAAACGAATTAGCTTTTCAAGCAGATCGAAGAAGAGCAACAGTAGAGTTTATTAAAATCGTGAGCGACCTTTGGTACGACAAATCTATCGAATTGGTATTATTCAGAAATCAATTAATTGACCGAAACGTTAGCGAAATTTTAAACCTTCACGAGTATGCTGGAGAATTTGTGCAAAAACCAATTTCAATTTTTGATTCAGTTGAAATAGCTCAGGCTATAAAAACTTTAGATCTTCCTCCTGCTAAATTAGACATCGGAAAACTAACTTATGAGTTTCATTTAGAAGACCAAGAGTATAGTAATGCAACTAATTTTGTTGCAGACAAACTAAAAGATGCTAAGAAAAACAATGACATCAAACCAAAAGATGTTGTTTTGTATGGTTTTGGAAGAATTGGTCGTTTAGTTGCCAGAGAGTTAATGACAAAAACTGGTAAAGGTAGTCAGTTACGTTTGAGAGCTATAGTAACACGTGGTAAGATTGATCAAACTGTTTTAGAAAAAAGAGCCTCTTTATTAAGAAATGATTCTGTACATGGTGATTTTTCAGGAACTGTTGTTGCCGATGCAAAAAATAATGCCTTAATTATTAATGGTACAACTGTAAATATCATTTCAGCAAATGCTCCTGAAGATATTGATTATACTAAATACGGAATTAACGATGCTTTAGTCATTGATAATACTGGAGCTTTTAGAGATAAAGAAGCGTTAAGTAGACACTTAAAATCGAAAGGAGTAAATAAAGTATTATTAACAGCTCCTGGAAAAGGAATTCCAAACATTGTACATGGTGTAAATCATTTAGAAAACGATCCTGACAAAATTGATATTTTCTCAGCCGCTTCTTGTACAACCAATGCCATCACTCCTATTTTAAAAGCTGTTGAAGACACTTATGGTGTTGTGGCTGGACACTTAGAAACAATTCATGCCTATACTAATGATCAGAATTTAGTAGATAATTTTCATAGTAAATACAGACGTGGACGTGCAGCTGGATTAAATATGGTAATCACTGAAACTGGAGCTGGAAGCGCTGTATCTAAAGCTTTACCTTCTTTTGAAGGGAAATTAACGTCAAATGCCATCCGTGTTCCTGTGCCAAATGGATCGTTAGCAATTCTAAATTTAGATTTAGAAAAGGAGACCTCTGTAGACGCTATGAATTCTATGATGAAAAAGTACGCCTTAGAAGGTGATTTAGTTGAGCAGATAAAATATGAAATGAGTGATGAATTAGTTTCTAGCGATATCGTTGGAAGCTCTGCACCTTCAATTTATGATAGCAAAGCGACTATTGTTAGACCTGGTGGAAAAAACACCATACTATATATATGGTACGATAATGAGTATGGTTATAGTCATCAAGTAATTAGATTAGCAAAATATATTGCTAAGGTTAGACGTTACACATACTACTAGTAGACAAAACATCTAATATTATTTTTAAATCGTATATACACTAGCCTCACAAATTGTGAGGCTAATTGTTTAATGATTATGAAGTAAATCTTCATAAATTTATTATATTGTTCCCTAATAATCACACTCTTAATTTTACTAACCAAAATGAAATTATTTAAAACGCTATTACTTTCATTATTTGCTGCATCCTTTATAAGCGCAAATGCCCAAAATGCTGATGAATCAGATAAACTATCACTCAACAGTGGTACAATTGACAATCAATTTGAATATGTGATTCGTCGTTCTAACAGTTGGCAAGATTATAAAACAGTAAAGAAAACATGGCTGTATGCTTTAAAAGCGCATACGATAGATTCGTTAAATGCTGTTCATAAAGAACTAAGAGACACACAAGTAGTCGTTACAAATCAAGCTAAAGAAATTGAGGATTTAAAACTAAATCTATCAAATACAGAAACAGAATTAAATAATACAATTGCCGAAAAAGACAGTATAAAACTTTTTGGCATGCCAATGACTAAACCTAACTATAGTTTAGTATTATGGAGTATTGTTGGTGTATTATCGGCTTTATTGTTGTTTTTTATCTATAAATTTAAGAACAGTAATTCAACTACAAAACAAGCTAAGAAAACACTAGAAGAAATTGAAGAAGAATTTGAAGAACATAGACGTAATGCTTTAGAGCGCGAACAAAAAGTTAGACGTCAATTACAAGATATGATTAATGAGCAAAAAAATGCTTAGTATACTATCATAATGAACGTGTTTTAGTATCACACTCAAACTATTTAAAAAATCTGTAATTTCAATTACAGATTTTTTTATGACCATACCTAAAAGCACACCTTAAGAAAATAAAAAATCCGATTAAACTTGAGTATAAATTAAAAATAGTAATAATTTAATAAACTATTATACGATAATGACAATTCAATTATCTTTGCGCTCTACAAACAAAACTCATGCGCATAGACATCATAACCGTTTTACCTGAATTAATTAAAAGTCCGTTTGAAGCCTCTATTTTAAAGCGTGCTATCGAAGCCAATCTGGTAAGTGTGCATTTTCACAACTTACGTGATTTTGCAACAGGTGGCTATAAAGCCATTGACGACACACAATTTGGTGGTGGTGCTGGAATGGTTATGATGATTGAGCCTATTGATAAATGCATTTCAAAATTACAATCTGAAAGAGACTACGACGAAATCATCTATATGACGCCAGATGGAGAACGTTTAAATCAAGGTATTGCCAATCAAGTCTCAATGAAAGAGAATATTATTATTCTTTGCGGACATTATAAGGGTGTTGATCAACGTGTGCGTGATAAGTTTATAACCAAAGAGATTTCAATTGGAGATTATGTCTTGTCTGGAGGCGAATTAGGAGCAGCTGTATTGTGTGATGCTGTTATTCGGTTAATTCCTGGTGTCTTAGGAAATGAAACCTCTGCCCTAACAGATTCGTTTCAAGATGGCTTGTTAGCGCCTCCAATTTTTACTAAGCCTAGAGAGTATGATGGTATGAAAGTACCCGAAGTATTATTTAGTGGTAATTTTCCTGAAATTGAAAAATGGCGAGAAGAGCAAGCTTATTTAAGAACGAAGGAACGACGTCCTGATTTGTTAGATGATGAATAAGGCAAAAGTTATAAGTTAAAAGGCATGAGAAAATAATATTTTAACTAATGCCTAATCCCTTTCAGCTTAAACACTATTGTATCTGTGTTAAGGATTGCAGCATTGTTGAAGCTCCTCTTTGAGAGCGACTGCGGAAAGCCTGACCTTTTGTTGTTCTAATTAAGATAAAAAAACCAGTAAATATGAGCAAAAGGTAACACCAAAATGAAATCAAAAAAACTTTTTACTTTTTACTTATAACTTATAACTTTTTAATTATCTTTGCAGCCACTTTTGGATTAACCTCTGGCGAAAATCGTGAATGTTGGTTTGAAATAATATATAAATAATAAAAGATGAGTTCTTTAGTAAAATTTGTACAAGACGAATTTGTAACAAGAAAAGATTTTCCTGAATTTGGAGCTGGTGATACAATCACAGTTTACTACGAAATTAGAGAAGGAGAAAAAGTACGTACACAGTTTTTTAGAGGTGTAGTATTACAACGTAAAGGTTCTGGAAGTTCAGAAACATTTACCATTAGAAAAATGTCTGGAACTATTGGTGTAGAGCGTATCTTCCCAGTTAACTTACCTGCACTTCAGAAAGTTGAAGTTAACAAAAGAGGTAAAGTTAGAAGAGCAAGAATCTACTACTTTAGAGGCCTTACAGGTAAAAAAGCAAGAATTAAGGAAGTTAGAAGATAATTTCCTAAATAGATACAGTTTTAAAGCCTTGACAATGTCAAGGCTTTTTTGGTTATGAACTTTTGTTAATAACTGTAGTTTATAAAATGTGAATATCTAATCCCTTTAGATATTTGAAATTCTTAAACAAAAACATACTTTAGCTAAACAATTAACAACAAACCTTGTTTGGTTTTAAATTAAAATTTGAATTTATGTTAAATTGTAGTGAAGTAACGTTCTTTAGTATTAATTGATTTTTGAGGTTTTGGAGTTGCAAGTATATGCTTGTATAACAAAAAAACCATGACACTTTGAAAGTTGTTAAATGTTAAGGCAGTTGGCAACACTAAAAGTTGAAAGCTTTGAAAAAGTATCAGGAGTGAAAACAAATGAGAATAGGATGAGCAATGTCTTTAGAACATCTAATAGATGATGAAAAAGAGATCAAGAAAATCAGTTTAAACCGAAGCAAAGTAATAACAAGTCAATACATTTTGAAAGTTATGAAATGTTTCATTGATTTAGTAAAGCTTGAACTGAAAGGAAATGTGGGAATGCAAATTCAGCGATTTCATTGTTAACTGTTATGTTAAATAGGTCATGTACAAAGCTAAATCAAAAAAGCCATGTCAAAGTAGTTTTACTGCAGTGATATGGCTTTTGTTTTTTTATATACTTCCCTTTTGTTACTTTTATCGCTCTAGTTACTCTAAGCATGAATCATTTTATAAGCGACAAAACTCTTACAGGCATTTCATACACTTCTAATCCATTACCAAAAGGAGAGTATGACAATTGTACCTTTGTCAATTGTGATTTTTCAGAATCCTATCTAAGTACAATAAGTTTTTTAGAATGTGAATTTATCGATTGTAACTTAAGCATGGTAAAAACTAAAGGCACAGCTTTAAAAGATGTCGTTTTTAATAATTGTAAACTTGTTGGTTTTCCGTTTCATGATTGTAATCCATTTTTATTCAATGTAGCCTTTAATGATTGTCAACTTAATCTATCTTCTTTTTTTAATATGAAGTTAAAATCAACAGTTTTTAAATCTTGTAAACTTGAACAAACAGATTTTACTAATGCCGATTTGAGTCAATCAAAATTTATAGAATGTAACCTTTACCAAGCTGTTTTTGATAATAGTAATCTTGAAAAAGTAGATTTTTATACCTCTTATAATTTAAATATTAATCCAGAAAATAATCGGATTAAAAACGCCTGTTTTTCTAAAGAAAATGCCTTAGGCCTTTTAAATTCTTATCAAATAAACATAGATTGATTCTATTTCAATTAGAATATTAATTTTCTATGTATGCGTTTTCCTTGTTTTCAATACCAAATTTCACTTTATTAGCTATTAGTTTTTTGTATATTTGCTAGGCTTAAAAATTAAGCATTTCAGATTAAAATAAATTCTAAACTTCTTATGGCAAATACACCTACAATCATCTATACAAAAACTGATGAGGCTCCTGCATTAGCAACGCATTCATTATTACCAATTATAAAATCATTTACATCTTCTTCTGGTATTAATATAGAACTTAAAGATATCTCATTAGCTGCACGGATTTTAGCTACATTTCCTGAATTTCTTACAGAAGACCAACGTGTTCCAAATGCATTAAAAGAATTAGGTGATTTAGTTAAGTTGCCAGAAGCAAACATCATAAAGTTACCTAATATTAGTGCTTCAGTTCCTCAATTAAAATCAGCTATAGAAGAATTACAAGCTAAAGGTTACAAATTACCAAACTTTCCTGATGAACCTGAAACAACAGAAGAAAAGCAAATACGTTTACGTTATGACAAAATTAAAGGTAGTGCAGTAAACCCAGTTCTTCGTGAAGGAAACTCAGATAGACGAGCACCAAAAGCTGTTAAGAATTTTGCGAAAATGAATCCGCATTCTATGGGAGCATGGTCTCCAGATTCTAAAACACATGTAGCGACGATGTCACATGGTGATTTTTGTCATACTGAAAAATCGGTAACTATTGCAAAAGCGACAGATGTAAAAATAGTTCATACAGATACCTCTGGAAATATAACCACATTAAAAGAAAGTACGCCTTTACTTGATGGTGAAATTATCGATGCTTCAATAATGAGTAAAAAAGCATTGTTAGAGTTTCTTAAACAAGAAATAAAAGATGCAAAAGATAAAGGTGTATTGTTTTCATTGCACATGAAAGCAACAATGATGAAAGTTTCAGATCCTATTATATTTGGTCATGCTGTACGTGTTTTCTTTGAAGATGTATTTAATAAACATAATGCCACTTTCGAAGACATTAATGTTGATGTGAATAATGGTTTTGGAAATCTCATCGGAAAATTAAATGAATTACCCGAAGCTAAACGTTTAGCTATTGAAACTGATATCGAAGCTGCTTTTGCCAATGCTCCAGATTTAGCAATGGTAAATAGTGATAAAGGAATCACAAACCTTCACGTTCCAAGTGATGTAATTATTGATGCATCTATGCCAGCAATGATTCGTACCTCAGGACAAATGTGGAATGCTGAAGGTAAGCAACAAGATACTAAAGCAGTAATTCCTGATAGTTGTTATGCAGGAGTATATGCTGTTACTATTGATTTTTGTAAAGAGCATGGAGCTTTTGATCCCACTACAATGGGAACAGTTCCTAATGTTGGATTGATGGCGCAAAAAGCTGAAGAATATGGTTCTCATGATAAAACATTTGAAATCGCTTCTAATGGAACTGTTCAAGTAATTGATGCTTCAGGTAATGCATTAATTTCACATGATGTTGATGCTGGAGATATTTGGAGAATGTGTCAAGCAAAAGATGCACCAATCCAAGACTGGGTAAAATTAGCGGTTACTAGAGCTAGGGTTTCACAAATACCAACTATTTTTTGGTTAGATGAACAAAGAGCTCACGATGCAGAATTAATCAAAAAAGTAAATCAGTATTTACCAAATCATGATACATCTGGTTTAGATATCAGAATTCTTTCACCAGTAGAGGCGACTAAATTCACATTAGCTCGTATTAAAGATGGAAAAGATACTATTTCGGTTACGGGAAATGTATTACGTGATTATTTAACAGATTTGTTTCCAATTTTAGAATTAGGAACGAGTGCAAAAATGTTATCTGTTGTTCCTTTAATGAATGGTGGAGGTTTATTTGAAACTGGCGCTGGTGGTTCTGCTCCGAAACATGTACAACAATTTTTAAAAGAAAATCATTTACGTTGGGATTCTTTAGGTGAATTTTTGGCGCTTGCTGTGTCTTTAGAACATTTTGGAGATGTAAACAATAATACAAAAGCGAAAGTTTTATCTGAAACCTTAGATGATGCTACTGAAAAATTATTAACCAACGGAAAATCCCCTTCAAGAAAAGTAAATGAATTGGATAACAGAGGTAGTCATTTCTATTTAGCCTTATTCTGGTCTGAAGCTTTAGCAAACCAAACTCAAGATTTAGATTTAAAACATGAGTTTGCTCAAATTTTTAAAGACTTACAGGCTCATGAAGCTAAAATAGTGAACGAATTAAATACGGTTCAAGGTAAAGCCGTAGATATTGGAGGTTACTATTTACCAAATGAAGCAGCTACATTTGCTGCCATGAGGCCAAGTGAAACATTCAATAATATTTTGAAATAAAAACTAAAAAAAGAGACCATTTTAAAATGGTCTCTTTTTTTATATAATAGACTCAAGTAAGATGACCAAAGAGGATTTAAATGCTTGTCATAAAAAAATTAGGCCTTATATTCATAATACGCCTATTCTCACATCTTCTCTTATTAATAAACTTATAGGTGCAGAACTCTATTTTAAATGTGAGAATTTTCAAAAAGCTGGAGCGTACAAAATTCGTGGCGCTACAAATGCTATTTTAAAACTTTCAAAAACACAACAACAAAATGGAGTTGTAACACATTCTTCAGGCAATTTTGCTCAAGCCTTATCACTTGCTGCAAAAAACTTAAATATAAAAGCATATATCGTTATGCCTTCTAATTCTCCTCAAGTAAAGAAAAATGCAGTTTTAAAATATGGTGGAGAAGTTATAGAATGTGAACCAACTATAGAAGCTAGACAACATACAGCCAATAAAATATCAAGTACAACTGGAGCAACTTTTATTCATCCATCAAATAATCTAGATGTTATTCTTGGTCAAGGCACAGCTGGATTAGAACTACTTAATGAGCATTTAAATCTTGATTATATTGTCTGTCCTATTGGTGGTGGTGGATTAATTGCTGGAACAGCTTTGGCTGCAACTCATTTTTCTAATCATTGCAATGTTATTGGAGGTGAACCTGAAGAAGCGGATGATGCATATCGTTCAATTATTAGTGGAAAAATTGAAACTAATCTAACTACAAACACTATTGCTGACGGATTAAGAACTCAGTTAGGTTCTCATAATTTTCCTATTATAAAAGAACACGTCAAACAAATTATAAGGGTTTCTGAAGCAGAAATAATTGAAGCTATGCAACTCATTTGGGAACGTATGAAAATTATTATTGAACCTTCAAGTGCAGTAGCTTTTGCTGCTGTTTTAAAAGAAAAAGAAACGTTTAAAAATAAAAAAATTGGTGTTATTATTTCTGGAGGAAATGTAGATGTAAATAATTTACCTTTTTAATGTAACAATAATAAAAGTGATTCGTTTAAACTTAATATATCATCAATCAAAACATATTAATCATTATTTATGAAACTACCTCTTAGAGTAATTCTACTCTTATTTTTATTAAGTCCATTAGGACTTTTAGCTCAAGAAAAATACACACTTAGTGGTGTTATTACAGACATAAGTAGTAACGAAACACTAATTGGTGTTAACATTCTGTTTCCCGAACAACAAACAGGAACCATTACAAATGAATATGGTTTTTATTCCATAACGCTTCCTGAAGGCACTTACAAACTAGTTATTAGTTATCTAGGATTTCAAAATATTGTTGAAACTATAGAACTAAATGCAGACATGACTAAAAATTTTAGTTTAAATGAAGCTACTGAATCGTTAGATGAAGTTGTCATCACTGAAGATATTGAAAAATTAAATATCAGGAAACCTCAAATGAGTGTTAATGCGCTTTCCGCCAGTACAATAAAACAAATTCCTGTTGTACTTGGTGAAGCCGATGTTATCAAAGCCATTACACTTTTACCTGGTGTAACTACCGCTGGCGAAGGTGCTTCTGGATTCAATGTGAGAGGTGGTTCAGCTGATCAAAACTTGATACTTTTAGATGAAGCCACGATATATAACTCGTCACATTTATTCGGTTTCTTTTCAGTCTTCAATCCTGACGCTATCAAAGATCTACGTTTGTACAAAGGTGGAATTCCTGCTCGTTATGGTGGTCGTGTATCTTCTGTTTTAGATATTTATCAAAAAGAAGGCAATAGTAATGAGTTTCATGCTAATGGTGGTATTGGTTTAGTATCTAGTAGATTATTAGTTGAAGGTCCAATTAAAAAACAAAAAGGATCATTTTTATTAGGAGGAAGAGCGTCTTATGCTCATTTATTCTTACCATTATTTGATGTCGATAACATCGCTTATTTTTATGATCTGAACACTAAACTTAGTTACAAACTAAACCAAAATAACAATATTTATTTGTCAGGTTATTTTGGTAGAGATGTATTTAGTCTTAATGATAGCTTCGAAAACACCTATGGAAATACCGTTTTAAATTTTAGATGGAATCATTTATTTTCAGATAAATTATTCTCTAACCTTTCGTTAATTTATTCAGATTATTACTATGGATTAAATCTCGATTTAATTGGATTTGATTGGAATTCTGGCATTAGAAATTTCAATATTAAGTACGATCTCAAACATTACTTAAGTGATAAAGTAAAATTACAATATGGTTTAAACAGTATTTATCATAAATTCAATCCAGGTGAAATTGAACCTTCCAATAGTACATCTGGAATAAATCGTCAAAAACTTATTGACAAATATGCTTTAGAAACCGCTTTATATTTTGATGTAGAACATCAGTTAACTGATAAATTAACAGCCTCTTACGGATTAAGATACAGTAATTTTTTAAGGCTAGGTCAAGATGAGCTCAATGCTTACGAAAATGACCAGGCTGTTACCTTTAATGACGAAATTCAAATTTATGAAAAGGCAGAACCTATTGGCACAGAAGAATATGATCGAAGTGATATTATAGAAACATTCAATAATTTAGAGCCTCGTTTAGCACTTGCATATCAACTAAATGATAAATCTTCTGTAAAAGGAAGTTATAATAGAATGGCGCAGTATTTACACTTATTATCTAATACAAGTTCACCAACTCCTTTAGACGTGTGGACACCAAGTGGTAACTATGCTAAGCCACAAATATTAGATCAATATGCTATTGGCTACTTCAGAAATATTTCAAATAACACCTATTCCCTTGAAGTTGAAACTTTCTATAAAACAGTAAAAAATAGAATCGATTATATCGATGGTGCAGATTTAATTGCTAATGATGCTATTGAGCAAGTTATTCTAAATGGAAAAGCTAGAGCTTACGGCTTAGAAGTGCTTTTAAGAAAAAATGAAGGTCGATTTACTGGTTGGTTAGCCTATACTCTTTCAAAATCTGAGCAACAAACAGAAGGAAGAACACCAAATGAAACTGGCATAAATAATGGAGAATGGTATAATACGCCTTATGATAAAACACACGATATTTCATTTACTGGTAGTTATGAACTCAATAAAAAATGGACCTTTAATGCAAATTTTTTATTACAAACAGGGCAACCAGTAACCTATCCAAATGGTCAATATGAATATAATGGTGTTAGAATTCCGAGTTATACTAACCGAAATGAATTTAGATTACCAACGTATCATCGTTTAGATATTTCAGCTAATTACACTCCAAATACAAATAAAACAAAAGGCTTTAGAGGTCAATGGGTTTTTGGTCTTTATAATATTTATAACAGACGAAATGCAGCTTCAATTAGCTTCAGTCAAAACAGAGACACATCAAGAAATGAAGCCGTAAGGTTAGCTATATTTGGTATAGTTCCATCAGTATCTTATAATTTTAAATTTTAAAAATGAAAAAAATCATATACATAATAATCCTGATCTTTGCATATTCATGTGAAGATGTGATTGACTTAGAATTACCAACTTCAGAACCAAAATTAGTTATAGATGCCTCAATTGATTGGTTTAAAGGAACGCCTGGAAATGAACAAAGTATTAAATTGAGTTTAACTGCTCCTTTCTATGAAATTGATGTACCTCCAGCTAATAATGCTTCAGTCATTATAACAGATAACAACAATAATACATTTGAATTTAATGAAGAAGGTAGCACAGGTACATATACAAATAATACGTTTATACCTGAAATAGAAAGAGAATACAACTTGACAATTGTTTACAATGGGGAAACCTATATCGCTACAGAAACTCTTAAACCCGTTACTGAAATAACTCGTGTAGAACAAAATTTAGACGGAGGCTTTACTGGTGATGAAACTGAAATCAAAGTGTTTTTTAATGATCCTGCAGATCAAGAAAATTATTACTTTTTTGAGTTTACACCAAGCCTACCAGTAACTCCTACTCTAGATACTTTTAAAGATGAATTTGTTAATGGTAATGAAATATTTGGATTATATATTGAAGAAGATTTAGATTCTGGTCAAAGTGTAACTATTAGAAATCATGGTGTATCCGAACGTTTTTATGAATTCATGTTTATATTACTTCAACAATCTGAAAGTGAGGGACCATTCAGCACTCAACCAGCTACAGTTAGAGGTAATTGTATCAATCAAACCAATCCAAATAATTATCCACTTGGCTATTTTAGACTGTCAGAAGTTGAAGAGTTAGTTTATACTGTTGAATAATAATTAAGTAAAAGTTTTTAAATTTATAGTGTTTTGGTCGTTACGCTTTGATAAAACAAATCAAAGCGTCGTGCTATACGCTGTATCTTTTTGATAAAAAACTCAAAAAGGATATCGCTTCTATCACTAACGCAGAAGAAAAATTTAGCTATTTTTACATTATGACATTTATAAAAACAACAGAGCAAGATTCAAATTATAATCATTTAGAAAAAATGACAATAAATGAATTATTGGTCCATATGAACAATGAAGACAAATCCGTTCCTCTAGCTGTAGAAAAAGCTATTCCTCAAATCGAGCAATTAATTCAACAAATAGTCAACAAATTAAAAATTGGCGGACGCTTATTCTATATTGGAGCAGGCACAAGCGGACGACTGGGTATTTTAGATGCTTCTGAATGTCCTCCTACTTTTGGAGTATCTCACGATTTAGTTTTAGGTCTTATAGCTGGAGGAGATTCAGCAATAAGAAAAGCTGTCGAATTTGCTGAAGATTCTACAAATCAGGGTTGGAAAGACTTAGAAAATTACAATATAAATTCAAAAGATGTTGTTATTGGTATTGCTGCTTCTGGTACAACTCCTTATGTTATTTCTGCTTTACAAAAATGCAACAAAGAAAATATTATTACAGGCTGTATCACTTGTAACAAGAATAGTCCACTGTCTTATGTTTCACAATATCCAATAGAAGTAATTGTAGGTCCAGAATTTGTTACTGGTAGTTCTCGTATGAAAGCTGGTACTGCTCAAAAATTGGTCTTAAATATGATTTCTACATCAACTATGATTAAGCTTGATAAAGTTAAAGGCAACAAGATGGTAGACATGCAATTAAGTAATAATAAACTAGTGGATCGAGGCGTAAAAATACTTGTTAAAGAATTAAATATAAGTTACGAAGAAGCTAAAAATTTACTAGAAAAATACAAAAATGTAAGAACAGTTATAAAAAACTATACTAATGGATACTAAAAAAACTAATAAAGAAGTATTGGTTAAAGGAATAAAAACAATGGGTATTTCTTTAATTCTAATGTTTCTAGGTCCTAGTCTTATCTATATAGCAATAAGTAATTCAGAAAAGCCGCTTTATATTCCAATTTTGATTTTAGCATTTATACTTTGCTTTTTAGCAATTTACTTTGCTTTTAAAGGATTACAAACAATTATGGATAGTCTTTTTAAATAATTTAAGTAATATTTTATAAAAAAAGTCCAATACTATTTTAAGTATTGGACTTTTATATTTTAAATAACTACATAAATCTATTATAATAAAAAAGCCCTTCATTATAAATAATGAAGGGCTCTAAAAAGGCGACGACCTACTCTCCCACAAATGCAGTACCATCGGCGCAAATGGGCTTAACTTCTCTGTTCGGAATGGTAAGAGGTGAGCCCCATCGCTATAACCACCTTAAATCTTTGGTTGTTATAAATAATCAACACTAATATCTTAACATATTGAAAAAAATCATAAAAATAATTGTTGTACTCTAAAAAAACAGGCGTACAATAAGCCTATGGGTTATTAGTACTACTTGGCTATGACATTACTGCCTTTACACCTATAGCCTATCAACGTGGTCATCTTCCACGACCCTTTAAAGAAATCTCATCTTGTGGTAGGTTTCGCGCTTATATGCTTTCAGCGCTTATCCTTTCCAAACGTAGCTACTCTGCAATGCTCCTGGCGGAACAACAGATACACCAGAGGTTTGTCCAACTCGGTCCTCTCGTACTAGAGTCAGATCCACTCAAATTTCTAACGCCCACAGTAGATAGAGAC